>Ga0157373_10001429_pt1 | contig 18213 bp, 17 predicted proteins | sample C65metaG_FD_113460 | JGI IMG/M metagenome (GOLD analysis project Ga0157373, IMG submission 113460) | Corn rhizosphere microbial communities from Kellogg Biological Station, Michigan, USA - C6-5 metaG | ecosystem: Host-associated > Plants > Roots > Rhizosphere > Soil | place: USA: Michigan... | reverse complement strand
GTTCGACCGCGAAGTCCTGCCGGCTCAGCAGCAAGGCCAGTAACGACTCGACGTTCCCGTCGCGGTCCTTGAATAAAGGGGACCATGCCGGACGCACGATTCTATGAAGACCTGGGGCCCGTCAGCCTCGCCGACCTGGCGAAGCTGACGGGCTCTTCGCTTGTCGGAGACGGCTCGGTCGCGATCCACACGGTCGCACCGCTGGCCAGGGCAGGTGAGGGGGCGATCGCCTTCCTCTCCGACCGCCGCCATGCGGCCGCGTTGAAGGACACCAGGGCGAGCGCCTGTTTCCTCACCGAAGCGGTGGCCGACCAGGCGCCCGAAGGCTGCGCCGCGCTGATCACGCCGCTCCCGCAAGCCGCCTGGGCGACAGCCTCGGCTGCATTGCACAGACCTCGCGTTCATTCGGGCGAGGCGATCCACCCGACCGTCGAGATGGAAGAAGGCGTCGTTCTCTCGCCGGGGGCCGTCGTCGGCCCGGGCGCGAAGATCGGCCGGGGCACCGTGATCGGTCCCAACGCCGTGGTCGGTCCGGGTGTCGCCATCGGCCGCGACTGCCGCATCGGCGCGGGCGCCTACGTCGGCTTTGCCCTGCTGGGCGACCGGGTGCAGGTGATGGCCGGCGCCGTCATCGGCGAGGCGGGCTTCGGCGCGACGGGGAGCGCCGGTGGTGTCATCGACATTCCACAACTCGGCCGCGTCATCCTGCAGGACAACGTCACCGTCGGCGCCAACAGCTGCGTCGACCGGGGCGCCTGGGACGACACGGTCGTGGGCGAAAACACCAAGATCGATAACCAGGTCCAGATCGCCCACAACGTCCACATCGGCCGCAACTGCGTGGCCGCCGCCCACACCGGAATCTCGGGCAGCACCCACATCGGCGACGGTGTGGCCTTCGGCGGCCGGGCGGGCGTGGCCGACCACATCACCATCGGCTCGGGCGCCCAGATCGCCGCCGCCGCGGGCGTCATGAAGGACATACCGGCGGGCGAGACCTGGGGCGGCTATCCCGCCAAGCCGCTTCGCCAGTGGATGCGCGAGACGGCCTGGCTCACCCGCAACGCCGCGCGCAAGGAGGGCAAGGACAAATGAGCGAGACGGCCGATCCGGCGACGCCGACCGAGGTCTCGATCGCCGAGATCCTCGAGCGTATCCCCCACCGCTATCCCTTCCTGCTGGTCGATCGGGCGGAGGATTATCGTCCCGGCGAGTCCATCGTGGGAGTCAAGAACGTCACCTACAACGAGCCCTTCTTCGTCGGCCACTTCCCGGGCAACCCGGTGATGCCGGGCGTGCTGATCGTGGAAGCCATGGGCCAGACCGGCGCCGTCCTGATGAGCAAGTCGCTGGAGGTCGATCCTGCCGGCAAGACCATCTTCTTCATGTCCATCGACAACTGCCGCTTCCGTCAGCCGGTGCGGCCGGGCGATGTGCTACGCATGGAGGTCTCCGTGACCTTCCACCGGCGCGGCATCTTCAAGTTCCACGGCAAGGCCATGGTCAACGGCGGCATCGCGGCGGAAGCCGACTTCGCCGCCGCCCTTGTGGAGACCGGCTGATGACCACCATCCACCCCACCGCCATCGTCGCCAAGGGCGCCCAACTCCACGAGAGCGTCACCATCGGCCCCTATTGCGTGGTCGGCGAGGGGGTCACGCTGGGGCGCAACGTGCGGCTGACCTCTCATGTGGTGGTCGAGGGCGTCACCGATGTGGGCGACGACTGCGAAATCCACGCCTTCGCCAACATCGGCGGCCCGCCGCAGCACCTGGCCCACAAGGGCGAGCCGACGCAGCTGAAGATCGGTCCGCGCAACATCATCCGCGAGCACGTCACCATGCACACCGGCACGGCGTCCGGGCGCGGCGTGACGACGGTGGGGTCCGACGGCCTGCACATGGTCGGCAGCCACATCGCCCACGACTGCATCGTCGGCGACCATGTGGTGCTGGCCAAGGGCGCGACGCTGGGCGGTCACGTCGAGATGGGCGATTACGTGTTCATGGGCGGCCTGGCCGCCATCCACCAGTTTAGCCGGGTGGGGCGCTACGCCTTCATCGGCGGGCTGGCGGCGGTGACCAAGGATGTCATCCCCTACGGCTCGGTGTGGGGCAACCACGCCCACCTCGAGGGCCTCAATCTCGTTGGCCTGAAACGCCGCGGCTTCCCGCGCGAGACGATCAGCGCCATGCGCGCCGCCTATCGACTATTGACCGCCGACGAGGGCGCCTTCCAGGAGCGGCTGGAGGACACCGCCCAGACCTTCGGCGAGGTCCCGGAGGTTATGGAGATCGTCAACTTCATCCGCGCCGACAACAACCGCCCGCTCTGCCTGCCCGAGCGGGAGGTCTAGGGGCGGTGCTCAAGCTCGGCCTGATCGCGGGGGGCGGATCGCTGCCCGCCATGGTCGCCGACCACTGCCGCGCGGCCGGGCGCGATTATTTCGTCATCCGCCTGGCGGGGTTCGCCGATGAGGGGATGAGACTGCATCCGGGCGCCGACGTGGGACTGGGTCAGCTCGGCAAGTGCATCAAGCTGCTGCGGCAGGAAGGCTGCAAGGCCGTCTGCTTCGCCGGCAAGGTCGACCGGCCGGACTTCTCCAAGCTCGTGCCGGACATGCGTGGGGTGGCCGCCCTGCCGGGCGTGATCGCCGCGGCCCAGAAGGGCGACGATGCGCTGCTCCGCCGTATTCTCAATGAGTTCGAGAAGGAAGGCTTCGTCATCGAAGGCGCCGACCAGGTGGAAGGCGGCCTGACCTTGCCGCACGGCGCGCTTGGCCGCCACGCGCCGGGTCCCGAGCACGAGGGCGACATCGCCAGGGCCCTGCAGGTCGCCCGCGAGATCGGGCGGCTGGATGTGGGGCAAGGCGCTGTCGTCTGCGATGGCCTCGTCCTCGCCGTCGAGGCTCAGGAAGGCACCGACGCCATGCTGCGCCGCGTCGCCGAGCTGCCGGGCGCCATCCGCGGCTCGCCGGAGCATCCAAGAGGTGTGCTCGCCAAGGCGCCCAAGCCGATCCAGGAGACCCGCATCGACCTGCCGACCATCGGCGTCGCCACCGTCCACCGCGCCGCTCGCGCCGGACTGGCGGGCATCGTCGGCGAGGCGGGCAGGCTGCTGGTGGTCGACCGCGACGAGGTCATCGCCATGGCCGACGATCTTGGCCTCTTCATCTATGGCGTGGAGCCGTGACCAGGCCGCTGACCGTGATGCTGGTCGCCGCCGAGGCCTCCGGCGACACGCTCGGCGCCGATCTCGCCAGGACGCTGAAGGCGCGGCTCGGCGACGGTGTCCGCTTCATCGGCGTTGGCGGTGAGAAAATGGCCGCGCAGGGCGTGCAAAGCCCCTTCGACATTTCCGAGCTTTCGATCCTGGGCCTGTTCGAGGGCCTCAAGGCCTATCCCCGCGTCCTGCGCCGTGTCCGTGACGCCGCCGAGCTCGCCCGCCGCGACAAGCCCGACGTGGCGGTCCTGATCGACTCCTGGGGCTTCACCCTGCGCGTCGCGAAAGCGCTGCGGCGGCTGTATCCCGAGCTGCCGCTGATCAAGTACGTCGGCCCGCAGGTCTGGGCGTCGCGGCCCGGCCGGGCGAAGACGCTGGCCGGCGCGGTCGACCACCTGCTGGCCACCCAGCCGATGGACGCGCCCTTCTACGCGCCGCACGGCCTGCCGGTGACCTTCGTCGGCAACCCGGCGCTGGCCAAGGACTTCTCCGCCGCCGATTCCGCCCGCCTGCGCACGGAGATCGAGGCTGAGCCCGACGACCCGATCCTCCTCGTCCTGCCCGGCAGCCGTCCGGCCGAGATCAGGAACGTCATGCCGGCCTTCGAGGACGCCGTGAACCTGCTGAAGGCCGACCGCCCCCACCTGCAGGTCGTCGTCCCCATCGCCTCGACGGTGGCCGAGGCGGTGCGCGGCCGCGTCGCCGGCTGGCCCCACCGCGCCCACATCATCGAGGACGAGCAGCTCAAGGACGACGCCTTCGTCGCCGCCACCGTCGCGCTCGCCTGCAGCGGCACGGTGACGACGGAGCTGGCGCTGGCGGGTGCGCCCATGGTGGTCGGCTACCGCATCGGCGCGCTGACCTACTTCATCCTCAAGCGCCTGATCCGCACCCCCTGGATCACCCTCTTCAACATCGCCGCCGGCCGCTTCGTCGCCCCCGAGTTCGTCCAGCACGAATGCACCGGCGAAAACCTCGCCCGCGCCATCGCCGAGCGGCTCGATGACCCCGCGTTGCGGACGCGTCAGGTGGCGGAGCAGAACGAAGCGCTGGAGAAGATGGGGCGGGGAGGGCCTGATCCTTCGGAAGCCGCCGCGGCGGCCGTGCTTGAGGTCTTGGGCAGGGGCTAAGCCTGATCAGATAATCCCGACGACACCCAGCCAAAGGAAGGCAAGCGACACCATCGTTAGCTGCATGTCGGCGACGACAATGCGCCGGCCGTATCGCTCGTAGAAACGTTTGACGCCGGCGTATCGCGGAAAGAGCGGCGTCAGCGCCGCGAGCATGAAGCCCAGGCCGTTGAGGCAGAAGATGACGAGCGCGAGGTAAAGCGGCGTGTAGGTGGAGCGAAGGCCGGGGGCTGCGAAGGTGACAATGGCCGCGTACCCCAGCGTGAGCGCGATACCCACGGCCGCCGAAAGATAGGTTTCCCAGACCCGCAGCAGGCCCAGGCCGTCGGCCGCCATGGCGATGAGCACGGATCCGAAGACCAGCGACGCCGGCAACAGAAAGTAGAGAACCGGCGCGAGACGCCCCAGCCCGTTCGCCTCGAGAAGCGGCAGCAACGCAAACCAGGAAAGGAACACCGTCCGGTATTCGATGGTCGAAGCCAGGCTGAAATGGACCCTGGGCGCCAGTTCGCCGCTCGTCTCGCCATGGGGAATATAGGAGATCAGGAAGGAGCCCCCGACCCACCAGAGGAAGGCCACCAGAAACATCGTAATGACGATGTCGAGGGAGATATCGGCGGCGCCGGTCCTCTCCCGAACGAAAGTCACGATCAGCACGACGCCCGTGAAGGCGAAACCAGCAAGGCCGGCGAGAATGACCACGTGCTGGTTGGCCGTGTCCTGGAGCTTCCAGGGGTGGTTATCGAAATTCAGCGGGGCGCGGCGATCCGCGGCCAGCACCGCGGCCAGACCGATCGCGGCGGCGACAAGGAAACCCAGGACCACCCACATCTCGACACCCCCTCCAGCGGAAGATCGATCTGACGAGCGGCCAGCTTAACCGAAAACCGGACCCGGGGCGCGCGGTGAAGCGCGGCCTAGCCCCGCTTGTCGATCGGCACGTAGGCGCGTTCGGTTGCGCCGGTGTAGAGCTGGCGGGGGCGACCGATCTTGCGGTGGGGGTCTTCGAACATCTCCTTCCACTGGCTGATCCAGCCGGCGGTGCGGGCGAGCGCGAAGAGCACGGTGAACATGCTGGCCGGGAAGCCCATCGCGCGCAGGGTGATGCCCGAATAGAAATCGATGTTGGGATACAGCTTACGCTCGACGAAGTAGGGATCGTTCAGCGCGATCTTCTCCAGCTCCATCGCCACGTGAAGCAGCGGATCGTCGATGCCGAGCTCGTCCAGCACTTCGTGGCAGGTGGCCTGCATCACCTTCGCGCGCGGGTCGAAGTTCTTGTAGACCCGGTGACCGAAGCCCATCAGCCGGTACTTCCGGTCCTTCACGCCCTGGACGTAGTCCTTGATGTTGTCGACCGTGCCGATGGTCTCCAGCATCTCCAGCGCTTCCTGATTGGCGCCGCCGTGGCTGGGCCCCCACAGGCAGGCGATGCCGGCCGCGATGCAGGCGAACGGGTGGGCGCCGGACGAGCCGGCCAGCCGCACCGTCGAGGTCGAGGCGTTCTGCTCGTGGTCGGCGTGCAGGATGAAGATGCGGTCCATCGCCCGCGTCAGCACCGGGTTCGGCTGCCAGTCCTCCGCCGGCACGGCGAATGACATGCGCAGGAAGTTCTCCGAGTAGGAGAGGTTGTTGCGCGGCGAGATGAACGGCTGGCCGGTGTAGTATTTGAACGCGCGCGCCGCCAGCGTCGGCATCTTGGCGATCAGGCGATGGGCGGAAATCTCCCGTTCCTTGGGATCGTCGACGTTGATGCTGTCGGCGTAGAAGGCCGAAAGCGCTCCGACCGCGCCGGTCATGATCGCCATCGGGTGGGCGTCGCGGCGGAAGCCCTCGAAGAAGCGGTCGAACTGCGCGTGCACCATGGTGTGGTAGGTGATGACGTGCTCGAACTCCGCGTACTGGTCGGCCGTCGGCAGCTCGCCGTGCAGCAGCAGGTAGCAGACCTCGATGAAGTTCGACTGCTCGGCCAGCTGGTCGATCGGATAGCCGCGGTGCAGCAGAATGCCCTTGTCGCCGTCGATGAAGGTGATCTTGCTTTCGCACGAGGCCGTCGAGGTGAAGCCGGGATCGAAGGTGAAGACATCGGCGGAGTCGTAGAGCTTGCGCACGTCCACAACGTCAGGGCCGGTGGTGCCTTTCAGGATCGGCAGGTCATAGTCCTGGCCGCCCAGTAACAGCGTCGCGTTGTCAGCCATTTCGATCCCCTTCGTACAGTCGTTCGTGCTTATAGCGCCTCAGTGTGACGGTGAAAGCGCGTCGCTCAAGCGGGCGAGGCTTTCGTCACGGCCGAGCGCGGCCAGTGTCTTGCCAAGGTCAGGCGATGGCGATCCGGCGGTCAGCGCGCCACGCAGAGGCGGGCCGATCTTGCCGAAACCGACGCCTTCGGCCTCCGCGAAGGCCTTGAGCAACGCATCCAGCGCCTCGGCGCTCCAGTCGTTGCAGGCGGCGAGTTGGGCCTGCAGGCGCGCGAGCCGATCCACCGTCTCGGGCGAGAGCAGGGCGCGGGTCTTGTCGTCCAGCGGCAGCGGGCGATGGCGGAACAGGAAGGCGGCCTGGTCGGCCAGTTCGACGATGGTCTTGGCGCGGTCCTTGAAGAGGCCGACGCCGGCCGCGAGCTGCGCTTGTTGGGCTTCGGTGATCGGCTGGCCGCGCTGCACGAGCACGCGCGCCACGAGACCCGCCAGCCGCGCGTCGTCGGCTTGACGGATGTAGTGGGCGTTGACGTGGTTCAGCTTGTCCCAGTCGAGCCGCGCGGCCCCCTTGTTGGCGTCGGCGATGTCGAACCACTCGATGGCCTGGGCGTCGGAGAAGATCTCGTCGTCGCCGTGGCTCCAGCCAAGCCGGGCGAGGTAGTTGCGCAGCGCCTCCGGCAGATAGCCCATGTCTTCCAGCTCGCCGACCGCCTGGGCGCCGTGGCGTTTGGAGAGTTTGGCGCCGTCCGGCCCGTGGATCAGCGGGATGTGGGCGAAGCGCGGCACGTCCCAGCCCAGCGCCTGGTAGATCAGCGTCTGGCGGGCGGCGTTGTTGAGGTGGTCGTCGCCGCGAATGACGTGGGTCACGCCCATGTCGTGGTCGTCCACCACCACAGCAAGATTGTAGGTCGGCGCGCCGTCGGAACGCAGCAGGATCAGGTCGTCGAGGTCGCGGTTCTTGAAAGCGACGCGGCCTTGCACGAGGTCCTCGATCACCGTCTCGCCGTCCTTCGGCCCCCGGAAGCGGATTACGTGCGGCTGGGCGAGGTCGCCGCCGTCGCGGTCGCGCCAAGGCGAGCGCAGGGCGTGGCCGGCGGCATGCGCCTTCTCCCGGGCGGCGGCGGTCTCGTCTTGGGTCATCCAGCAGCGATAGGCGCCGCCCTTGGCGATAAGTTCATCCACCACCTGCTTGTGGCGCTCGGCGCGGGTGTGCTGGAAGACCGGCTGTTCATCGGCGTTGAGGCCAAGCCAGTTCAACCCTTGCAAGATCACGTCCACCGCGGGCTGGGTGGAGCGCTCGCGGTCGGTGTCTTCGATGCGCAGCAGGAAGCGCCCGCCGCAATGGCGCGCATAAAGCCAGTTGAACAGGGCCGTGCGGGCGCCGCCTATATGCAGGTACCCCGTGGGGGAGGGGGCGAAGCGCGTGACGACGCCTGAAGAGGTCTTTGCGGGTCCGGACATCGAGCCTGGGGGGAGGGTTAGGGCGCGGCCTCTTAGCATGGCCTTTGCGCGCCGTCCTACCCTTGCCGACGTGCGGGCGGAAGTGGCCGCGCAAGGCGAGCGCTGGTTCCTGTGGTCGCCGGTCGCGTTCGGGTTTGGCGCGGCGGCCTACCTGCACCTGAAGACCGAGCCGCCGCTGTGGCCCGTGCTGGTCGGCGCGGCGGCGTTGATCGCCGTGGTTTGGCTGGCGAGGCGGCGGATTTCGCGGCGCGCGGTGCTGATCCCGCTGTTGCTGCTGGCGTTCGGCGCGGCGGGGTTCGCGGCTGGGAAGATCCGCACGGAAGCGGTGAGGGCGCCGGTCGCACCGGCGACGGAGGGCCTGCGCCAGATCGACGGTTGGGTGGTCGATGTCACAAGCCCCGGCGCCGGCGGCGGACGGCTGCTGATCGCGCCGGTCGCCATTGAGGGGCTTTCGCCGCGTGAGACGCCGAAGCGGGTGAGGATCACCGTCGGCAAGGACGCGCTGGCAGGCCCCGGCTCGGCGATCCGCTTGCAGGCGATGCTCGGACCGCCGCCACCGCCCGCAAGTCCGGGCGCATACGATTTCGCACGCGATGCCTATTTCGACGGCGTCGGGGGCGTGGGGTTCAGTCTTGTCGCTCCACAGGCGATTGAGCTGCCGACGGCGCCGTGGCGCTTGCGGCTGACGATGGCGGTCAACGCGGTCCGCTGGAGCCTCGCGCGCCGGATCGTCGCCGAAATGGGCGAGCACGCGGGCGGCCTGGCGGCGGCGATGACGACCGGCCACGAGGCCTGGATCGCGCCTGAGCAGACCAACGACATGCGCGCCGCGGGGCTGGCGCACATCATCTCCATCAGCGGCCTGCACATGGCCATCGTCGGCGGGTTCGCCTTCGCGTTGGCCCGCCTGCTGATCGCCGCCTGGCCGTGGCTGGCGCTGCGGACCGACGGCAAGAAGGCCGCCGCCGTGCTCGGGCTCGGGGCCGTGCTCGGCTACCTGATCATCTCCGGCTCACCGCCGCCCGCCGAGCGCGCCGCGATTACGGCGTCGGTGGCCTTCGCCGCCATCTTGGCGGACCGGAAAGCCATCACGCTGCATGCGCTGGCGGTGGCCGCGCTCATCATCCTGGCCGCTGGGCCCGAGGCCGCCTGCGAGCCCGGCTTCCAGATGTCCTTCGCCGCTACCGCAGCGCTGGTGGCGCTGGCTGAGGCCTGGAAGCGCCCGGCGCGGGAGATCTCGGTGCCATGGCCTATTCGCCTGGCGCAAAACGCCTCGCTCTGGATTGGAGCCACGATCGGGGCGAGCTTCGTCGCCGGACTGGCGACCGGTCCTTTCGCCATCCAGCACTTCAACCGTGTCGCCAGCTACGGCCTCGTCGCCAACCTGCTCGTCGCGCCGTTGTCGTCTTTCGTGATGATGCCGCCGCTGGCCATAGGCGCGATCCTGGAGCCGTTCGGACTCGGCGGCCCGTTCCTGACGCTGGCCGGCTGGGGCATCGACGGGATGACCAGCATCGCCGCCAAGGTGGCGAGTTTGCCCGGCGCAGTCATGATCGTACCCAGCGCGCCGGCTGCGGCCTTGCCGGTCTCGTTCCTCGGCATCCTGATTCTCTGCCTCTGGAAGGGCCGCTTGCGCCTGCTCGGCCTGCCGCTCGCCTGTGTCGTGCTGCTGTGGCCCAGGCCGCCGATGCCTGACCTATGGATCGCGGCCGACGGCGCCGCGGTTGCCATGCGCGATGTAAGGACGCCCGTCCTCCTGCGCCCCGAGAGCCGCCGCTTCGCCGCCGACCTGTGGACCCGAAGGCGAGGGATGCAGCCGCTGGACGATATTCGTGCCGAAGCGGTGCGAGACGAACACTTCACCTGCGACCGTCGCTGGTGCCTGCCGAAGGGCTTGGAGCCTATCTCCGGCTGGTGGGGAAAGAAGCCGCCGAGCGCCGACCAGATGGCGGAGCTCTGTGCTACTCAAGTCGTCGTGCTCAGGTCCGACGCGCCCGAGCTGCCGTCGGCCTGCTCAGGCCGGTTAGTGCTGGATAAGGCAGCGTTCGACCACGGCGGCTCGGCCGAGCTTTACCGCACCGGCGAGGGATGGCGGATCGTCTGGGCCCAGAGCCTGCGCGGCGCGCGGCCCTGGAGCGTCAGTGATACCGCCGGATGAGTCCCACCAGCTTGCCCTGCACCTGCACCTGGTCGGGACCGAAGATGCGAGTCTCGTAGGCCGGGTTGGCGGCTTCCAGCGCGATGCTCGCGCCCTTGCGGCGCAGGCGCTTGAGGGTGGCTTCCTCGCCCATGACCAGCGCCACGACGATCTCACCGCTGTTGGCGGCCTGGGTCTTGCGGATGATCACGAAGTCGCCGTCGAGAATGCCCGCGTTGATCATGGAGTCGCCCTGCACCTCGAGGACGAAATGCTCGCCGGCGCCCAGGATGGTTTCGGGCACCTGGATGCGGTCGCGTTCGTGTTGAATGGCCTCGATGGGCGTGCCGGCGGCGATCTTGCCGAGGATGGGCAGGTCGCGGGTGTCGTTGGCGGCCATCGGGGCGGCGGGCTTGGCGCCCTCGACCACCGTCGGCTGGAAGGATCCCCGGCCCTTGGGAGGCGCGGCGGCGGTCGCCTGTTGCGGCAGCTTCACGACCTCCAGCGCGCGGGCCCGGTGCGGCAGGCGGCGTAGGAACCCGCGCTCTTCCAGCGCGGTGATCAGCCGGTGGATGCCGGACTTCGACGCCAGATCGAGCGCCTCCTTCATCTCGTCGAACGAGGGGGAGACCCCGGATTCCTTGATCCGCTCGTGGATGAACATGAGCAGTTCGTGCTGTTTGCGAGTGAGCATCACATCCTCGACGACGCGGCGGAACAAACCGCCAACTCCTGAGGATGTTCTCTAGGTGTTCTTAGTTAATGTCAAGTTACGCCAGAAGAGCGCGCGTCGCGGCCTCGACATCGGCCTGCCGCATCAGGCTCTCGCCGACCAGCATGGCGCTCGCGCCCGCGCGCTCCAGACGGGCGGCGTCGGCGGGCGTGAAGATCCCGCTTTCCGTAACCAATACAGCGTCTTGCGGCGCGCGCGCGGCCAGCCGCTCGGTGATCGAGAGGTCGACGTTGAAGGTGCGAAGGTCACGGTTGTTGACCCCGACCAGCGTGGCGCCGAGTGCGCCAGCACGGTCCATTTCGGCCTCGTCGTGCACCTCGACCAGCGCGTCCATGCCCAGCCGCGCGGCTTCCGAGAGCAGGTCGGCGGCGAGGGAATCATCGACCATCGCCAGAATCACCAGGATCGCATCGGCCCCGAGCGCGCGTGATTCGGCGATCTGCCAGGGGTCGACCATGAAATCCTTGCGCAGACAGGGCAGGGCGGTCGCCTCTCGTGCGGCCGTCAGATAGCGGTCGTCGCCCTGGAAACTCGGCGCGTCGGTGAGCACCGACAGGCAGGCCGCGCCGCCGGCCTCGTAGGCTTTCGCCAGCGTCGGCGGGTCGAAGTCGGCGCGGATCAGGCCCTTTGACGGCGAGGCCTTCTTGATTTCGGCGATGAGTGCGAGACGGCCGGGCGCATGGGCCCGTTCCAGCGCTGCGCGAAACCCGCGCGGCGCCGACTCCGCCGACACAGCCACCTGCGGGCGGGCGGCCTTCCGCGCGGCCACATCCTCGCGCTTGTAGGCGGCGATCTTGGCGAGAATGTCAGCCATTGGTGACTTCGATCAGCTTCTCGAGCGCCGCCTTGGCCGCACCGGTGTCGATGGACTTCGCGGCCAGCTCCACACCCTCGCGCAGCGTCTCCACCTTGTCGCCGACAAGGAAACCGGCGGCCGCGTTCAGCAGGACGATGTCGCGGTAGGCGCCGTCCTTGCCATCCAGCAGGTCGCGCAAAGCCGTCGCATTCTCTTCGGGCGACCCGCCCGTCAGTTCGGCCAGCGTCGCGCGGCGCAGGCCCACGGCCTCGGGCGTGATGCGGAACAGGCGGACCGCGCCGTTGTACCATTCGGCCACCTCGGTCTCGCCCGTGGTGGTCAGTTCGTCCATGCCTTCGCCGTGTACCGTCCAGGCCCGCTCGGCGCCCAGAGCGCCCAGCGCCCGGGCCAACGGCTCGACGAAGCGGGAGGTGGGGACGCCGACGACCTGGCGCCTGGCCCCGGCCGGATTGGTCAGCGGACCGAGCAGGTTGAACACGGTGCGGAAACCCAGCTCCGAGCGGATCGGGATCACGTACTTCATCGCCGGATGGTGTGTCGGCGCGAACATGAAGCAGATGCCGGCTTCGTCCAGCGAACGGCGCTCCACCTCCGGCGTCACGTCGATCTTCACGCCGAGCGCGGAGAGCACATCCGACGAACCGGATCGCGAGGAGGCCGCCTTGCCGCCGTGCTTGGCGACCTTCACCCCGCCACCCGCTACCACGAAGCCCACGGCCGTCGAGATATTCAGCGTATGCAGCCCGTCGCCCCCGGTGCCGCAGACATCGACCACATCATAGGGCTGGTCGAGCCGCGTCGAGGCCTTGCGCATGGCCCGCGCGCAGGCGGTGAGCTCGCCTACCGTCTCACCGCGCATGCGCATGGCGGTGACCGCGGCGGCGATCTGGGCCGGTGTCGGCTCCCCGCGCAGGCAGGCAGCGAAGAAGGCCTCGGCGTCTTCCTCGTCCAGCGTCGCGCCGTCCGCCAGGCGGGCCAGCAGGGGCTTGAAGGCTTCGCTCATCTCAGGCGTCGGCGGTGCGCTTGACGTGCGCCAGGTCGAGGAAGTTGGCCAAGAGCTGGTGGCCACCTTCAGTGGCGATGCTTTCCGGGTGGAACTGCACGCCATAGACGGGGCGGCTCTTGTGCTGGAAGCCCATGATCTCGCCGTCGTCGGTCCAGGCGGTGACTTCCAACTCGGCCGGCAGGTTCTCGCGCTTTACGGCCAGCGAGTGGTAGCGCGTCGCCGTGAACGGGTTGGGCAGGTCTTTGAACAGGCCCTTGCCGTTGTGGTGAATCTGGCTGGTCTTGCCGTGCATGATCGACTTGGCGCGGATCACTTCGCCGCCGTACGCCTGACCGATCGACTGGTGGCCCAGGCACACGCCCAGAATCGGCAGGTCCTCCGGCGCGCCGCGCAGCAGAGGCAGGCAGATTCCCGCCTCGTCCGGCGTGCACGGGCCGGGCGACAGCAGTACCGCTTCCGGCTTGAGCCCCAACGCCTCCTGCACGCTCAGCGCATCGTTGCGCCGCACAAGCGTCTCGCCCCCAAGCTCGTTCAGGTAATGGACGAGGTTGTAGGTGAAGCTGTCGTAGTTATCGATCACCAGGATCATGCAGCGCTTCTAGCGCTTCGCCCGGCTCACGCAAACCGCCAGGCTTCCTCGGCCGCCCGCTTGAGGGCCCGCGACTTGTGGAGGGTCTCGTCGTATTCGGCGTCGGGGTCGCTGTCGGCGACGACGCCGCCGCCGGCCTGGACGTACATCGTCCCATCCTTCACCAGCGCGGTCCGAAGCACGATGCAGGTGTCGACCGAGCCATCGGCGCCGAAGTAGCCGACGGCTCCCGCGTAGGCGATGCCGCGCTTTTCGATCTCCAGTTCGTCAATGATTTCCATCGCGCGGACCTTGGGCGCGCCCGAGAGCGTGCCGGCGGGGAGCGCCGCCATCAGCACGTCGACGGGGTCGAGGCCTTCGGGCGCATCGCCCTCCACGTTGGAGACGATGTGCATCACGTGGCTGTAGCGCTCGACGATGAAGCTGTCGGTGACGCGCACGGCAGGGCCTTTGGAGGCGGCGGCGGGTGCGTTGCGGCCGTCTTCGCGAAGGCGGGCGACCCGGCCCACATCGTTGCGGCCGAGGTCGAGCAGCATCAGGTGCTCGGCGCGCTCCTTGGGATCGGCCAGCAGCTCGCGCTCCAGCGCCGCATCCTCTTCCGGCGTGGCGCCGCGTGGGCGGGTGCCGGCGATGGGGCGGATGGTGATCTTGCCGTCGCGCAGGCGAACCAGGATTTCCGGCGACGAGCCCACCAGTTGGAAGCCGCCGAAGTTCAGGAAGAACAGAAAGGGCGAGGGATTGGTCCGCCGCAGCGAACGGTAAAGCGCGAACGCGTCCAGCTTGAACGGCGCGCGGAAACGGTGGCTCGGCACCACCTGGAAGATGTCGCCGGCCGCGATGTAGTCCTTCGCCTTGTCGACGATGCGGTGATAGTCGGCCCGGCTGACCGGCGTGGTGAACTCGACCGGCTCGGGCGAAGGGTGCGCCGCCGGAGGCTCCAGCGGCGAGCGCAGGTCCGCCATCACCTCCGTCAGCCGATGGGCGGCGGCGTCAAAGGCTTCGCGCGCCCGCAACCTGGAGGGGCGCACGGTCGTGACCAGGATGATCTCCTGGGCGATGGCGTCGAAGACGGCGACGATGGACGGGCGGATCATCACCGCGTCGGGCAGGCCGAGCGGGTCTTCGTTCACGTTCGGCAGCTTCTCGGCCAGCCGCACCATGTCGTAACCCAGCGCCCCGAACACGCCCGCGGCCATCGGCGGCAGGCCTTTCGGCAGCTCAATCCGGGAACGGGCTACGAGGTCACGAAGGCTGTCGAGCGCGCCGCCGGTCTGGGGCGTAAAGGCGCCTTTCGCGATAGCGGCGCCCTCGGCGATCTCCGCCGCATCGCCGCGGCAGCGCCAGACGAGGTCCGGCTGCATCGCCACGACGGAATAGCGCCCCCGCCAGGCGCCGCCCTCGACGCTTTCGAACAGGAAGGCGTAGGGCTTCCCGTGGCCGATCTTCAGGTAGGCGGAGACCGGGGTTTCCAGGTCGTCCACCAGCCGCGTCCAGACGACCTGCGGGCGCCCAGCCTCATAGGCGCTTTTGAAGTCCTCGAACGCCGGCTCGATGATCACGGAGCCTTGTTCCCGGCGGCGGGCGTGTTGGTCTGCTTGCCCTCGATCTCCTTGGGATCAACGCCGATCGCCATGCGGGCGCGGTCGAGGTTGGTCCTGGCCTTGATCTTGTCGCGGGCGTAGGCCTCGGCCGAGTTGCCGACCTGCTCGAACAGGTCCTGCGTCAGCTGCTGGCGCTGCTGTTCGACCAGAGGGGCGATGTCGTCCGGACGGGCCGAATGGACACCGTCGAGCCTGGCCACCAGGATGCCGAACTGCGAGGCCTGGGCGGTGAACACATCGCCCGTCTTGGCGCCGAACATCTTGATCAGGAAGTCGCGGCCGAGCTTGGCGAACTGCTGGGCCTTGAAGCGGCTGACGCCCGCGACGGTGACGTCCTGCGTGCCGGCGGAGGCGGCCACGGCGCTGACGGACTCGCCCTTCTGGATGCGGGCCGACAGCGCGTCGGCCTTGGCCTGCATGGCCGTGGTCAGCTCTCGCAGCATATAGACGCGCGCCAGCTGCGGCTTGACCTCAGCCAGCGGCGGCAGGGCGGGCGGGATGATCTTGTCGACGCGGACGGCATAGTATTCGCCCTTGCCGGCTTCCTCGATGTCGCTCTCGCCACCCGCCGGCAGGTCGAAGGCGGTCTTGAGGATTTCGGCCGGCAGGTTGGAGGGCTTGCCGTCGGGCAGCTGGCCCTGCGCCGTCACCGGCGGCGTGGTCGCCACCGGCGCGCCGGCCTTGGCGGCGGCCTCGGTGAGATTGGAGCCGGCCGTGTGGGCGTCCTCGTAGACCTGGCTCTGGTCGTAGACCCGTTGGCCGGCTTCATCGGTGCGGATCTGCGCCTCGATCTGGGGCTTGGCCTCGGCGAAACTGACCGTCTTGCCGGGCGTGATCTTCAGCACCTTGATCACCGCATAGCCGAGCTCGCCCTGAATGGGTTGGCTGACCGCGCCGGCGGGCAGGGAGAAGGCGATGTCGGCCACCTTGGGGTCGACGATCGCGCTCTTGGGCTTGTCGGCATAGAGCACCGGCTCAACGCCGATCATCTTGGCGGCGGGCGCGATGTCGGTTCCGCTGTTGAGCGCCTGGGCGACCCGCGCCGCGGACGCCGCGTCCTTGGCCGGAATCTGCACGACGGTGCGGGTCTCGGGCTTGGACATCGAGTCCTTGGCGAAATCGTAGCGCTTCTGCACCTCGGCCGGATCGACCTTCATCGCCGGCTCCAGCGCCTTCGAGCTGAACCTCACGATGGTCAGCTGGCGGAATTCCGGCCGCATCAGCTGGGCGGAGTTCTCCTTCATGAAGGCTTGCAGCTGCGCATCGGTCGGCTGGGCCGGTGGCGGCACCATGCGCGGGTCGACCATGAAGATCGTCGCGTCGCGGCTTTCCATCACATAGGCCGCGCCGAGCGCGGCATAGGCGCGCGGCGTGCGAAGACCGGACGCCATGGCCGCCATCATCTGCTGCTGGGCCATGTCGTCGCGCATGTAGTTTTCGAACAGCGTCGGGGTCAGCTGCCGCTCGGCCAGCGCGCCGGCGTAGAGCTTTTGGTCGAACTTGCCGGTCATCTTGTCGAAGAAGGCCGGGATCTTCTGAATCTGGTTGACCAGCTGCTCGTCGGAGATGCGCACGCCCATGCGGTGCATCAGCTCGGCGAAGGATTCGCGGCCGGCGAGGCCCTCCAGCACCTGCCGGTCGAGGCCCTTTTCCACCGCCATCTCGACGGGGATCGGCTGGCCGACGCGTTGTTCGGTCTGTTGCTTGTAGCCGTCGAACTCCCGCTTGAAGTCGGCGGTCGTGACCTCGCGCGAGCCTGCCTTGACGACCACGTCGCTGCGGGCCTGGCGGAAGACATCGCCGATGCCGAAGATCGCGAATGAGACGATCAGGATGCCCAGCAGGATGCGGGCGACAAAGGATTTCGCGAATGTGCGGACGGCGGCGAGCATGGGAACCTTCAGGCGGAAGCGCCCCGGACGGCGCCGCTGACGCGGTATAGTGGACGCCCCCTCACGCCCGCAAGCGCTTGGCAGCGCCGCCGTCATCGCATAGCGAGGCGTCATGACCATGATCACACCCCGCCCCCTGATCGCCGGAAACTGGAAGATGAACGGCCTGGCCGCCTCGCTGGACGAGGCGAGGGCGGTGGCGGCGGCCGTGGACGAGCGCCCGATGGGCGCGCGCGTGGCGATCTGTCCGCCCGCCACGCTGGTGCATCGGATGGCCGATCTGCTCGGCGGCTCGGGCGTCGATGTCGGCGGACAGGACTGCCGGGCGGAGGAATCGGGCGCCTTCACCGGCGACATCTCCGCCGAGATGCTGGCCGACGCGGGCGCGGTGCTGGTGATCCTGGGCCACTCGGAGCGCCGGGCGGGCTACGGCGAGACGGATGCGACGGTCGCCGCCAAGGTCGAGGGCGCGGTCCGGGCCGGGCTCGAGCCCATCGTCTGCGTCGGCGAGACGCTGGAGGAGCGCGAGGCCGGGCGCACGCTGGAGATTGTGACGGGGCAGGTGAGGGGCTCGCTGCCCGCGCTGCTGCAAGGCCGCGACTTCGCCGTCGCCTACGAGCCGGTCTGGGCCATCGGTACGGGGCTGACGCCCACCCTCGAACAGATAGAAGAAGTCCACGTCGCCATCCGCGCAGTCCTGCGCGAAAGCTTCGGCGCCAACGGCGCGGCCGCGCCCGTCCTCTACGGCGGGTCTGTAAAGCCCTCCAATGCGGCCGAAATCCTCAAGGCGCGCGAGGTCGGGGGGGCGCTGGTCGGCGGGGCTTCATTGAAGGCGGCCGATTTCCTCACCATCATAGAGGCCGCGTAAGCGCCTATGGCGCGCCGGGCCCTTTCCGTGTAGAGGGGCCGCTTCGTTTTTCGGGACTGACCCGCCCATGCTGCTCGGCATTCTGCTCACCATCCACATCCTGGTCTGCATCGCGCTCGTCGCGGTCGTCCTGCTGCAACGCTCCGAGGGCGGCGCGCTCGGCATGGGCGGCGGCCCGGCCGGCTTCATGAGCGCACGCGGGGCAGGGGACCTGCTGACCCGCACCACCTGGATCCTGTTCACCGCCTTCCTGGTGCTCAGCATCTCGCTGACCCTGATCAGCGGCCGCATGCGCGGCGGCGACTCGGTGACCGAGCGGCTGAAGGTGAAGTCGATTGATCCGAACCAGCTGAACCTGCCGCCGGCCCCCACCGCGCCGGCGCCGACCGGACCCACGCCCAACGAGGCGGCGCCCGCGCCGCTGACCGCTCCCACGCCAACCCTCGGCGCGCCGGCCGTTCCGGCGCCCGCAACGCCAACGCAACCGTAAGAGTCCACAGCCAAGTGCAATCCCGCCGGGATCGACGGCCCGAATCAGGGCTAATCTGACCTCCCATGGCCC
>Ga0157373_10001428_pt1 | contig 18225 bp, 7 predicted proteins | sample C65metaG_FD_113460 | JGI IMG/M metagenome (GOLD analysis project Ga0157373, IMG submission 113460) | Corn rhizosphere microbial communities from Kellogg Biological Station, Michigan, USA - C6-5 metaG | ecosystem: Host-associated > Plants > Roots > Rhizosphere > Soil | place: USA: Michigan... | reverse complement strand
CCCGCTGCCCAGATCGATGACCGGCATCGAAGCATCGGCCAACAACCCAAGGGTCGCCGACTGAGCCAGAACCACGGCCGGCGCGCTGTCCTCCAGCATGTAGGCAATCCGATCCGCCGGATAGGCCGGATCCAGCGGCACATAACCGCCCCCCGCCTTGAGGATCGCCAGCAACCCGACCACCATGTCGATACCGCGTTCGACACAGATCGCCACCCGCGAGTCCGGTCGCACGCCCTGCCCGCGCAGGTAATGCGCCAGGCGGTTGGCCTGCTCGTTCAGCTCGCCATAGCCCAGGCGCTGATCGCCATGCCGCACCGCCAGCGCATCCGGCGTGCGCTGCACCTGCTCCTCGAACAACCCATGAATGGTCTGTTCCAGCGGATACTCGGCGTCGGTGGCATTGAAGGCCTGCAGCACCTGCCTGCGCTCGTTTTCAGACAGGATTTCCAGATCGTTGATCGCGGATTCAGGCGCACACTCCAGTGCCTCCACCAGGCTCGCCAGGGCCGTCTGCATGTAGGCGCCGACCTGGCGGGCATCAACCCCGCCGGCCGTCTGCACGCTCAGCAGGAAGCCTTCGCCCTGGTCGTCCACCGACAACATGCATGGATAGTTGGTCCGCTCCATGACCTCCAGCACCTGCGTACCGGCCCACCGGTCGACACTATCGCCTTCCTGCTGCGGGCTGTGCCGATAGTTCAACAAGGCACTGAACAGCGGCAGCGAAGCCGGCACCCCACTGCAACGCTGGGCCAGTGCCAGCGAGGCATGCTCGTGGCCCAACAGGGCGGTCAGACGCGCGTGGGTCGTCTTGACTCCGGCGCGTACGCTCTGCGCCCCCACATCGACGCGCAACGGCAAGGTATTGATGAACATGCCCAGGGCGCGATCCGCGCCCTCGCCGCTCTGCATGCGGCCCAGCAGCCCGGTGCCGAAGACCACGTCCTCGCGACCGGACACGCGCCCCAATACCCTTGCCCATGCCAGATGATGCAAGGCTGCCGCGCTCACGCCGAGTTGGCGCGCCTGCAGCCGCAGACGCCGGCAAAGATCCGGATCGACGTTCAGCTTGACCTCTTCGACGCCCCGGCCATCGCCCTGGACTTCCCGCAGGCCGAACGGCAGCGTCGGCTCGTCGACATCAGCGAGCATGTCGCGGAAAAAGCGCTCATGCTGCTCACGCGGCACGCCCAACAGGGTTTGCGCCACGTAATTACGGTAAGGCATGGCCGCTTCCAGGCGGCCGCCCTCGCCATTGAGGAACGCCAGCATTTCCTCCTGCATCACGTCCAGGGCGGTATGGTCCAGGGCGATGTGGTGAAACAGCAGAACCGCGACCCAGCGCTGGTGCACACTATCCCAGGCACAGGCCAGGCGCATCAGTGGCGCCTTGTCGAGTTCCAGCCGGCAATGGCGAGGATCGAACAACCCTTGCAACTGCGCTGCGATATCGCCTTTGGCCGGATCGAGGGTCTGCTCTTCGAGCGTCAACCGGCATTGGCGCAGAACCACCTGCAACGGCGCCTGCAGGCCTTCGCGCAGCAGCGCGGTCCTGAGGATATCGTGCCGGTCGATCACGGCCTGCAAGGCCGCGACGAAGCCGTCGAGTTGAGCGCGGCTGTCCATCGCGAAGGTGGCTTGCAGCAGGTAGGGATCGCCTTCCTCGGCGGCGATGTGGTGATAGAGAATGCCTTCCTGCAACGGCGCCAGGGGATAGATGTCCTGGACATTGCCGACACCACCCGGCACACCGACGACGATCCGGTCGAGGGTCTCCTGGTCCAGCGTCACCAGCGGCAGCATCGATGGGGTGATCCGTTCGCAGCCCGCGGCAATGCCGTTGGCCGGTACGCTCACCTCGGCACGACTGCCCACCGCCGCCGCCAGGGCGGCCAAGGTAGGTTGACCGAACAGCACCCGCACATCGGCGCTCAGTCCAGCTTTGCGCATCAGTTCGATCAGTTTCACCGCCAGCAGCGAATGCCCGCCCAGTTCGAAGAAATGATCGTGCCGCCCCACTTGCCCGACACCGAGTACGTCAGCCCACAACCCGGCCAGCGTGGTTTCCACCTCGCCCAATGGCGCTTCATACGCACGGCTGGCGAAGGCGTCCGCTTCCGGAGCCGGCAATGCGCGGCGGTCGAGTTTGCCGTTGGGTGACACGGGCAGTTTTTCCAGGCGCACGTAGGCCGCCGGAACCATGTAGTCCGGCAGCAGCGCCTGCAAGTGCGCGCGCAATGCGTCGGCCTCCGGCGCCGCATCCACCGCCTGGGCGGTGATGTAGGCTACCAGGCGTTTCTCGCCGGGCTGGTCTTCTCGGGCGACAACGACCGCTTCCTTGACTCCGCCATGTTGGCAGAGCCTGGACTCGATCTCCCCCAGCTCGACACGGAAGCCACGGATCTTGATCTGATCGTCATTGCGGCCCAGGTACTCGATATGGCCGTCGGGCAAGTAGCGCCCCAGGTCACCGGTCTTGTACAGGCGCGCCTGCTCGTCGACAGCGAACGGATCGCGGACGAAGCGCTCGGCGGTCAAGTCATCGCGGTTCAGGTAACCACGGGCAACACAGACCCCGCCGATGTGGATCTCGCCGGCCACGCCGACTGGAACCGGTTGCTGCTGTTCGTCCAGCAGGTAGATACGCGTATTGGCCACCGGCTGGCCGATCGCCGGCAGCGTCGGCCAGGCCGCGACGTCGTCCAGCAACGTCAGGGCGGTGGTGACGTGGGACTCGGTCGGCCCATAGTGGTTGTGCAGGCGACAGCCATCCAGGCGCTCGAACAATGCGCGGATCTGTGGCGTGATGCGCAACTGTTCGCCGGCGGTGATGACATCCTTCAGGTCGCAGGCCAGCGGCGAGCCTTCGCCATCGCCGGCAACCGCTTCGGCCAGGGCCTGCAGCGCGATGCACGGCAGGTACAGGCGTTCGATGCGCTGTTGGCAGATATGCTCGAACAGACGGTGGAAATTCAGGCGGATGTCGGCATGGATCAGCGACAACTCGCCGCCGGCACACAAGGTGCTGAAGACTTCCTGGAACGCCACGTCGAAGCCGAGCGCGGCAAACTGCAGGGTCCGCGCGGCGGCCCGCCCCTGCTGCGCGGCTTGGTCGATCTGCCACTGCATCAGGTTGACCAGGGCACGGTGCGCCATCGCCACGCCCTTGGGCTGGCCGGTGGAACCCGAGGTGTAGATGACATACGCCAGGCTGTCGGGGTTCAGGCCGCTCGCCTGGGCGTCCGGGTTGCTGGACGGCTGCCGGTCGATGCCGACGGCGTCACGGTCCTCACCGTCGAGCAGCAAGGCAGGCACATCGGACGTGGGAAAACGCTCTTGCAGGCTGCGCTGGGTCAGCAGCACCTTCGGTGCGCTGTCCTCCAGCATGTAGACCAGGCGCTCGGCCGGGTAAGCAGGGTCCAGCGGCACATAGCCGGCACCGGCCTTGAGAATGCCCACCAGCCCCGCCACCATTTCCAGGCTGCGTTCCACGCAGATCGCCACCCGGTCGTCGGCTCGGACACCCAACTCGATCAAGCGATGGGCGATCTGGTTGGACAGCCGGTTCAGCTCGCCGTAGCTCAGGCCCTGCCCCTGATACGTCAGCGCCACGATCTCAGGCTGAGCTTCAGCATGGGCCTCGAACAGTTGATGGACCAACAACCCCGACGGGTACACCGCATCGAAGGCATTGAAGTCATGCAGCAACTGCTGGCGTTCTCTGGCGGGGACAAAGGCCAACGTGTGCAGCGGGGTGTTGCCATCCTGGTCGAGGGCATCGGCCAACGCTTCGAGCACGGTGTGCACATAGCCGCAAACCCGTTGCGCACCGATCCCGGCCACGGCTTGCACGGTCAGTCCAAACGAATCACCGAGGTCATCCACCGACAGCGACAGCGGGTAGTTGGTCCGTTCTTCGCCGCCGAGAATTTCCGCTCCGGCCCAGATTCTTGCCTGGCCCGCATCCTCGCTCGCCTGTGCCGCCACGGCGGTCTGCCGATAGTTCATCAACGCACTGAACAACGGTGCCGGCGCCGCAACGCCACTGCACCGCTGCGCCAACGACAACGGCGCATGTTCGTGGCCCAGCAGCGTCGCCAGCCGGCCATGGGTTGCCTGCAAGGCGGCCAGCACGCCCTGGGTCCCCGCCTCGACCCGCAACGGCAGGGTGTTGACGAACATCCCCAAAGCATGTCCGGCCTCCTGTCCACTGTGCAACCGGCCCATCAATACGGTGCCGAACACCACGTCCTGACGACCGGACAAGCGCCCCACCACCTGGCCCCAGGCCAAGTGGTGCAGGCTGGCGGTGCTCACCCCCAGGCGCCGGGCCTGGGCACGCAGACGCCGGGCCAGCCCGACCTCCAGCGCCAGCGTCGCCTCTTCGATGCCGCTGCCGTCGCCCTGCACATCCTGCAGGCCGAACGGCAGCGTCGGCTCGTCGACGTCGCCGAGCATCTCGCTGAAAAACGCCTCATGTTGCTCGGGATGACTGTCCAGGCGGACCTGAGCCACGTAGTTGCGGTAAGGCACCGACACCGGCAGCTCCGCCGAACAACCTTGCAGGTGCGCGTCGATTTCCTTGCCCAGCATGCCGAGGGAGGTGGCGTCATCGATCAGGTGATGGAACAGCAGCACCGCCACCCAACTGCCGCCGGCGGCATCTTCGGCAAAGTGAATACGCATCATCGGCGCCTGGCGCAGATCGAAGCGGGTATGGCGGGGGTCGAAGCGTACCTGCAACTGATCGGCGATGTCGCCTTCGGCCGGATCCAGGACCAGTTCTTCGACCATCAGGCGCGCCTCGCGCCAGACCACCTGCACCGGTTCGCCGAGCCCTTCCCACGCCACCGAGGTGCGCAGGATGTCGTGCCGGGCGATGACCGCCTGCAAGGCTTGCCCGAACGCGTCCAATTGCTGGCGGGTGCCGAAGCGCAACAGGGCCTGCAGCATGTACGGATCGCCTTCGCTGGTCGCCAGGTGGTGATAGAGGATGCCTTCCTGCAACGGCACCAGGCCGTAGATATCCTGCACATTGTCCGCGCCGCCCGGCACGGTGGCGACTATGCGGTCGATTTCACCCTGGGTCAGGGTCGCCCAGGGCAGCATGTCCGGGGTAATGCGCTCGACATCCTGGGGAATCCGATTCTCCGGCACCACCGCACCGCCGCTGGTGCTCGTGGCAGCGGCCAGGGTCTCCAGTGTCGGCTGGCCGAACAGCACGCCCACGTCGGCGTTCAGGTCGAGCTGACGCATGCGTTCGATCAGTTTGACCGCCAGCAGCGAGTGTCCGCCCAGTTCGAAGAAACGGTCGTGGCGGCCCACCTGCTCGACGCCAAGCAACTCGGCCCACAATGCAGCCAGGGTGACTTCAATCCGCCCCACCGGCGCTTCATAGCTGCGTCGGGCAAAGGCCTGCGAATCGGGCGCCGGCAGCGCCTTGCGGTCGAGCTTGCCGTTGGTGGTCAACGGGAAGGCTTCGAGCATCACGAAGGCACTCGGCACCATGTAGTCCGCCAGCGAAGCCAGCAGATGCGTGCGCAGCTCGACAGCGGATGGCTGCGCGTCTTCCCTGGCGATGACATAAGCCACCAGGCGCTTGTCGCCCGGCTCGTCTTCGCGGGCGATGACCACCGCCTCGCTGACACCTTCGCAAGCCGACAGTGCTGCCTCGATTTCACCCAGCTCGATACGGAAACCGCGGATCTTCACTTGTTCGTCGTTGCGACCCAGGTATTGCAGTTCACCGTTGTTCAGCCAGCGACCGAGGTCGCCGGTACGGTACATCCGTGCGTTCGCATCGGTGTCGAACGGATCGGGCAGGAAGCGCGTTTCGTTGAGCTCCGGCCGGTTCAGGTAGCCTCGCGCCACACCGGCGCCCCCAACGTACAACTCGCCCTCCACGCCCTTGGGCACCGGCTTGCCGTACTTGTCCAGCAGGTACAGGCGCAGATCGGGAATCCGCTTGCCGATCGGGCTGACACCGATCAACTGGGCATCGGCCGCTTGCAGCGCACGATAGGTCACATGCACCGTGGTTTCGGTGATGCCGTACATGTTCACCAGTTGCGTACCGGCGTTGATTTCCCGGGCGTACCACGGTTTGAGAATGCCGGTTTCCAAAGCCTCGCCGCCGAAAATCACCTGGCGCAGGCTGTGGCTCAAGTCGCTTTCGCCCTGGGCCGCGATCAACTGACGGAACGCGCTCGGCGTCTGGTTCAGCACCGTGACGCCTGCCTCGCACAACAGCGCGTAGCAGTCCTGCGGCGAACGGCTGACCAGTTGCGGCACCACCAACAGGCGACCGCCATGGGTCAGCGCCCCCCAGATTTCCCAGACCGAAAAGTCGAAGGCGAAAGAATGGAACAGCGCCCAGACGTCTTGCGGGCCGAAATCGAACCACGGCTGGGTGGCGGAGAACAACCGCGCCACATTGCGATGCTCGACCATCACGCCCTTGGGCAGGCCGGTCGAACCCGAGGTATAGATCACGTAGGCCAGGTGATGGGAGGCCAGGGTGCCGATATTCGGATCGTGCCGTGGCTGCTCGGCAAAGCCTGCGGCCTCTGGCTGATCGAGCAACAGCACCGGGACAGACAGCGCAGGCACTTGGTCTTGCAGCGCCGCTTGGGTGAGCAACGCCACCGGCGAACTGTCCTCGAGCATGAAGGCCAGCCGGTCCTGGGGATAGGCCGGGTCCAGCGGCACATAGCCGGCACCGGACTTCAGGATGCCCAACAGGCCGATGATCATGTCCAGACCGCGTTCGACGCAGATGGCTACCCGGTCATCCGGGAACACACCCAGGGCCAGCAGCCGGTGGGCGACCTGGTTCGCACGGGTGTTCAGTTCACCGTAAGTCAGGGTCTGGCCTTCATGGACCACCGCCACCGCGCTCGGCTGCGCGGCGGCCCGCGCTTCGAACAGGCCGTGGATCGTGCGGTCGTGCTCATACCGCTGTTCATCGCTCGCGTTCCAGGCCTGGAGCAGACGGGCTTCAGCCGGTGTCGGCAGGACAAAGTCATGGATCGGCAGCGTATCGTCACCCAGTCCCTGCTCCAGCACGTGGACGAAGCGCTCGGCCATTGCCTCGATTTCATCGGCCTGCAGGAACGCCTGGTTGTAGATCCAGTGCACCCAGGCATTTTTCTCGTTGGGGTTGGTCCGGAAATGGATCGCCAGGGGCATCTGTTCCTGGCCGTTGGAACTCTTCACCGAATAGGCCGTGGCGTCGCCGAACCGGTACAGGTAGTTCTCTTCCTCGTAGGAGAACGACACGTCGAACAGCTGGGCACGATTGTCACGCCGCAGCTCAAGGGAGCGATGAATGTCGCTTAGAGGGAACCGCTGGTAGCGATAGTCCTGCTTGAGCGCACGCGCAGCCTCTTGGATCAGCTCGCCGAATGACAGGTCGTCGGCGAATCTCAGGCGAATGGCACTGACCTGGGTGAACAACCCCACGGTCTGTTTGAAGGTCGGATTGGAGCGATTGAGGATCGGCAGGCCCACCACCAGTTCGTCGCGCTGGGTCGTGCGGACAAAGTACACGTACAACGTCGCCAACAGCACCGGGAAACGCGAGACCTGATGAGTGAGCGCCAGAGCGTCGATCCGCTCGTTCAACGTCTGCGGGAAAGACGTCATGGCATGGGCGCTGGGCACCACGGGCTCGACGAAGCGATTACGGTAACGGGCAGTGAACAATGGATCCGGCACATCCCGGTATTTATCGAGCCAGTAGGCCTGGTCCCGCTGGAAACGGTCCGATTCGTGGTAACGGGCGTCATCCTCGATGAACCCGGCATAGGACGGTGCCGACAGGTCAGGCTCGCGGTTTTCCCCCAGGGCGTTGTACAGGTCACTGAGGGAGGCGAGCATCAGGTTGATGCCCCAGCCGTCCTGGATGATGTGGTGCAGGTTGACGACGAAATAGAACGAAGCGTCATCGAGCTTGACCAGGTAGAAGCGGAACAGCGGCCCCTTATCGAGCTCAAATGGCACTTCCAGCCCCTGTTGTACCCAGGTCTGGGCCGCGGTCTGCGGTTCGGGGCGATTGGAGAAGTCGATCAGCGGGACCCGCACCTCCAGCGACTCGACCAGGGTCTGCATGGGCACGCCGTCGCCACCGACGTCGCAGTGCAGGACCGTGCGCAAGGCATCGTGCTTGCGGACCAACAGCTCGACCGCCTGCTGGATACGATCAGGGTCGACGGCAGCCCGGATGTGCAGGTAGCCACCCATGGTGTACAGGGGGGAATCGCCCTTGGTCATCTGGTCCAGCCAGATGTCCCGCTGGGACGCCGTCAGCGGGTAGGTTGCCGCAAGCTCCAGGGACTGGTTCATACGCGGCCCCTCGTCACTTGTACACCGGCAGATTCCGGACGACGGCTGGCCGAATGGCCCATTGCGACAACAACGCCCACAGCAAAGAAAAATGTCATACGTTCCTTCTCAGATATTTGTCAGTACTGCCCGGGCAAACGCAACGGGGCACGCCTGGAGTTGATGATGCAGATGCGCGCAGACAGCCGGCGCCACCCGGCAGGCGGTCCACTGCTGTCGGGCGGGTTTGATGTCAGGCGTCTTTCACGGGTTGGCAGAGGTGTTGTCGCGACAACATCGCCAGCCGGACGGTGCAGTCAGAACAGCCATTCAGGCGCGCTTGTCGCGAATGGCGCAGTTGATATCGGAGACGATGTGCCCGTCCGCCAGCTTGATGATCCGGTCGGCCAGCTGGAAGTACTGGTCGTCATGGGTGATGATCAGCACCGTCTTGCCGCGCCGCTTGAGGTCGGGCAGCAGTTCTTCGTAGAAGAACTTCTTGAACGGCGGATCCTGGTCGGCGGCCCATTCGTCGAGCACATACACCGGTCGGTCTTCCATGTAGGCGCATACCAGGGCCAGGCGTTTCTGCTGGCCATAGGACAAGGCCTTGAGGGTCGAATAACCGAGCCCTTCGATCTTGATCTTGTCGGCCAACCCGAGGGTTTCCAGGTACTTGCTCGCCAGGTCCGGGTTGCCCTCCTCTTCGTCGGGACCGATCAGGCGGTTGAATAGATGGAAGTCCGAGAACACCGCGGAAAACAGATCGCGGTAGTCGCTGCGGCTCTCGTCGGTGATCACCAAGCCGTCGAGCAGCACCTCTCCGCTTTGCGGGATATAGAGCCCGCACAACACCTTGGCCAGGGTGCTCTTGCCGCAACCGTTGCCGCCAACGATGTAGATCAGTTCACCGGCCTGTACCGTCAGGTCGATGGGCCCCAGGGAGAAACCGCTTCCGGCATGCTGATCCTGATAATGCATCCGCACGCCCTTCAGCTCGATGCTGTCCCAGGTTTTCTTGTGCTCGAGCAGGTGCACTTTCGGTGTTTCGACCGCAACGGGCTCGGGGTGCGGATCGTTGATCGCGAAGCCGAACTCCGCGAGCCGGGTACAGGCGACCCTGCCCGCCGCCAGCACCGGCATCGCCCCCACCAGCAGCGACAGCGGCCCCATGATGTAGAGCACCGCCAGCACACTGGCGGTCATGACCTTGGGATCGACCGTGCTGACCAGCGGCGCGGCGAACAGCAGGCAACCAATCAGCAACGACAGGGTGAACTGGCCCACGTTGTCGGCGGCGGTGTACCACAGGCGCTCGACGAAGTTGTAGCGCGCCACCCGGGTCGAGGACGCCTCGATGGCGGAGCGGCCGAACCAGCGCCGGCGGATGCCGTTGAGCTTCAGTTCCTTGAGACCGAACACCAGGGCGTGGGTGTATTCGTTGAATGCGGTGAATTCATCCCGAACCCGATTGGTGGACCTGACGCCGCTGGCGAAGAAGAACAGGTACAAACCCACGCCCAGGACCATCAGCGAAACCGTCAAGGCCAGGACCACCCACGACAGGTACGCCAGGTAAGCGATGCCGAACAGGAAGACCGTCGCCTCCACCAGCACCGTGGGCATGACGATCAGCGTCGTGTTCAGTTGCGGGATGTCGTTGGTCAACATGGTCAGTACGTTGGGCGGACCGCGCCGGTCTACCTCTTCCAGCGGCGTGGCGAGGATCTTGCGACACAGCGCGATGCGCAACCGGGTCATGATCCGCATGCTGGCGTAGGCCGGGAACAGCGCGGCACCGTTGCGCAGGATCAGCGCTATGGCACTGAGCCCGACAAACCAGTACAGCGCCTGCATGCGATCCCCGTCATTGTGAATGGCCTGGTTGATCACGCTCACCACCGCGATGGACGCGACCCCGCTGATGACACCACAAATCAAGGTGAAAAACGTTAGCCAGGGATGGTTGCGCCACAGCAGGCGCATGACCGAACCCGGCTTGGGTTTCTTCTCTTTCTGGTTTTTCATGGGTTGCTATCCTCGAATGAACTCGCGATATGGCTCAGGCCGGCTGCCAGACGTCGCCCCTGGCGGTCATATCGCCCATCGCCCCCACGATCAGGCGCGGCTCCTCATAGGGATCCCGTGCGTGGGCGGCCAGCATGTTGTCGAGCATGACCACGTCGCCCTTGCGCCAGTCGAGCCTGACGGCGCAGGCCTCATAGGCGTCGCCGACCAGGGTCATGACCTCGTCTTCGATCGGTGTGCCATCGCCATAACTGACCATGCGCGGCAAACGGTCGGCGCCGAACATGTCGAGCAGGTCTTCGCGCATTTCTTCGCCGAGGCAGAACGGAAGGTGCAGCTGCACCTGGTTGAAGAACGCCGCCTCGCCGGTCCGCGGATGCCGGATCACCGCCGGGCAGAGGGTGCGCACTTGCAGGCTGTCGCCGTCGAGCCATTCGAAATCGGTGCCCTGCTCCCGGCAACGCCGTTCGACTTCTCCACGGTCGGTGGTGCCGAAGAACGACTCCCAGCTCGGTTCGACGCCGGCGGTGAAGGTGCGGCTGTACATCAGCCCTTTTTGTTCGAAGCGTGCCACCACGTCCGCGGGCAGGTGCCGCAGCACTTGTCGGATGTCCGCCAGCGGCGTCGCGCCGCCGACCCGCGAAGGCTGTTCGCAATAGAACCACTGCTTGCGAGGCCAGCTTTCCAGGTGTGAGCTCTCGTTGTGGTAGAGGATCATTTCCCGTTCGGGATAAGGCGTGGAGCGATAGACGTTACGCCCACCCTCCTTCTTCGGCAGATCGCCGTAACTGCCATGCAGCCCGGGGGACAAGGCTTCGGCAAACGCTTCGAAGGCCGGCACCGAGGCGAGCTCGAAGCCGCGAAACAGCACCGCGCCGTGGCGGCACAGCAAGGCCTCGATAGCCTCGCGATGGGTACCGGCCCACGCCGACGGGTCCAAACCCGTGGCGATCGCTTCGATCACCACCGGCAGGCTCAGGCCATCGGCGAGCAGCGACAAGCGGACCTGCCCTTCGATCGCCTGACCGGGCCAGGAAAGCGAATCCGCCGTCCCGTCATCGCTCATCACGGGCGAAGCGTTAGTTTGAAGACTCATGCATCACTCCTGAACCACGGATCCGCGGATCCACGTCGTACGGGGCAAAACCAATGCGCCCCACTGTCGGGCAAGGATAGAAACACTGATCAACGGTGATGTCTGGCACCGCAAACCGGGACAGAGCCGACACGCCTGGTTACACCGTCGCTGTCGACCTTCATCCCAAAGCGGCTTGTCCCCATTTCCCGCGACAGACGCCGGCACGAAGTCGGTGCTGAAATGCGGCAGCTGCGAATCGCACAGGCGCATTAAACGATCCCGTGGGCCGCAGTGACGTCTCGAGTGCAACGGTTTTCGCAAACGCGCAAATACGCTGCGCCTGGCAATTAACAGGAGCGTTAGTCATGCCGATTAAGAACACTGGCGGATCGGTCAACCCCGCGCCAGCCCCCCTCACGCCCGGTGCATTCCTGCATGAAATCTTTACCGCCCGGGCCCGTGAATTCCCCGAGCGAACGGCCGTCTCCGACGCCTCGCGCACGTTGAGTTACGCGCAACTCGATGCGGCCTCGTCGCAACTGGCTGCCCGTCTTCGCCAGGAAGGCGTCAAGGACGGCATGCTGGTCGGGATGAGCCTGACACGCAGCGTCGACCTGGTCGTCAGCCTGCTGGGCATCCTCAAGGCCGGCGGTGCCTACGTCCCGGTCGACCCGCAATACCCCGGCAAGCGCGTCGAACACATCGTGCGCGACAGCGGCCTGAGCCTGATGATCGGCGAGCCCGCCGAGCTGGCGCAGAGCCCGTCCGTGCGCGTCCTGCCCCTGGCCGATCTGCTGGCCGGCCCGGCACTGGAACCGATTGGCGCGGTCGACCGCCGCAACCCCGACCAGGCACCGGCCTACGTCATCTACACCTCCGGTTCCACCGGCGAGCCCAAGGGTGTGCTGGTGGCCCACGCCAACGTCAGCCGCCTGCTGGAAAGCACCCAACGTGAATACGCTTTCAACGAGCACGATGTCTGGTCGATGTTCCACTCCATCGGCTTCGATTTTTCGGTCTGGGAGATCTGGGGCGCGCTGGCCCACGGCGGCCACGTGGCTGTCGTGCCTTACGACGTGTCGCGCTCGCCAACCGCCACCCGTCAATGGCTGGTCGACCGGGGCGTGACCGTCCTGAGCCAGACGCCCTCGGCTTTCCGTGGCCTCGAAGAGGCGGACCGCCAGGCGAAGGCGCCACTGGCGCTGCGCTACGTGGTCTTCGGTGGCGAGGCGCTGCCGGCCACGGTGTTGCGCCCCTGGGTCGAACGCCATGGCGACCAGAAGCCTGCACTGATCAACATGTACGGCATCACCGAAGCCACGGTGCACACCACCTTCAAGCGCGTACTGGGCCAGGACCTGGAAAGCGCCGCCATGGTATCGATTGGCGCACCGCTGGATGGCTGGCGTCTGAACCTGCTCGATGCCGACCGGCAACCCGTGCCCCAGGGCACCGCCGGTGAGCTGTACATCGCAGGCGCCGGCGTGGCGCTGGGTTACCTGAACCGCCCGACCCTGAACAGCGAGCGCTTCGTACAGTTGCCAGGAACCTCAAGTCGCGCCTATCGCACGGGTGATCTGGTGGTGTTGGGCGATGACGGTGAGTACCGCTACGCCGGGCGTTGCGACGAACAACTGAAGATCCGCGGTTTCCGCATCGAGCCCGGCGAGGTCGAAGCCTGCCTGCAAACCAGCCCCGCCGTGGCCGCCGCCCATGTGGCCGGTCACGATTTCGGCGATGGCGACTGGCGCCTGGTCACCTACGTGGTACCGACCCAGGGCGTGAATGCCTGGACCGAACAGGTGCGCAGTGAAGTCGCCGCGCTGGTGGCCGCGAGCCTGCCGGACTACATGCGTCCTTCGGCCTACATCGCCCTGGCGCAACTGCCGGTCACCGACCACGGCAAGATCGACAAGCAACGCCTGCCCTCGCCCGAATCCGTTGAAGCCACCGTGCAACACGCGGCTGACGGCCTTACCGAGCAAGAGCAGTTCGTGCTCAAGGTCTGGTCGCAGGACATCGGCCTGAAGAACATCGGCCTGAATGATGACTTCTTCGACTTTGGCGGTACCTCCCTGGCACTGATCCGCTCCCTGAGCACCTTCAAGGCCCATTACCAAGTCAACCTGGACCCTGGCGTGTTGGCCAACGGTGCGACCGCCAAGGTATTGGCCGACTGCATCCAACGCTCCCTCGTCCAAGCCCACTGACCGAAAAGGAACAGCCCATGAGCAAGAAATTCGCCTTGACCCCGGAAGAACGCGCGTCCTTCGAGAAGAACGGTTTCATCGGTCCTTTCGACGCCTATACCCCCGAAGAAATGAAAGAAACCTGGAAACGCACCCGCCTGCGCCTGCTCGACCGCAGTGCCGCGGCCTACCAGGACCTGGATGCGATTTCCGCCGGCACCAACATTGCCAACTATGATCGCCACCTGGACGACGAATTCCTCGCCAGCCACATCTGCCGTCCGCAGATCTGCGACCGCGTCGAAAGCATCCTCGGTCCGGATGTACTGTGCTGGCGCACCGAGTTCTTCCCCAAATACCCCGGCGACGAAGGCACCGACTGGCACCAGGCCGACACCTTCGCCAACGCCTCGGGCAAGCCGCAGATCCTGTGGCCGGAGAACGAAGACTTCGGCGGCACCATCACCGTCTGGACCGCGTTCACAGACGCCAACATCGCCAATGGTTGCCTGCAGTTCATTCCTGGCACCCAGAACAGCATGAACTACGACGAAACCAAGCGCATGGCCTACGATCCCGATGCCAACCACAGCTCGGTGGTCAAGGATGGCGTGCGCCGCGGCTTCTTCGGCTACGACTATCGCCAACTGCAGATCGACGAGAACTTCAAGCCTGACGAATCCGCCGCGGTGCCGATGCAGATGAAGGCCGGCCAGTTCATCATTTTCTGGTCGACCCTGATGCACGCCTCCTACCCTCACAGCGGCGAGTCCCAGGACATGCGCATGGGCTTCGCCTCGCGCTATGTCCCGTCCTTCGTGAAGATCTACCCGGACTCCGCGCACATCGAGGAGTACGGCGGTCGCATCCGCCTTGAGAAATACGGCGCGGTCCAGGTGATCGGGGACAAGACCCCGGAATACAACCGCCTTGTCACCCATACCACCCGAGGCAAGAAATTCGAAGCGGTCTGATTTTTCAGTGCCATAAGACAGTGGCATGCGTAACGTGCCTGACAGGAGTCCCCCAATCCATGACTATTTCCACTGACGCAGCGACGCGCCTGTGCGAGACCGTGAGGATGCTTAGGCACCTTGCCATCCATCTGCCCGATCCCATTTGCCTGAGCTTTCTCGCTCAGGCAAATGAGCCGCCACCCGACCAGGCCTCCCCCAGCGTGAGAGCCACGGAACGGGCGGTCAGCGCCACCTTCGCACGCATCGGTGTCAAAGCCGTGCAGTACGTGCACGATGGCGAGGCGCAGCTGTCTTCCTTCGTGATGTTTATCAGCAAGAAAATCTGCCAGGCGCTGGATTTTTCCTATGACCACTTCGACGAGTTCGAAAGCGTCAGGGAATTCGGGCGCCTGGTCAGACACTTCGATTTCAGTGGTTCGGTGCCCGAGGTTGAAACTGTGCACCTGATCACCCGCGACAACGTCGCGTTGTCAGTGCATGCCAGCACGGATCAGAACCGCCCGGCCATCGTCCTGGCACTGCCCTGCGGTATGCCGTTCGACCTGTGTCGCGACTGGTTCAATGCCCTGAGCGAGCGATTCTTCGTGGTCACCTGGGAGACCCGGGGGCTGTTCGGTTCCTGTACCTCGTTCGACCAGCTCTCCGTGGACACCGATGCCCAGGTCGGCGACCTGATTAACGTAATGAACCACTACGAGCTGCCCAATGCGCACTTGATGGGCATCTGCGGCGGCGCGGTGATCGCATTGAGCGCCGCCGCCACCCACCCCGAGCGGGTGAGTTCCCTGAGCCTGTGGCACGGCGACTACAACCTTGGCGACAACAGCCTGCGCACCGCCCATCAGCAGAATTTCGAATGGCTGATGGAGTCGGCCGCCGTGGACCGCAACGAAGCCAGCGACTTGCAGGCGTTGTTCCTGGACCAGGCGACACTGGCGACCATTCCGGATTCGATCGCCCATGCGGCGCTCTACCCCTACGTCAACGAGGAGCTGTTCTACCGTTATGCACGGCTCAACGATGCGTTGAACAAGACCGAGCTGCAGTCACGGTTGGGACAGATCAGCGTGCCGACGTTGGTGGTTGCTGGCGACGCCGACGAAACCACCCACATCGGCGGCTCCCAGCGCATTGCCGAGTCCATCAGCGACGCCCTGTTGCATGTGGAGAGCAATGGCAGTCACCTGGCGTTCTTCGAGTCGACCCATCACTCGAAACAGACCGCCTTCCGCTTCCTTGAATCGACCCTGGAATCGGTGGCTGTCTGAGACTCGGACTCAAGATCTGTGCAGAGCCCTGCACACGGCGCCGACCCTTGAGGTCGGCACCGCGTGGTTGAACCGGCATCGCTTGCTCAAGGCGGGCTGACCGCACTTCGACTTTTGCCATCGACCTGACGCAACGGCAGGGCGCGGTAATCCAATCCATCGATACAGCACGCATTCACGCTGAGAACCTCAGGGTTGCTGCGACGTCGGTGGTACACATAGATCCCGCATGTAGCGCAAAAGTAATGCTGGGCCACGCCGCTGTTCCAGCGATACAGACGTAGCGCGTCTTCACCACGGCTGATACGAAAATGCTCCCGCGGCACCGTGGCCATCAACGCATTGCGCTTGCTTCAAAGCGAACAGTCGCAACTGATCAATTCATCAAGTTCGGCCTCAAAAGCGAAGCCAACCGCTCCACAATGACAGGCGCCCGTGTACTTCATCATGGGTATGTCTCCATCGTCAGTGAGTTCGCCGTCTCATCGTAGTGGATTATCCACCGCGCTGCGTCGGAGGTTCGAAGATCCTGCAGGCATTAAAAAGCCCCGATACCGCACGGTACCGAGGCCAGGTGCCTGCACCCGCAGGCTCTATTTTTTCAGCGAGTCGTACGCTTCCAACGTGCGTAACGAATAGATGTAGGCAGCACCGGCGTTGAGCGAAACTGCGGTTGCCAACGTAGCCGCCACTTCTTCGCGGCTCGCTCCAGCCTTGATCGCCGCGTCCGCGTGGACGGCGATGCATCCGTCACAATGGGTGGTGACAGCGACGGCAATCGAAATCAACTCACGGGTTTTCGCATCCAGCACATCGTTTTCGGCGGAGGCCTCGCCAAGGGCCATGTAAGCCTTGACCATCTTAGGGTTGCTCTTTCCGAGCGCACCGAAAGCCTTCTGGATGGTGGGTAGCAGTTCGGACCAGTTATTGAACATCGCATGACTCCTGAGCAAGTTGGTGTACTGTTTCGACAGGCTCAGTCTCTCCCCAGGGCGTGATTCGGGTTTGTCCGATCCACTCAAATTTTTATGCGAAGCGCTCAAATGCATTCGATCGATAAACTCATCAGTCTGGCTAACGTGCGGGGCAGCGTGGATCTACGGTGTCAGTTCCAAGGCGATTGGGCACTCGATCACCAGCAGGAAGTCTTGGGAAAAGCGCCCTATCACATTGTGTTGGCGGGAGAGTGCCGCGTCGAATTTCCGGACGGCCAGCGCCTGCCGATGCGAGCAGGCGACATTCTGCTGCTGCCTCGTGGGGCACCGCACCTCCTGCACGGCATCGGGAAAACGGCGGAGCCGGGGACCCCGAAGCTGGTGTCCGGTGGAACACTGCCGCTTTACCGCATCGGCCGCGGGAGCACGGACCTGGACATGCTTTGCGGAAGCTTTCACTACAATCGTGCCTCCCTGTTGTTAAGCGCCCTCCCCGAACACCTCGTGATCCCCAGTGCGGCTCTCCCTGCAAGTGCTCCCCTGCCAGCGCTGGTCGACATGTTGCGAGGTGAAGCCGATAGCGATCAGGTCGGCACACATTTCTTACTCGATGCCTTGTCCCAGGCGTTGTTCACCTTGATCCTGCGCGCTCACCTCGCAAGCCATGGCCAACACACCGGCACACTGGCCTTGTTGTCCGAAAAGCAGCTGGGCCGAGCCTGGCAGTCGATGCTGGCGGACCCGGGCTACGAATGGACGGTGGATGCGCTGGCCGAGATTGCGAGCATGTCCCGCGCAACGTTCATGCGGGCTTTCGTGCGGGTCGCCGGCGTTTCGCCTTGGGTCTTGTTGACGCAGGTTCGAATGGAACTGGCTTTCAGCCTGCTGAGCCATTCGCACTTGGGATTGAATGACATTGCCTCTCAGGTGGGGTATCAATCCCAGGCGGCTTTCAGCAAGAAGTTCAAGGAGGTATATGGTGAGGCGCCGGGGCGGGTGCGGCGTGGGATGTAATTGATCGTCTGGGTAGAGCGCTACATGAATGCGCAGGAGCAGCAATGACGGAACAGCCAGAAGAAAACAGCCTATTCCGAGTCAGGACACCCGACGATCTCGACGCGCCTGAGGCACTGGGTTTTACCGCCTGGGTTCGCGTCTGGACGGAGCTTGGGGTCAGATGCGCGTCGCAAGAGACGCACGAAAAACTCATTCGACATTACGACGAGCCACACCGTGCGTACCACAACCGCCAGCACTTGGCTGAGTGCCTCCAGGTGCGTCGACTCGTTAACGCTGCTTGCCAGGCACCCGCCGAAGTCGACCTCGCGCTGTGGTTCCACGACGCGATCTACGACCCCCTGCGCAGCGACAACGAATTGCGCAGCGCCCAATGGCTGGACGAGGTGGCCAGTGATAGCGGCCTGG
>Ga0157373_10001426_pt1 | contig 18229 bp, 25 predicted proteins | sample C65metaG_FD_113460 | JGI IMG/M metagenome (GOLD analysis project Ga0157373, IMG submission 113460) | Corn rhizosphere microbial communities from Kellogg Biological Station, Michigan, USA - C6-5 metaG | ecosystem: Host-associated > Plants > Roots > Rhizosphere > Soil | place: USA: Michigan... | reverse complement strand
GACCGTCTTGCCGAGTTCGACCGCCTCATTGAGCGCGTGAAGGCCGAGGCGAAAGCGGAAGTGCTGGAAGAGGCGGCGCGCGAGTGGGCGGCGGACCCGGACGCATGGGGAGACAACGACAAGGACTTCCGCAACGAACTGCGCGACCGTGCCGCCGCCATCCGGGCCGCAGCCGAGAACGGAGAGAGCAATGATCCCGAAGTGTGACCAGTGTGGGAGATTCACCACCCGACCGGAGGAATACGACAAGTACCAGCCGGACCCGTGGAACGGCCCGCGAACTACACGACTTTGCGAGCGGTGCTCACAGAAGGAGGCCACTGATGACTGAATCATTCGACCGTGCCGCCATCAAGGCGCTTCGTGAGAGCCTCGATATTGCCGCGAGCATGACGTACTCGGGCGGCGGATACCGGTACTGCGAAGTTGACCCCGACGAACTGGCGCAGGCGATAGATGCACTCGCCGCCTTGGACGAGGCAGAGCGTCGGATCGCGGCGATGCTGAGATACGCCGATGAACAAGACCCAGATCATGCCGACGAACAACCTCTGTGGCCATCCGTAGTGCGCGCCGCTCTCCACCCTGTAGCCGAGACAACCGAAAGCGAGAAGAACGATGAGTGACGACCAGCGGGAAGCGGCAGAGGCCGGTTGGCGAGAGGCTGCGGATGATGCGGTCTACGATCACCGCAATCGCCCATTCACGGTCGAACTGCTCAAGGCATGGTTCGGCTCGGGCGTGGATGTTGGTTGGGATGCAGCTATGGCCGCGAAAGCGGAGCCCGTTCAGATCGACGCTGAGGCGAAGGCGAAGGCTGTTGTAACTGCATGGCTGGACGCTGGTAATTATCCCCAGTACCATGAGTATCAGAAGGCACGCCTCTTGGATGTGTGGCCCTCGCTTTACATTGCGGTTAACAACCTAGCAATTATTATGAAGGGAGCCTAACAATGTCACTTAAGTTTAGTAGCAAGACCCAAGAGGGCTGGACGGTACACGCCCCATTTGAGGCGTTCACATTCCCCGCAGGGGAGGCGCACATCAAGGGTGCCGAGAGCGAACAGAAGTTCGTTTACCAGATCGCGGACCTGCGTGGTGCCGACTCGCACGAGTTGTTCCAGCTAGCGATGTGGGCCGATGCAGTGAAGCGTCGGCGCGAAAGGAGCGTACTGATCCTCCCGTACATCCCCGGCGCACGAGCCGACCGAGGCACCCCTTGGGGTGCTAACGTCTACGCGCAGTTCATCGGCAAGCTGGGAATCGACCAGATCATCACGCTCGACCCGCACTCGAAAGTGATTGTGGACAAGCTGAACTGGCACAGCATCGATGACATCACAGTGTTCCCATTCCAGCGCATCATCAAGCGGGAGCTTGGCGACAAGGGTGACTACTACGACCACCCGTATGTCGGCGTGATTTCACCGGACTATGGGGCTGTAGAACGTGCGTTTGCTGCCGCCTCAGTGCTGCATGTACCGCTGTATAAGGGCGGTAAAGTCCGCGACTTCGAGAGCGGTAAGCTGACCGGCTTTGCTTGCGAGGAGCTTCCCCCCGATGGCAAGCTGCTCGTGGTGGACGACATCTGCGACGGCGGCGGGACGTTCATCGGCCTTGCCGAGGCAACCGGCCTGCCACACGACCGTCTTGACCTCTGGGTGACGCACGGCATTTTCTCGAAGGGACTTAACGAACTGGTCCAGCACTTCGATCACATCTACACCACCGATTCCTACCCCGCAGATGACGACATCGTAATTTCGGATCACGTCACCCGCATCCCCGTACTTCCCTACTTGATTGGAGAAATTAATGTATAACCGCTTCGCACCAATCGCACCACTCATGGACACCGACGCTTATAAGCTGGACCACCGACGCCAGTACCCGGTAGGCACCACTGGTGTTCTGTCCAACTACACCAACCGGGGCAGCCGGGTCGCTCGCATCGATCACGTCGTTCACTTCGGGCTGCAGGCATTCCTGCAGTCGTGGGCAACGGACGCTTGGATGCCGTTCTTCGAGGCCGATGAGGATGAGGTAGCCGCTCTCTATGAGGAGTTCACTACCTCTGTGCTGGGACCGAACGACATCGGCTCCGACCACATCCGCGCCCTGCACAAGCTGGGCTACCTCCCGCTGCGCTTCTGCGGTCTCCCCGAGGGAACCCTTGTCCCACTCCGTGTGCCGAGCTTCACGGTCGAGAACACCCTGCCCGAGTTCTACTGGCTGGTGAACTACATCGAGACGGTGATGAGCGCGAGCATCTGGCAGGCCAGCACGTCTGCTACCACTGCATATTATTTCCGTCAGCTTCTCAATGCGTGGGCGACGATGACGACAGGGAGTACCGAGGGTGTCGAATGGCAGGGACATGACTTCTCGTTCCGTGGCATGGCTGGGAGTGCTGCCGCCGCAGCTTCCGGGGCTGGTCACTTGCTCTCTTTCACTGGGTCCGACAACCTCAACGTCGTTAACTTTGTTAATGAGAATTATGCAGGGGACAACGGCCTCATTCTGGGATCAGTACCGGCGACCGAGCATTCGGTCATGTGTGCAGGAGGCAGTGACAAGGGGGATGAGCAGGCCACGTTCGAGCGGCTGCTGACGCTGTACCCGAGCGGTATTGTGTCGGTGGTGTCGGATACGTGGGACTTGTGGAACGTCCTCACCGTCATCCTGCCCAACCTCAAGGACCAAATTCTTGCACGGGACGGTAAGCTTGTCATCCGCCCCGACTCCGGTGATCCGGTGGATATCATCTGCGGTACTGACGAGTATGCCGAGGAAGGCGAGTCCAACTATGCTGCACTGGGCGTGATCGAACTGCTGTGGCAGACTTTCGGCGGGACGATCAACGACCGTGGATTCCGTGTGCTGGACCCGCACATCGGGGCGATCTACGGTGACTCGATCACTTACGAGCGCGCCGAGCAAATCTTCTCGCGGCTTGCGAGGAAGGGCTATGCGTCCACGAATATTGTTCTGGGAGTCGGTAGCTACACGTACCAGTACGTGACCCGTGACACGTTTGCCAGCGCAGTGAAGGCTACGTGGGTGGAGATTGATGGTGTCGGGCGGGACATTGCCAAAGACCCAATCACCGACAACGGCACGAAGAAATCCGCCAAGGGGCGTCTCGCTGTACTGCGTAGTCTTGAAACATTGGACTTCACACTGCATGACGGGCGACTTGGGGCGGCTATTGAAACGATGGGAGAGTCCCTGCTTCAGCCTGTCTGGGCTGATGGTAGGTTTATTCGTACCCAGTCGTTTGCTGACATCCGTAAAGTTCTGGCAAAATAGTTTGCGAAATAGCTTGACAAACACTACCGAGAGGCACTAGGTTAGAAACATGACAACGGAGGAAAACAACTAATGGGCTACTACGACCCCGACCTTTACAGCCAGCCCGAGGCGTTCGGTCTTGAACTGGTAGGCAGCATCGATCTGGACAACGAAAGTTACCAGTTCAACATCCTCGCTGTGCTGCACGAACCGCCCACGGATAAATTTTATATTATCCAAGACAGCGGATGCTCGTGTCCCTCACCGTTCGAGAACCACACTGGCCGGGAGGCGCTGGGCGAACCGCTGACGGCACACGAGACCGTGAAGAGGGTTCTGGACGCGGTTGCGGAGGCGAGCGAATACCGCTATAGTTATGGACCAGACGACCCCAGCGATTTGATCGCTGCAATCTTGAGGAGGTAATTGTGACTGACAAGTTGGAGACTGCAGCACAGGTAGCGCGAAAGATCAAGGCGCTACAGGCACAGGCTGATGAGATTGCGGAGGCGATCAAGAACCTGAAGGCCAAGGAGGTAGAAATCTTTGCCGAGGAGGGCAACTACCTTGTCGGTGACAACGACGGCGGGTTCCTCGAAGTCGTCGTGTACCAGCACAAGACGTTCAACGAGGCATACGGTAAGGAGCAGCGCCCCGACCTGTGGGAGAAGGCGAAGATCACGCAGGAGGTTGTGACCTCCACCAGTGCCAAGCTCTACCTTGACGAGGACGAGTACGCGGTCTTCCAGAAGCCGAGTGCCGAGCTTTCCGTCAAGGTGAATGTGATCGACAATGAGTGAGAGCGTCACAGTCCATCACGTTCTCCCTGTGGGACGGGAAGTTGTGGCTTTCTCGGGCGTCACAGGAACGAACGTGCTGGACAACGGGGCACTGATTGTTCAGCGGCCCGAGGGTACGACCGTTTTCGCCAGCGGCTTTTGGGCCTACGCGGAGTCCACGCTAGAGGATGAGGCCGATGCTGCGTAAGCCTGAGCTACCCGATCCCGGCGATGGGCGTTACTGGGAAATCGTCTGCGATGGCTACGGCGACTTCTACCTCTCACTCATGCGCGGAAATGGAGTCACCATCATGCGCGGCGACCCCGTGCCTCCCGAGAGTGCTGAGGCTGAGCGATTCGAGACCGAGGCCATCACCATGCTAGACACTGCCAACAAGCGCGATGTATTCGTGGGCACCTACAACGTAACCTGATAGAAAGAATTAAAAATTGAAGTACACCGCAGCAGACGTTCAGAATATCCTCACCAGCTTTGCCGAGGAGTTCAGCGTAGACATTCCCGCCACCCATGATGGGAAGGGGGGATACTTCATCGAGTACAACACCTTGACGACCGAGCTTGTGCTGGGCGAACCGGACTGGTACGCTGCCATCGCGCAGCACACCAACGAGAAGTTGGCCGCAGTTGCCGTCTAGTCTCAAGCGACTCGTACTCAGTGAAGTAACCAAAGGTACAGAGCGGGACAAGCAACGACGGGCAGGACCGTCGAATATTGCTAATCCCTGTCCGCGCTGTGTGGGGCAGTCGCTCGCAGGGGTAGAGGATGACCGAGAGTTCAGCCTCTACCCTTGGATCGGCACCGCCGTCCACGCCTACCTTGAACACAACACCTTCCCCGCAGCGAAGCATGAACTGCGGCTCGTGGTCGGTGAGGTTAAAGGTTACGGCGTCATCAAGGGCACTACCGATATGTACATCTTGGTCGAGGAGAACGATGGAACGGTCACGGCATACGTGCTGGACTGGAAGATCGTGGGAATCAAAAAGATTAAAAGTTACATTGTCAATGGTCCCCCTGAGCAGTATCGTTACCAAGCAAACCTGTATGCACGAGGGCTAGAACTTGACGGTCAGCCCGTGGATAAGATTGCGATTTGCTTTATACCCCGCGACTCTGGTAACGTGAATGACATCTGGATTTTCGAAGAGGAGTACCAGCCTGCAATGGCTGAGGCCGCGTTGCACAGAGCGGGACTGATCTACGAGATTGTTCAGAACGATGGCTGGGAGACACTACCCAGTGACGATGACTGCTACCAGTGCAACGGCATCTGGTAGCCAAAGAGGAGAACAAGATGGCAACATTCCGTGTACATTATGACTACACTGTCACTGAAACCGACTGGGTTGATGTCGAAGCTGAGGATGGTGACGAGGCCGAAGATCGCGCTTATGACGAGGTTGGCGGCGGCATCGAAATCTTTGACGTGGAGGAAATTTAATACCTAATGTTGGACCCACTTCGCTGGCTAGCTAAGACGGCCATTTTAGACAGCGGCTGCATTGTCTATACTGGTACGCTAGATAACGGGTACGGGCGAATGTCAATCAACGGTGTACGCCAGATGCTTCATAGGGTCAGCTACGAACACTTCATTGGTCCAATACCCACCGATCTTGTTCTTGACCACTTATGTAGAAACACAGCTTGTTTGAATCCTACTCACCTTGAGCCGGTTTCGGTAGGTGAGAATGTTCTTCGCGGCGAGAGTCCATTTGTAACAAACAAGTACAGATTAGTTTGCGCTCAAGGGCACGAACTTAGTGGGTCCAACACCAAGCTAGTGAACGGCAACAGAACCTGTGTCGAGTGTGGGCGGCATTACTCCCGCGAATGGTACAGAAATAACAGAGAGCGTGAGGCGGCCAAAGCCTTAGCCCGCTATCATAATAAGAAAGAATTAAGTGGCTGATAAAGAACTAGGACTACAAAAGTTCGCAATCAAAAAGGCAGCAGCCGTCGGGACGCCGAAGAGCATCCTGATCTACGGCCCACCGAAAAAGGGTAAGACGGTGTTTGCTACGAGCATCATCGATGTCCCCGGCTTTGAGCGTGTGCTGCTGGTAGACGTGGAGGGCGGCTCGTCTTCCGTCAACGCTTGGCACCCCAACGTTGACGTGATCGAGACACCCACCGCCAGAGAATTCACCCGCGTTGTAGAGGCGCTGTTGAATAACGAACTTGTTGAACCGGAGTCGGGACTGCCTTATCAGGTGGTCATCATCGATACCTTGGACAAGGCACAGGAGCGGCAGCTTGAGGTTTATGCTGCTGATCCGAAGTCTGCTAAGGATGGGTTCTTCAAGTGGGGGGCACTGAAGACATGGACTGCCAAGATGGCTGACTACCTGCACATGGCACCGTTCCTGACGATCTTCATTGCACACCAAGACGATGATAAGGATGAATCTTCGGGAGTTGTAACCACGACCGTCCTGCTTGCAGGCAAGTCGCGCTTTACTTTCCCATCTACTCCTGATATCATTGGTCACTTCAGCGTGGTTACCGTTGAAGAGGATGGGAAGAAAGCGCCGCGACGTATCGTGGACTTCACCGTATCCGACAAGCTGATTACCGGCCAGCGATATGCCGATAAAATCAACGGGAAGTTTATTGATCCAACAATGGAGAAAATCTTCCGCAACATTGAGCCAAAGCGTTTTGAGGCCAATGAATCTGTTACATCAACCAAGGGAAATAAATAATGGGAATCAAGCTTAACCTCACCAACGATGAGATTAAGAAGGCACAGAGCAGCGGCAACTTCGAACCGCTTGCTGCTGGTGTGTACGGGGCTGTCATCTACACGTCCGAACTGAAGGAATCCAAGGCCGGAAACCCGATGTACGTGATCGACTTCAAGATCACCGAGGGTCAGGAGGGCATCGGTCGGAAGCAGCGTAGCTGGTTCGTGCTGGCCCCGCAGGCGCTGTTCAGCGTCATCGGCCTGAACAAGGCGGTTGGGTTCCCGTACCCGACCAAGGACACCCCGGAGGGTGAGTTCGAGTTCAACGACGCCGACGACTACCTCGGAAAGAAGGTCAACATCGTCCTCGAAGTTGAGCCTTACGAGTCGGTGGACGACGACGGCAACGACGTTACGAAGTTCCGTAACGTGGTCAAGCGCGTGAACGCTTACGACACCGACAAGGTGACGGGCGCTGAGGTTGTGGACGCCAAGAGCGGTCTCTTCCTCTAGCAATTAATGTGTGGCGGTTTAACCGCCGCCACACTAAGGGCCGGGGTGGACGCACCCACATGGGGAAAGCGTTAGAGTAGTGAAGCGGTTCGAATCCGCAGCGGCCCACTTTAAATTATTCAGTTACAACTAAGGAGGGAACCTTGGCTTGAAGACAACAGATTTTCTGCAATCGCTGTTTGGTGATAGTGAGGGATATGTTTTTATCTCATCGTATGACGACGATGGGGAACTGACACAGCACAAGCCCTTTCAGTACCCAGCACAGCTTAAGCAAATAGGTTCCTACGTGGCTGTTCGTGAAGACGAGCAGCTTTATTTTTCACCTTTTCTGTACGCTGTACCACGCCGCAAGAAATCGTCGGTCTCTGTCACGCCGGTACTGTATGCTGACACCGATAGCTTCCCGATTGACGAGTATCTGGTAGCTCCGTCTATCAACGTTCGGACATCGGAGAGCAAGCACCACAGTTACTGGCTGCTGGACGACACCTACACCCCTGAACAGGTGGAGGCAGCGTCTCGGGCCATCGCCCTGCAGCACGCGAGCGAGGTAGACGGCAAGCAGGCGGGAACTGACAAGAGCGGATGGGACTTGGCGCAGCTTCTACGTCTGCCCAACAGCGTGAATCTCAAGTACGCCGAGGCTTACCCTGTGCATGTAGTTGAGGGTAGCGGCGAGGTTTATTCCCTCGCTGAAATCGCCTCAGTCTACGACGCCTCGAACCAGCGCCAGCACCGGACTGAGCTTGAGGAGGATGTACCTGACAACCTCCCCGAGCCGAAGGACGTGCTGCGCCGGATCACGGCAAGCCCCAAGCTGAGTGAGCTTTACGCCACCCAGCCGAGGGGCACGCAGGACTGGTCGGATACACTCTACCGCTTCGTGTGCGAGTTGTTCCGCGCAGGGTTCTCACCGGAGGAAGTTCTGGTGGGAGCGTGGTACGCTTCCTGCAATAAGTACAAGCGTGACGGTCGCCCGATGTCCGACTTGTGGCAGTACGACGTTCGCAAGGCTCACGCCGACCCGAGCAACGCCCCGCTGTCGCACACCGAGCGTGTGGCTATCGATGACGTTCCCCGCCCCAAAGATGAGGGACTGTCGAAGGAGCTTGAGCTTGTCCTGCTGACCGAAGAGGAACGCGGGATGCTGACTAAGACTTTTGTGGATGACTACGTGGAGTGGGCGGTGACTAAGACGGATGCACCAGCACCGTACCATGTCGCAGGTGCGTTCACAGCCATGAGCCTTGTGCTGGGAGAATGGGCAGTAGCCTACCCTCAGTTCGGTGAGCTACGGCTGGGCCTGTTCTTCGTCATCATGGGTGAGACCACGGATACCCGTAAGTCTACGTCCCGAGCGATGATGAAGCGGCTGATCCGTGGCTGCCAAGGCCCTGAGTTCGACTACATCCTTACGTCAGATACTACCCCGGAGAGCCTGTTGGATAACCTCGCTGACCGCCCCCACCTGTCGTCGTTGTACGACCGGGACGAGGCACAGCAGTTGGTTGCCGACATCAAGGGCGGCAAGGGATACATGAAGGGATTCTTCGAGGCGTTGAACGAGTTGTACGATGGCTGGGCACACGGCAGGCTTCGCGCCGGTCGGTCAACCAAGGACTCCCCGGTTAATTTCGTTCAGTACCTCATGGGTATTCGGTCGCAGCTTCAGGAGAACCTTGAGCTTAGCGACTTCGTATCGGGATGGGGACCACGTAACATCTTCGTCCGTGGTGAGGCACCCCCTCGCACACGGGAGAACAGCCGCCTCAAACAGGGCGTCCCCGGCGTGACCGGTATGCAGGATCAGGCACTGTTCGAACTGACCACGACACTGATTAAGGCCCGCGACCATTGGGCCAAGATGCAGGGAATGGACCGCGAGAACCTGTACCTGATGCTGTTCGAGGATGATGCGTGGACAAGACAGACAGACTTGGAGTGGGACTTGAAGGAATACTTCAAGGATCACCCCCGGTACTCAGTCATCAAACCGAGTATCGAACGTCTCTCCATCAACGTCATGAAAGTGGCTGTGCTGTTCGCCATGATGGACAAGCGCGAGAAAGTCTCGATGGTAGACGTTCTTAACGCTAGATATTATGCAGCACAGTGGGTCGAAGACCTCGTGATTGTGGTCGAGGGCGTGAACGAAACGATGTACCGCCGTGATCTGGATGCTCTGGAGAAGTTCATCATCGAGAACGATGGGTTCGTCACCTACGCCAAGGCACTGCGCTGGGCCACCACGAATGGGAAGCGGAAGAAAGATTTCATTGAGCTAGTAGAGGTACTACAGGAAACAGATGTAATTAATATCGTAGAAGATGGTCGCAACAAAAAGAGTTTGGAACTGATTGAGCATGGATAAGGATGAGCTTGCAGCGTTTCTCGCGCTGTTGAACGGCCTGTTCCAGAAGCAAGAAATCAACCGGCTTAGTGCTGAAATGCGGGACGAACGCTGCCGACAAATCAACCGGTATGGTGTTCTGTCGGCACAGGCAATCGGTGCAGTCATAGGCTGCTCAAGCCGGGTAGTGAACGCAGCCATTGCGGGGATGCCCAAGCCGACAGCGAGAGGTACGCTCAACCCCGCGCACATTCCGATGCTGGCATACGCGCTGAGCAACGGGACGATCAACAAAGAGTGGCTTGGCATCCTCCTCAGCGAGGGGACCAGCTTGAGTACAGTGTCGGACTTGACCGGCATTCCAGAGTCAACACTTTATCGGAGGAAATTAAAGTGACAGAGCGTGAAGAACGCATTCAGGAAGTCAAGGACTTGCTGGACGGCCTGCAGAATTACGGCGCGGAGACGGCTCGTGCCCTGATGACGATTGGACTTAAGTGACTAGTCTCGCGGTCTACGCGGACTCTGCACTGCTGCCCCCCGTAGAAGACATTCTCGGGGGGCTGCTTTCGCAGTTCCCCACAGTGACAGACGTGGAGTTGTGGAACCAGTACACCACTAACCCCACCATCCCCGTGCTGGTGCTGGGCAACATGCCGCCGATCACCCCGCTCACCTGTGTCAAGACCTTGAGCCAGAAGCAGCTACTGTCTGCTGGCTCAGGGCTGACCGAGTTGCACGCAGCTATTACCCGCCTACTCACCCCGCCCACCTACGCTCCGATGGAGTACATGGTGATCGACGGTGACGTGCGTTTCAGCGCCGCCTACCTCAAGCGTAACCTCGGGCCTGCCGTCGTGGTGGACATCGAGACGGGCGGCGACATCACGACCATGCTCCCCGAGGAGCTTTGGCTGCTGAGTGTGGCGCTCACGTCGGGTGGCAAGGTGATCGTGCTGGGCGAGGAGGCACTGAAGCGCGAGGACAACCGCCGAGAGCTTACCAAGTTTCTAACTTCTGGTGTTAAGCTCATCGCACACAACATGAAGTTCGACTTCCGTACCCTGTCGGCACAGCTAGGTGTCGAGATTCGTGGGCACTTCGACACGATGCTGTTCTCCCATGCTGTGAACCCCGGCGCTCGCTCGGAAGATCACGGCCTCAAGAAAATCGCCAAGAAATACCTTGGCGCTGAGGACTGGGAGACCGAGACCAAGAACTACGTCAAGGGTAAGGTGGGTTACGAGGCGATCCCTCGTCACATCTTGTACGAGTACAACGCCTACGACGTGTACTGGACGTGGCATCTGTTCGAATACTTTGCGAAGGGCGCTGAGGGTGACCCCCGTATCGCTGAGATTGCTAAGTTCGAGTTCCGCATGAGCAACCTCTTTCAGGAGGTTGAGCGCAACGGTGTCGCTGTCAACATGGATTACCTCGACGTTCTCGATGCGCGCCTGACGGCTGAGGAGACGGCGAACCTTGAGGAAATCCGCAAGCTGGCTGGCGTGAAGTTCAACCCGAATTCACCAAAGCAAGTTAAAGAGTTCTACGACTCCATCGGCGTGTCGCTGAAAAGCACGGCGGTCGGGAAGCTCGAAGAACTTACGTTCGATGAGGGCAGCATCGGTGAGCGGTTCACCAAGTCTCTGCTTGAGGCACGCAAGATCACAAAACTGAAAGGCACGTATGTTAAAGGCATTAAGAAACGTGTACATGGGGGTCTGGTGTATCCTGATTTCCTTGTTCATGGGACTTCTACTGGTCGGCTTTCTAGCCGTGACCCCAATATCCAGAATATTCCCCGAGACGAAGAGGGCAAAATCTCCCTCCGAGAAATCTTTACCCCTCGGGACGTGGGAACCCGATCACTGGTATCGGTAGACTACTCGCAGGCTGAACTTCGTGTGATGGCCTGCATGTCGAACGACGAGTACCTTATCTCGCTGTTCCAGCCGGGGATGCCAGACTTCTTCGACTCGCTTATGCCGGTCGCCTTCCCGCGTGTTGACCTTGACACGCTGGACAAGGCCACCAAAAAGAATATGCGAGCAAAGCTCAAGGGTGTCATCTACGGTCTGTCGTATGGGCGCAAGGCCAACGCCATCGCAAAGGCGCTGGACATGCACCCCCGCGAGGCGCAGGCCATCATCACCAACTACTTCCGCGCAGCGCCAGACTTCTACGCTTGGCGGCAGTGGGTGGAGCAGACCGCGCTCTCACCGGAACACACCCTTGTCTCACCGTTTGGTCGATACTATCAGGCCGAAGTGGTGACAGGGAAGAACCGGCAGAACGTCATCAACTCCGGGCTTGCCTTCCTCCCCCAGTCTACGGCATCCGACCTGTGCGTGGTGGCAGCGATGAACGTCCAGAAGTGGATTCATGAGTACGACGCCCTGATCGTGGCTACCATTCACGACGCAATTCTGATAGACTGTCCTGACGAACATATTGAGGTAGTCGCGGATCGTGTGCAGCACGAAATGCGGGAGAGCGGCAAGGCCGTCTTCACGCAGGTTCCGTTCGACACCGATGCTACGTGGGGAAAGTCTTGGAAGGGTATCTAGCAGTTTGACGCACGGAATGTATGGTTACAGTAAGCATAAGTGTCGCTGTCAAATCTGCAAAACAGCCATGAGCAAGTACCGCAAGGGGCTTAGGGATAAGGCTGGCGAAGGTGTCATTAAGCACGGCACACTCTGGGCCTACCAAGGGCGGGGGTGTCGCTGCTCTCCTTGCACAGAGGCCGCTAGTAGGTACGCCCGAGTACGTAACGGCGGTTCTGCCCCTGCGCTCGCCACACCTAAGTATGGCGTCAAGGCATCCAGCAACAACAGAACGAGAAGTTAATGGCGCGTAAAGTAAAAAAGAAGTATGACTACCCGCTGATCGTCGTGGCGGTTGATCCCGGTGGCACCACCGGGATTGCCGTATTTAAATTTACCGACGACGACGCCGAGTATCTGGAACACCACCAGTGGGGCGACCCGGACTACGTGTGGAAAAAGATTCACGATCTGGTGCACTACTGGCAGGCTGGCTACGAAGTCGTGCTTGTCGTGGAGCAGTTCGACAAACGCCCCGGCATTATTAATCCCGACTTCACACCGAAGTACATCGGTCGGGACATCAGCAACAACATCGATGATGTGGAAACGGTGTGGCAGATTCCCGGCGCTGCCATGAATCTCGTGAAGCCGCCGAGCAAGCGGTACCACGGGCAGGACCAGCTTAAGCGGTTCGGTTGGTACCACACCAGCAACACACACGCTAATGACGCAGCGAGGCACGCCATCGTGTTCGCCGTGGATGTACTCGACCACCGACCTACCATCGTAAGAGGCTGGCCGAAACCAATTGAAAGTGACGATTAATGGCTGTTGACAAACTAACACAGGCCGACCTAGACAATGTTGCGGGGCTGTCAAGCCGCAAGGCTGCCGAGCTTCTGGGCTGTGGCAAGTCCACAGTGAACAAGGCACGCGAGCTAGCCCGAAGCAACGGCGGTGTGCTGCCTGCAGAGGTAGGCGTAACTGCTGTTGTAACAGGCTCAGCGGTACCACAGAGCGCAGAGGAGGTCGAGAGCCTACTGGCGACTATGGGGATCGACAGAGAGCGTTACGACGTATCCTTGGGCTTCTCAGTATACGATCAGGGCGACACTCCGAAGCGCTCACTGCGGGTCAGCACGAAGGAAAAGAAACGTGCCGAGCAGGATGAGGATGTCTACGCAGCTATCGACCCTCTCGGTGTGCTGGCTAAGCTACGCGCACAGAGGGTGGGGGAGCCGTACTACCTCCGTGGCTTCAACAGCGGTGAGGAGGCAGCATTCGTGCTGTCGATCAACGACATTCAACTTGGTCAGTCCTACAACGGCGGTTCACCAGCCACTACCGCGCAGTTCTACCGGTTCATCGAGGCGGCTAAGGGCCGCATTGACGAACTACATAATCAGGGGCGTTATATGACAACACTTGTTATTATTGGTGGCGGTGACTTGATCGAGGGCTGTGTCATCTACGGCAACCAGTCATTCAGTTTGGACCTTGACCGCAAGCAGCAGGTAGAAGGCGTGATTGCACTACTGCTGTTCGCTATTGACGAGTTGGCCCCCATGTTTGATAAGGTGATTGTCCTCGCAGCCCGAGGTAACCACGGCGAGAACCGCATTGGCGGCAAGTACACCACCCTCCATGACAACGATGATACGCACGTCTTTGAGATGGTGAAGCTCGCGCTCGCTCGTGACCCTGACATGCAGCACATCCAGTGGGTCATCGCAGAGTCCGAGGCCGGTGTCGCAGTTAAGGTGTTCGACTGGGTACTTGCCACCACACACGGAGACGTGTACGCCAAGGGCGTGAGTGGCGCGACCATCGACAAGAAGGCGCATAACTGGATGAAGAACATGGCGCTTGGCCGTGCGAAGTTCGGCCTCCTAGGCCAAGCAGATGTGCTGGTCACGCACCATTTCCATCACGACAAGATGAGCGACTGGGGTTCATGCCTCTGGCGACAGACACCATCGCAGGATCGCGGCTCACCATACTTCGAGCAGGCAACAGGTGAATACTCCGAACCGGGTATGCTGACATTCGTGATGACGGAAAGCCGTCGCTATCAGGACGAAGCAGTCCTACGCTAAATACAAAAATATCCCCTCAGCCATTAAGACTGAGGGGATATTTTTAGATTTAGGATCACCGCCTAGCTTAGGCACTCCTCACGGGTGCACTGGTCAGACAGAGGACAGTTGCTGCAATCAGTCATTTAACTCCTAAAATTTATACTGGGATAGCTGAAACGATAAGCGATATGACGTAGACAAAACCGGTAATAATACCGCCGATTCCGGCGATGCCTGCAATAATAGTATACCACGGTGTTCTAACCGGCTTGGTTGCCACAAGCGCCTCTACGGTTGCCTCTAGCTTACGTACTCGCTCGCCGTCTGGCTGCTGCGCTACAGCAGTCTCAACCAAACGAAGGCGTGTATCAATCTCGCGCATTCGATCTGTGTTTTCTTTGGTCAAAGTGGCAAGGTTCGTTAGGTTAGCCTCAATACGGCCAAGTATTCCGGCAAGAGCAATCGTGTTACTAGGGTCTGCACCAGAATCCACTACTACCTCACTCATGCGCTATGCTTAGGTTCGACCTTAGGGGTAGCGCCGAGCTTGATTTGCGTTAGCCACTCGTTAACACCGGGGATAGCCATAAGTCGAGCGACCACGCCAGAGAGCGTACCAATAAACGCAACGGCACCAGCGGCATATGCGGCCCACTCAGGCGGCAGGATGTCCTGCACAGCCACAAGGAACTGTGGAGCTAGGATTGCGAGGGTCGCAATAACGGATGCTGCAGTCAGCACAACACCAGCGACCGACTGCAGGGCGGTACGAACCGCTGCGTTGGTAGGGTGTGCGACCTGCGTAGCAAGGGGGGTTGTGTTATCAGTCATAATTTTATTCCTTACCTATGTGTGTTAAGCTCGTGCGCGCAAATGCGATTCTCAGCAGCGTAGGTCATCGGACCCGGCTTGCCATCGACCAACCCGCCGTAACCGAACTTAGCCTTTCCAACAGCCTGAACCGCAGTCCAGTAGTTGACACCCGGCTTGCCGTCCTGATCGCTCGTCGTGTGCGGCCCGTAGGTCCACCCGTTAAGCGCCTGAGCCGTGATCTTGACACGAGCAATTTCAGTGTCGTGACCTGTAATGCCATCGATGTCGTCATTCTTAGGGTACACACCGCGTTCCTTACCGAGTGTCTGCACACGGGCGTAGAAGATGGGGCCGCGTTCGCCGTCCTCTTCGGTGCTGGTGTATCGGTACTCGCCTTCCTTAACTGCGGCTGGCTTCTTAACCGGCTTGGTTGGGGTAGAGGCTGGTACGCTGCCGCCATTACCGGCGATGATTTCCTTGGCACGCTTCACAATACGGTCAATGTCGAGACCACCGGGGCAGGCCGTAGCGTAGGAGTCACCGAATCGCGTGTAAACTTCACGGTGACCGATGACGTGATCGCGGTCGCATGGGATACCGTAGCGCACACACCAGTCGGCAGTGATCTGTGCTGCGGCTTCGTGCGCTGCGCCGGAAACCGGCCACGAGCCGCCAGTGGACTGGTTCTCAATCTCCGTGGTCAGCGCTTGGCTGTCGAAGAACTGCGACGACAACGACCATGCGCGTTTCTCTTCTGGGACGATGCCAACCTTCTCACCCTCATTGCTGATGGTGACATGGCAGGAACCTTCCTTGCTGCCGGTGCGCCATGACTCGATAACGCCCTCGAATGAGGTACCGGCTTCGTGGTGATGTACGATATACTTTGGCTTGGCACCATCAGCACGCACGTCCTGATTAGGCGTACTAACCGTGCGCGTAACTAGCTTGCTGTAAGTCAAATTGAATCCTTAATAATAGTTGTTAAGCTAGGGGCCACACTGTATAGAGTGCGATGGACTGGTTAGCCTTCATAGGCTGATTCAGCTTTACGTCGCCGGTAGCCGTATCGAAGTACGTCTGAAGTGTTCCAGACGCCCCAGCCAGTCCCCATGCTTGCGTCCACACGTTCACGCTGCTGCGGAATGGAACTGGAATGTTGCCGATAGAGTTACCCGCGACGGCATCTGTTGACCTAAAGGCGTTGAACATAAAGGAAACCCACCCACCGCGCAAAATGAGGCGGTTGACAGAGGGAGTTTTCCATCCGCCAGCCACGGTCGCTACGCCAAATCTTTCGCCTGCATAGGCTACCTGCCACCCCGGAGTAGGTCGCCCACCGGGGTTGCTTGACGCATTGAACGTCTCGAAGTATCCTTCGGTAAGGCCAAGATCAACACGGTATACACGGTTACCCTGCACAGGGGCGGGGAAGAGGGCGTCCCGCTCTGCCTGCGACGCCACATTTGGGGACGTGTCCTGCCGAATTGCTGTGTCTGCGCTAGTTAGCGCCGAGTCAAGCGAGTTAGCCTGCAGGTTGAAAAGACCTTCGAGCGGAGCGGTAGGCATCGTATCATCGATAAGCTGAATGCCCCATTTAGCGGTGGTTGCCATAGTATTAACCTAACGTTAAGTTTATCGTGCGCCTCTCCCAATCAAGGACGCAGCTTATTCCAGTATAACTTATTTAATTATGGTATGCAACTAGCTATGCTAGCGACAGTGCTAGCTAGGCCAGCAAAGCGCCACAAGTTTGAGTGCCAAGCGCTACACCGCCGCAGACTACGTTGCTGCCGTCGTCGTATACTTCAATGTCGTAACCGCAGTTGCCGCAGTCTGGGTTAACACATCTTACGATTCTCATTATTTATCCTTAACTAGTTTGTGGTTACGGGACGATGGAGAGTGCGATCCACTGGATTTCTCCAGCCACTCTAGCTCCGCCCAGCGTGAACAATGCAGCTTGGAAGCTGGTGGTGGTGGGACGTGCGCCCTCCCAGACGACTCCGACAGCGCTGCCAGTTGTCGCCGTGATCTGCGTAGTGACAACTGGCGGTGCCGAGAACAGCCCCACAGGGAACGTGATGGTGGTGAACCCAGACGCCGAAATAGCAGCAGTTCCACCACTCATAACGTATGGGTTTACCGCATTTCCGTTATTAGCAAATGTAAGCTTGTCCACTCGCATATCGGATACGTAGAAGCTGTCGATGCTGCCTGCGACGCTGCCGACAGGTAGGGCTTGGCTGCCTATGGCAAGTGTCCCAGTGCCAGCAGTCAGGTTGAGTAGTTGACCAGACGCGCCATTGCTGGCGGCAGTAATTTTGGCAGAATAGTTGTTAGGGGCGTAGAAGGTGACGCCAGTGCCGCTAAGTTCGGCGCGCTGCCCAGTGGAAGCGGTCTGAAAAGTGCCACCAGTGAGCGAGCCAGTGACGCTAAGGTTACCTGATATAGTGCCGGACGTGGCATTAATAGCGCCTGTGATGTCAGCGCCTACAGCGAACAGCACACCGGTGGTGCTGATGGATGTCTTTACGGTGCCAGTAGAGTCGTAACCCTTGATACCAGCAGTCGTAAGCTCTACGCGCTGCCCCGATGCCGCTGTGCGGATCGTAGCGCCAGTGATAGTCTTACCATCAATAGCCGTACCACTCAACTGAGTACCAGTGATGGTACCACCCTTGATTTCGTTGGCAGTGATAGTGCCTGTTGCGATTTCGTTGGCCGTGATCTGGTTGGCACCGATACGGTCGGCTGTGATGGTGCGGGCCGTGATCTTGTTGCCGGATACGTCGTTGATCTTCGCGTTGTTTACAGCGAGGTCAGCGATTTTCGCGTTGGTAATAACAGCGTCAGCGAGGATGCCCGAGGCAGCAGTAATAGAGCCTGCCACGATCTTGTTAGTGGTGATTGCGCCGTCAGTAATGAGAGTAGAGCCGGTCATGCGTACAACACGCACCCGCCTGATACGAACATCATGTCCGGCGACACCATTCAGGCCGATGATGTACTTGTTGTAGTCACCACGAACGTAGGTGGGTGCTGTCACAACTACGGATATAGTTTGCGGCGTCGTTGTCACTGCGAAGCCAGCGTTACCATTTATGTTGGAGTGGTCGCTCTCTCGGTAAAGCCATACTT
>Ga0157373_10001417_pt1 | contig 18288 bp, 12 predicted proteins | sample C65metaG_FD_113460 | JGI IMG/M metagenome (GOLD analysis project Ga0157373, IMG submission 113460) | Corn rhizosphere microbial communities from Kellogg Biological Station, Michigan, USA - C6-5 metaG | ecosystem: Host-associated > Plants > Roots > Rhizosphere > Soil | place: USA: Michigan... | reverse complement strand
ATCCCGAGGTGTTCGCGCACAAGACGGTCGGGCAGGTGGCCGATCACTTCGCGGCGATCGCCGGTGCGCTCGCGCGCAAGCCGATCGTCATCGGGCACTCGTTCGGCGGGCTGCTCGCGCAGATTCTCGCCGGCCGCGGGCTCGCGGCGGCGACGGTGGCGATCGATCCGGCGCCGTTTCGCGGCGTGCTGCCGCTGCCGTTCTCGGCGCTCAAGTCGGCGTGGCCGGTGCTCGGCAACCCCGCCAACCGCAATCGTGCGGTGCCCCTGACGTTCGACCAGTTCCGCTTCGCGTTCGCCAACGCGGTGAGCGAAAATGAGGCTCATGCGCTGTACGAAACGTACGCCGTGCCGGCCGCCGGCGCGCCGCTTTTCCAGGCGGCGACCGCCAACCTGAACCCGTGGACCGAAGTGAAGGTCGACACGGCGAATCCCGCGCGCGGCCCGCTGCTCGTCGTGTCGGGCGAAAAGGACCACACCGTGCCGCATGCTGTCGCGCACGCGTCGTTCGCGCTGCAGCAGCACAACCCGGGCGTCACCGAATTCGTGGAGATGCCGAGCCGGGGACACTCGCTGACCATCGACGGCGGATGGCGCGAGGTCGCCGACACCGCGCTTGCATTCGTCAGACGATTCGCGCCTGCATGAAGGGCCGCCGTCGCGTGCGAGTCAGCCTGCAGCGCGCGGGGCCGTGCGACACTCGTCCTCCGATCGCGTTCAACCGGAAACGAACATGAAAATGCAAGGCATCCTTCTCGCGCTGGCGCTCGTCGCCGGCGCCGGGCTCGCGCACGCGATCGTGCCCTTTCCCAACGGCACGCGCACCGAGGACATCAGGACCGACGGCGCCGTCATCCACGTGCGCATCGTCGGCCACGGTCCGGCCGTGGTGATGCTGCACGGTTTCGGCGATACCGGCGACATGTGGGCGCCCCTCGCCGCGGCGATGGCCGGCGACCATACGGTGGTGGTGCCCGATCTGCGCGGAATGGGGCTGTCGTCGCATCCCGAGGGCGGCTACGACAAGAAGACGCAGGCGCGCGACGTCGCCGCCGTGATGGACAAGCTCGGCATCGCGCACGCGGAGCTCGTCACGCACGACATCGGCAACATGGTGGGCTACGCGCTTGCCGCACAGTACCGCGACCGCGTGACGAAGTGGGTGGTGATGGACGCGCCGCTGCCCGGCATCGGCTCCTGGGAGCGCCAGTTGCTGAATCCGCTGGTGTGGCACTTCAATTTCCGCGGGCCCGACGTCGAGCGACTCGTCAGCGGCCGCGAGCGCATCTACCTCGACCGCTTCTACAACGAGCTGTCGGCGAATCCGAAGGCGATCGACGAAGCCACGCGCAACCATTACGCCAAGATGTACGCGCGGCCCCATGCGATGCATTCGGCGTTCAACCAGTTCGCCGCGTTCTCGCAGGATGCCGTCGACAACGTCGCGTTCGCCGCGCAAGGCAAGCTCGCCATCCCTGTGCTTGCGATCGGCGGCGAGAAGTCGTACGGCCTCGCGCTCGCCGACGACGTCCGCTTCGTCGCCACGGACGTGACGCCGGCGGTGATCCCGGGTGCCGGCCACTGGATCATGGAGGAGCAGCCGGCGGCGGCGGTGAAGCTGATCTGCACGTGGCTTGCGAGCGGCTCGCTGGGCTGACATCTCGCCATCGCGGGCGACTTGCGCCGCGCGCCGCGACACCGCAAGCTAGTCGAGAAGCTGCGCGCAAGCCATCCTTGCCGAGGGCGATGCTTGCCATTGCGGCTTCGAACTCGATTCGGTGGCCGCCATGAATGGATTCTTGCGCTCGATCGCGCTGGCGCTCGCCTGCCTGTCGGCGGGCTGCGCGTCGCTGCCGCCGCCGGAAGATCGCATCGCGAGCACCGCGTTGCCCGCGACCGGGCACTCGCCGCTCGAGGCGGCGGTGAGCTCGCGCGCCGCGTCGCATCCGGGCCTCGCCGGTATCCATGCGCTGCCGATCCCGATCGATGCGTTCGCGGCGCGTGCGCTTCTCGCGGGCGCGGCCGAGCGCTCGATCGACGCGCAGTACTACATCTGGCACGGCGACAACACCGGGTATCTTCTGTTCGAGGCGCTCCGGCGTGCCGCGGAGCGCGGCGTGCGCGTGCGCCTGCTGCTCGACGATCTCAATACGGCGGGCCTCGACCCGGTGATTGCGGCGCTCGACGCCCATCCCAACATCGAGGTCAGGCTCTACAACCCGCTCGTCTACCGGACGGCGCGCGTCGCGAACTATGTCTTCGATTTCGCGCGCGCTAACCGCAGGATGCACAACAAGGCATTCATCGTCGACAACGCGGTCGCGGTCGTCGGTGGACGCAACATCGCCGACGAATACCTCGGTGCGGGCAGCGATGTCGCGTTCGCCGATCTCGACGTGATGGCCGTCGGCCCCGTGGTCGGCGAGGTGTCGGGCGAGTTCGACCTCTACTGGAACAGCGCGTCGGCGTATCCGGCGGCGGCGCTGCTCGGCCCGCGCGGCGTGCCTGCCGCCGATTTGGCGGCGAAGCTCGCCGAGGTGCGCGCCGATCCGCAGTCGCGCGCCTATGCGAGCGCGTTGCGCGACACCCCGCTCTTGAAGGCGCTGTTGGCAGGCCACCTCGCGTTCGACTGGGTTCACGCCACGGCGCTCTACGACGATCCCGCGAAGACCCTCGACAGCGCGCAGCGCACCGACGTGCTGCTCCTGCCGCAACTCCTCGAGTCGATGGGACGGCCGCAACGCTCGTTCGATCTCGTGTCTCCCTATTTCGTGCCGGGCGACAAGGGCACCGACGCGATCGCGGCGCTCGCCAAGCGCGGTGTACGGGTTCGTGTGCTAACCAACTCACTCGCGGCCACCGACGTCGTCGCCGTACATGCAGGTTACGCGAAGCGCCGCCGCGAGCTGCTCGAGGCGGGAGTCGCGCTCTACGAGCTCAAGCCGACCGCCGTCGCGGACGATCCGGACGACAAGGCGGTGTTCGGGCTGAGCTCGTCGTCGAGCCTGCACGCGAAGACCTTCGCCGTCGACGGCGAGCGGATCTTCGTCGGCTCCTTCAATACCGATCAGCGCTCCGCGCATCTCAATACCGAGATGGGGCTCGTCATCGCGAGTCCCGCGCTGGCGCAGCGGCTTGGCACCGCCTTCGACGATGTCGTTCCCAGGGTCGCGTACGAGGTGCGGCTCACACCCGACGGCTCACTCGAATGGCTCGATCGCACACCGCGGGGCGTGACGCGCTTCACAGTCGAGCCCGGCACGCGCGCCGCGACTCGCGGTCTCGTCGAGCTGCTGTCGATCCTGCCGATCGAGTGGTTGCTGTAGTCGCGTCGCGCGCGCGATTGCGGCAACGTGGCGACGGGGGTATCGTCGTTGCGCCGCTTCGGCCGACGGCCCCTGACCACGCTCAGCGCATGCACACGCTCCACGAGCATCAAGGCCACCTCGGGTGGAATCGCGCGACGCCGCCCGCGCTGTCGATCGCGCCGGGCGACCGCGTCGAGTTCCATCCGCTCGACGCCTCCGGCGGCCAGATCACCGCGCGCTCGACGCTCGCCGATCTCGCGCGACTCGATTTCGCGAAGGTGAACCCGGTGGTGGGCCCCGTGTTCATCGACGGCGCCGAGCCCGGCGATGCCGTGAAGGCCACGCTGCTGTCGTTCGCGCCGTCGGGCTGGGGATGGACGGCGAACATCCCGGGCTTCGGGCTACTCGCCGATCAGTTCCGCGAGCCGGCGTTGCACGTGTGGAGCTACGCCGCCGACGCGCGTACGCCGGCGATGTTCGGTCCCGGCGGACGCGTGCCCCTGAAGCCGTTCTGCGGCACGATCGGGCTCGCACCCGCCGCGCCCGGTTCCCACAGCATCGTGCCGCCGCGGCGCGTCGGCGGCAACATGGACATCCGCGATCTGTGCGCCGGCACCGAGCTCTACCTGCCGGTGGAAGTGGGCGGCGCGCTGTTCTCGGTCGGCGACACCCATGCCGCGCAAGGCGACGGCGAAGTCTGCGGCACCGCCATCGAAAGCCCGATGGCGCTCTCCATCCGCTTCGATCTCGTCAAGGATGCGAAGCTCGCGTTCCCGCGCTTCGTCACCACCGGGCCCGTGAGCCGTCATCTCGACGAGCGCGGCTACGACGTGACGATCGGCATCGGTCCCGACCTCATGCAATGCGCGCGCGATGCGGTGAGCGGAATGATCGACCTCATCGCCGCGCGCCATCACATGAATCCGGTCGACGCCTACATGCTCTGCAGCGTCTGTGCGGATCTTCGCATCAGCGAGATCGTCGACCAGCCGAACTGGGTGGCGTCGCTCTATTTCCCGCGCATCGTGTTCGACTAGCCCTCGAAGAACACGTCGACCGTCGGGAACGCCGCGCGGGCGTTGATGCAATCCCACAGGTAGATCGCGAAGCCCGGATCGCCGGTCCACAGCGAGTAGCGCCTCTGCCCGTACTGCGCGGCGTGCGCCTCGCTCTGCGCGATGCCGTGCATCGCGAACGCGCGGGCGCGCTCGAGCCACAAATGGTCACCCGTGCGTGCGAAGAGCTTGAGGAACGCGTAGCCATTGCCGCCGGTGCCATGGCAGAGGTTCGATCCCTTGTGCAGCGGCCCCGCCTGCCAGATCGCCTCGCCGGCACCCAGCAGCAACGCGTCGAGTGAAGCGTCGGGGAAGTCGCCCGCGCAGATGACGAAGCCGGGCGCGCCGTGGCAGTACTGCATCAGCATCGGCTTGCCGGGGCGCGGCTGCCAATCGAGCCACGGCCGCCAGTTGACGAGCTTGCCGTCGCGCGACGCGGTGCGCGCAAGCGTCTCGGCGATGCAGTCCGACCAGGCAGCCCACGCGTCGCCGAGCAACGCGCGCCCGCGGATGAGCGGGGATGCGGTGGCGACGAAGCCGTGGACCGCGTCGAGGTACGTGCTCGTGATGCCGTAGAGATCCTGCGTCCAGTACCGGCAGCCGAATTCGCTCGACCAGCGAAGCTGCGACCACAGCGTCGCCGCCGTGCTGCGAAAGAGATCCGCCCAGCGCCGCTCGAGCGTGCGCTCGTGCATGAACAATGCGGTGAGCAGCGTGCCGGGCGCGCCCCACATGAGCTCGCGTGAGGGATGCTGCCGATTCGCGGCGACGAGATCGGCGATGCGGTCGGCGACGCCCGCGTTCGGGCGCAGCGCGTAGCGGACGAGGTCGATGCCGGTCTCGCCCATCAGGTAGGACGCGGGCTCGGTCTCGCCGAAACCGCGCTGCCATTCGCACGTGCGTGCGACGAGCGGCTCGACGTCGTCGATGTACGCGCGTGCAAGCCGGCATGCGCCAGCCGATTCGAGATGGCGGAGCGCCCAGATGACGCCGGTAGCGCCGAAATAGAGCGGGAAAAGTGGCGCTGTCTCGCCGTTGTCGGCATCGAGCGGGTGGACCGGCCAATAGCCGTCCGGCGTGAACCGCGCCTCGACATCGGCGACGATCGCCTCGATGCTTGCGCGGGCGCAAGCATCGTCCCACGCGCGCGCATCGAGCGCTTCATGGCGCGACGGATCGTAGAGCATAATCGCGGTCCCTCGATCTTCGTCCGGCGCTTTTGCCGGAACTCCCCGTTCCATGAGCGTACCTTTTTCCGGCCGCGTTTTGCGGCCGATCGCCGTCCTGGCACTCGCCGCCGCTGCGCTTGCATCGACATTCGCCGTGTCGACCGCCAGCGCAGATCCGCTGCCAGTCGAGACGCTGTTCCGCAAGCCGCAATACTTCGGCGCGCGTCTTTCGCCGAGCGGCCGCTACCTCGCCGCGATCGTCAACGTCGCCGGCCGGATGGACGTCGCGATCCTCGATCTCGACACGATGAAATCCTCGGTGCTGCATGCCGGTGACGGCGACATGGTGAACGTGATCTGGCAGAGCGACGAGCGCCTCATCGTCAGCGCAGGCGACCTTAACCGGGCGGGCTCCGATCGCCCCGTCGTATCGGGCATGTGGGCGGTGAACCGCAACGGCGATTATGCGAAGCCCATCGGCGGGTCGCTGGTCGCCCGGCAGCTCGGCGGCACTGCCGTGGCGCGCCCGGCAGGAGGCATCATTCTGCGCGTGTTCAAAGGCACGGACGACATCCTGTTCGAGACGCGCAGCCATGCGCGCAGCGAGCGGTCCACCGACCTCTATCGCCTCGATACGCGCCTCGACCACAGCGAGCTCCTGTCGTTCGATTCGCCGGGTCTCGTGTCGGAGTGGGTCACCGATTTCGATGGCAAGCCGCGCGCGGCGGTCACCGACGACGTGCGCACGGACCAGTCCGCCTGGTACGTCCGCAAGGGCGCCGACTCGCCGTGGCAACAGGTGGAGCACGGCGTCGTCAACGGCCTCACGTCCGAGCCGATGGAGTTCAGCCCGGACGGCAAGACGCTGTACGTCAACGCACGCCGCGGCGGCGATCGCGACGCGGTCTACGAGTACGCGGTCGACACGGGCAAGTGGAGCGGTCCCGTGATCTCGCACCCGAACCGCGACATCGTCGGCAGATTCATCGTCGACTACGACGCGAAGAAGCTGCTCGGCTTCTCGTATGCCAACGACCGGCCGTCGGTCGCGTGGTTCGACAAGGAATACGCCGACGTACAGGCGAGCGTCGACAAGGCGCTGCCCGACACGATCAACTACCTGCAGCACGAGGGCAAGCGCTGGATCGTCACCGCCGAATCCGATCGCAATCCCGGCGACGTGTACCTGCTCGAGCGCGACACGATGAAGATGTCGAAGCTCTTCTCGTACCGGCCGTGGATCGATCCGGCGCAAATGGCGTCGTCGCGCTGGGTGCGCTACAAGGCGCGCGACGGGCTCACGATCCCCGCGCTCGTCACCGAGCCGAAAGACCGCAACGGCAAGCCGGTGCCGCTCGTCGTCGACATCCACGGTGGACCCTACGTCGAGGCGGCGAACAACTTCTACGACACGGAAGTGCAGTTCTTCGCGTCGCGCGGCTACGCGGTGATCAGGCCGCAGTTCCGCGGGACCGAGGGCTTCGGCCGGGCCTTCTTCGAAGCGGGATTCCGCCAGTGGGGTGACAGGATGCAGGACGACCTCGAGGACGGCGTCAAGTGGGCGGTCGCCGAGGGCATCGCCGATCCGGCGCGCGTCTGCTACTACGGCGGCAGCTACGGCGGTTACGCGGCGATCTGGGAGACGATCCGCAATCCCAAGTCGATCGCCTGCGCGGTCGCGCTCGCGGCGCCGACGTCGATCGAGTACCTGTTCGACAACGCCCAGACCGACGTGTCGTACCTCGCCGACCATTCGTCCGAGCTCGCGCGCGAGATCGGCGACCCGGCGAAGGAGCGTGAGCGGTTCAGGCGCGTGAGCCCGCTGCAGCACGCGGACAAGGTGGATGCGCCGCTGTTCCTCGTCTACGGCACCGCGGACGTGCGCGTGCCCTTCGTGCATGGCCAGGACTTCAAGAGCGCGCTCGACAAGTACGGCAAGTCGTACGAATGGGAGACGTACGCGAGCGAGATGCACGGTCTCGCGCTCGACGCCAACGTCTTCGACTACTACCACCATGTCGACCGGTTCATGGCGAGATACTTGCGGGGGGATGCTTCGGCCAAGAAGTAGCGCCGTCATTCCGACCCTGTCACCCTTGCGGGAGGCCCTCGGCTTCAGCCTCTTCCGCATGCGGGAGAGGGAGTCTCCCTCGGGCGGTCAAGGAACCGCGGCGACGGCGTGCTAGATTGAGTCGCCGCCTTGCGCGACCTTCGATGAGCCTCCACCAGATCGAGATCTTCGCGATCATCGGCGTGATGATCGTGGTGTTCATGAGCGACCGCCTGCGCTACGACGTCGTCGCGGCGATGGCGCTCGTCGCCGCGACGCTGCTCGGCGTGGTGCCCGCGGCCAAGGCGTTCACCGGCTTCTCGAACCCGGTGATCGTCATCATCGCCTCGGTGCTGGTGGTGAGCCGCGCGATCGCGGCATCGAACGTGCTCGAGGTGTGGGTGGGCACGCTGCTCGCGCGCATCAAGTCCACGTCGCTGCAGATCGGCATCCTCACCGCGGCGGTCAGCTACCTGTCGGCGTTCATCAAGAACGTCGGAACGCTCGGCATCTTCATGCCGCTCGCGATTCGCACGGCGCGCCGCTCGCGGCAGTCGCCGTCGTCGTTCCTGATGCCGCTCGCGTTCGGCTCGCTCGTCGGCGGCACGATCACCAAGATCGGCACGTCGCCCAACCTGCTGATCTCGAGCGTCCGCGAGGAGCTGGGCGGCGCTCCGTTCAAGCTGTTCGACTTCGTCGCGGTCGGCCTGCCGCTGACGACGATCGCGGTCGTGTTCCTCGCCTTCGGCTGGCGGCTGCTCCCGCGACGCGAAGGGCAGAAGGCGGCCGACGAGGCGTTCTCGATCGAGTCGTACACGACCGAGCTGCACGTGCCGGCGGACAAGGACACCAAGGACATGACGGTCGCGAAGCTCGAGGCCGACTCCGAGGACGAGGTGTCGATCGCCGCGATCGTGCGCGAGGGCGGCCGTCGCTACGTGCCGAGCTCCACGTGGCGGATCTACCCGGGCGACGTGCTCGTCGTGCTGGCCGATCCGAAGGCCGTCGAGAAGCTCGTCGCGAAGACCGGCTTCGAGGTCGCGGGCTCCAAGGACCTCGGCGACGCCGAGAAGAAGTCGGACGAGATGGCGGTCGCCGAGTTCATCGTGCCGGCCGATTCGATGCTGGTCGGTGGCACGCCGATGACGCTCAACCTGCGCCAGCGCCACGGCGTCAACCTCGTCGCGGTGCGCACCGCGCGCAACGCGCTGTCGACACGGCTGCACAAGCACCGCTTCGCGGCGGGCGACGTGGTGCTGCTGCAGGGCTGGGGGAAGGCGCTCGCCGACTCGATCGACGAGCTCGGCGTGCTGCCGCTCGCCGATCGCAAGCTCACGCTCGGCAAGCAGGCGAGCGGGCTCGTTCCACTGGGCCTCCTCGCCGTCGCGCTGATCCTCGTCGGTTTCGGCATCCTCGACGTCGAGGTCGCGTTCTTCGCGGCCGCGGTGCTGACCGTGCTCCTGAAGCAGGTGTCGCTCAAGAACGCGTACGGCGCGATCGAATGGCCGGTGATCGTGATGATCGGCTGCCTCATTCCGGTCGGCGAGGCGATGAAGGACACGGGTGCCGCGACGCTCGTCGGCCACTTGTTGTCGGACGTCGCGCAGCAGCTGCCCGCTTGGGGCGCGATCGGCCTCGTGATGCTCGTGGCGATGCTGATGACGCCGCTGCTTCACCATGCCGCAGCGGTGCTCGTGCTGGGGCCGGTCGCCGCATCGCTCGCGGCGAGCCTCGGCTTTCATGCCGACGCATTCCTGATGGCGGTCGCGTTGGGTTGCGCCTGCGATTTCCTGACGCCCATCGGCCACCAGAACAACACGCTGGTGATGGAGCCGGGCGGCTACCGCTTCGGCGACTACTGGCGACTCGGCCTGCCGCTGACGCTGATGGTGCTTGTCCTCGGCACGCCGCTGATCCTCTGGCGCTGGCCGCTGCAGTGACGCGTCGAGTTGGCATGGCGATGCGCTTGCGCCCGCCGCTGTGCATGCCAAGCGGCGGCGCTGGCGCCTAGCGCGGCGTCCCGCGGGCGCTCCGCGTGAACGCGTAGCGCAGGAACAGGAGGTCGCCGCTACGGCGAATGTCGCGGAGCGCGCCCCAGCGGCCGTGGCCCGGCGCGAAAAGCTCACCCATCGCGAGGCTCATCCGCGCGTCGCCCTGCGTGCGGCCGACGAACTGCGACGCGAGGGTCAGGAACTGCTCGTCGACGAGCCTCGCCGCGTAGAAGTCGCCGAGCAGCGTCGGTCCGCCTTCGACGAGGATGCGCCGTGCGTCACATACGCGCCGCACGGCCGCGAGGATCGCGCGCGGCGTCAGTTTGCCGCCGGGCCGGCCGCGCGCGACGCGGACGATCAAGCCGGCGGGGATTCGCCGTTTCGCGATGCGCGCCGCGCCCGCGGCGGTGGTGACGATCATGACCGGCACCGCGCCCGACGCGAAGATCGGCAACGCGAGATCGACGCGGCCGCTGCCGCTGACGACGACGTGGAAGGGCGCCGGCGCGAGGCCGAGCGCCGAGCGCAGCTTCGCATAGTCGCGGGCGAGCGGCGGAAAGATCGCGCCAGCCGTCCACAGCTGCGAGTGAGCGGCCGCGAGCGTGCCCGTGCCGATGACGATCGCATCGGCGAGCGCGCGCAGCACACCCATCACCATCCGGTCCGTCGCGGAGAAGCCGCTGATGTCGCCGCCGCTCGCGTGTCCGGCGATGTTGAGCGACACCACGCCGTCGAGCGACGACACGAAGTTGCTGTAGACATAGGGCCGCGGAGAGCGGCGCGGGAGTCGCAGCTCGCCATACAGGCGGGCGAGACGCGGCGGCAGCGGCACGGCCTCGCCGCCCGCGAAGGCGTGCAGCGTTTCGAGCGGGCGAAGCGGTGCCGCGGGCATGGCGATCAGCGCGACGTGGCGGCCGGCGGCGTGCGCAAGGCCGCGAACCAGCGCGCGCCGAACACGTTGACGACGAGTCCCGCCAGCACGATGGCCACGCCGAGCCATTGCACGGCATGGAGCCGCTCGCCGAGGAAGACGGCGCCGCAGATGAGCCCCGACACCGGGATAAGCAGTCCGAACGGCGCGACAAGTCCCACCGGGTAGCGATGCAGCAGCGCCGCCCACGAGCCGAAGCCGAACAGCGTCGCGCCCCACGCCATCAGGAACACGCAGCCCCACATCAGCCACGAAGCGTTCACCACGCTCGCGATCATGGCGTTGCCGCCCTCGAGCGTGTACGACAGCAGCGCGAGCGGCAGCGGCGGCACGAGGCTCGACCATACGACGAGCGACAGCATGTCGGCCTTGTATTTCGAGGCGGCGTTGCGCGCGACGATGTTGCCGCAGGCCCATGCGAAGCCCGCGACGATGACGAGCGCGAAGCCCAGCAGCGTCGAGCTCATCCCCTGCAGCAGCTTGTAGCCGGCGAGCGCGGCGATGCCGACGACGGCGATCGCCGCGCCCGCGATGCTGGCGCGCGTCAGCCGGTCACCGGTGACGAGCACCGCCAGCGCGATCGTGAAGAACACCTGCACCTGGATGACGAGCGACGCAAGTCCCACCGGCATGCCGAGCTTGATGCCGAGGAACAGCAGGCCGAACTGGAACAGGCCGATCGCGAGCCCGTAGGCGGCGACGTCGCGCCACGGCATCGCCGGCTTGCGGACGAAGAACAGCGCCGGCACGGCGGCGAAGAAGAAGCGCAGCGCCGCCAGCGCGAACGGCGGCACCTCGTTGAGCGCGACGCGGATCGGCACGAACGAGAAGCCCCAGAACGCGACGACGGCGACGATCCAGGCGAGATCGACCGGCGTCAGCGACGTGCGGGCCTTCAACGGGGGAGGGAACGGCGATGCGGCACGGAGGCCCTATGGTACGCGCAACCCATCGTCATTCCCGCGAATGCGGGAATCCAGCTTTGACGCCGCAAATGCGAGCGCGATCGGCTCGATCGAGCGTTACGGCTGGATCCCCGCTTTCGCGGGGATGACGGCACGACACGAGATGACGGCACGGCACGAGATGACGGCACGACACGAGATGGCGGCACGGCACGAGATGACGGCACGGCACGAGAAGACGGCAGCGCAGCTATTGCTTGCCGAAAGCCCCCGCATAGACGTACGCGAATTGCGCGGGGTCGACGTACTTGCGCAGTGCCGCGTCGGCCGTCGCGCGCGTCACCGCGCCGATCGCATCGTCGATGTGCCCGCTCTCGGCCCACGTGCGGCCGAGATAGAGCTGGTAGGTGAGCGAGGCCGCGAGAACGCGGTCGTCGCCGCGCGGAAGGCGCCGCTCCTCGAGCAGCGATTGCTTCGCGCTCGCGATCTCGGCGTCGGTGAAACCGCCGCCGGTGGCGCGCGCGAGCTCCTCGGCGAAGTCGCCCTTCACCTTGGCGAAGTTCTGCGGCGCGAAGATCGCGCGGCTCACGAGCGTCGAGTTGTCGTCGAGGCTCGACGGGAGGAGGCCGCTGCCGACGTCGTACGCGAGGCCGTCGTGGACGCGCACGCGCTCGAAGAGCCGCGAATCCTCGCCACCGCCGAGCGCGCGGTTGGCGACCAGCATCGCCGCGAAATCCGCGGATCGGTCGCTGATCGGGATCGACAAACGCCCGCGCAACGCGGCGTTAGCCTTGTCGGGCGTGTCGAACGTGAGGGCCGCCGTCTTGTTCGGGATGAACGGGTTCGGCACGCGCACGAACGGCTCCTGCGCCTTCCAGTCGCCGAAGAGCTTCGCGACCTCGGCCTTGACGTGCGCCGCGTCGAAGTCGCCGACGATCGCGATCTCGGCGTTGGACGCGCCGTAGAAGCGGTCGTGGAACGCCTTCATCGCCGCCGGCGTCACCGCGTTGACGTCGGCCAGGTCCTCGTCGAGCGTCGGCTGGTAGCGCAGGTCGCCGCGCGGGTACGGGTTGTTGACGCGCGCGATCTCGCGCTCGGTGATGGCGCCCGGGTCGGTGCGGCCCTGCTCGATCGCGGCGAGCCATTCGCGCTTCTGCTTGTCGGTCTCGTCGGGCGCGAACGCGGGATTGCGCAACGCGTCCGCCATCAGCGCGAGGAAATCGTCGAGGTGCATCTTCACCGTGCGGCCCGATGCGACGAGCTGCTGGCCGTCGGCGCCGAATGCGAGGCGCGCGAGCATCGCGTCGAGCTGGTCGTCGTAGGCCTGCCGCGAGCGCGTCGTCGTGCCCTTCGACAGCATCGCCGCCGTCGCGCTCGCCAGCGTCGACTGGCCGAACATCGACTTCTCGTCGCCGTACTGCATCCGCAGCGACACGTCGACGGTGCCGCCGCGCGTCTTGCGCGGCAGCAACGCGACCTTCATGCCGCCCGGCAGCGTCACGCGCTGGGTGCGCGCCTCGAGGTTTTGGATCGACGTGTCGAAGGCCTCGCCCGCGGCGACCGCGGCGTCGCCCTTGTAGCCCGCGACCAGCCCCGCGATGTCGACCTTCGGCGGCAGCGGCGCACGCTCGGGACTCGTGACCGGCACGAACTCGCCGAGCGTCATGTTCGAGCGCTTGAGGTAATCGAGCGCCGCCTTCGTCACGTCCCCGGGCTTGAGCGCGCGCCAGCGGTCGCGGTTGATGAAGAGAAGCCGCCAGTCGCCCTGCGCGATCGACTCGGAGATGCCCACGCCGAAGCGCGCGGGATCGTTGATCGTCTCGGTGAACGCCTTGATCTCCTTGGCGCGCACGCGGTCGAGCTCCTCCTGCGTGATCGGCGCGTCCTTGACGCCCATCAGCGTGGCGATCATCGCGTCGCGCGCCGGCGCCACCGGCTGCCCGACGGCGACCTGCGCCTCGAACATCGCGAAGCCCGGGTCGTGCAGCTCATAGAAAGCGCCCTGCACGCCGACCGCCTTGTGCGTCTCGACCAGCGCCTTGTAGAGGCGGCCCGAGGGCTCGATCGACATGATCGCTGCGAGCGCCGCCATCGCGGGGCCGTCGGCGGACGGGCCCGCGGGGCCGTGGAACGCCGCCGACACCCACTGCTCGCTGCCGACGCGGTTGAGCGTCACGGAGCGCTCGCCGTCCTGCACCGGCTCGACCGTGTACAGCGGCGCCAGCACGCGCGACGGCCGCGGGATCGGTCCGAAGTCCTGAGCGATCAGCGCGAGCGTGCGCGCGACGTCGAACTTGCCGGCGACGACGAGCACGGCGTTGTCGGGCTGGTAGTACTTCGTGTAGAACGCGCGCAGGTTCGCGAACGGCACGTTCTCGATGTCGGAGCGGGCGCCGATCGTGTCGTGCGCGTAGTTGTGCCAGTCGTACATCACCGACTGCACGCGCTGGCTCAGGATGTTCTCGGCGTCGTTCTCGCCCATCTCGAACTCGTTGCGGACGACCGTCATCTCCTTGTCGAGCTCGGCCTTGGAGAACGTCGACTTCGTCATGCGCTCGGATTCCATCTTGAGCGCCCACGCGAGATTGTCGTCGTTGGCGGCGAACGACTCGTAGAAATGCGTCCGGTCGAACCACGTCGTGCCGTTGAAGCGCATGCCGCGCCGGCCGAGCTCGGCGAACACGCTCGGGATCGCCGGCGTGCCCTTGAACAGCATGTGCTCGAGGAGGTGCGCCATGCCGGTCTCGCCGTAGCCCTCGAAGCGCGAGCCGACGAGGTAGGTGATGTTGACCGTCGTCGTCGGCTTGGTGGCGTCGGGGAACAGCACGACCCGCATGCCGTTGGCGAGCTCGTATTGCGTGACCCCCTCGACGGTGGGCCCCTGGGTGACGCCGCCGGGAAGCGCCGCACGGGCGGCCAGCGCGAAAAGCGCGACGATCAGGAAGGCGGACGAGCGAACGAGCGGAGCGAGGCGCATGGGACGAAAGGGGCGGGGGATTCGGGAGTGCGTTCGACCGGCGCGGGCCGGTTTGGTGCCGTGCGGGCGTTCAACGGCTTCGCGGCGAAGGAATGTCACCTCCGCGAAGGCACGTCATCCCCGCAAAGGCACGTCATCCCCGCAAAGGCACGTCATCCCCGCAAAGGCACGTCATCCCCGCGAAAGCGGGGATCCAGCTGTGACGCGCGCAATGGGCTCGTTGCGCCCCGATCGGACCGTCAACCCTAGATTCCCGCTTTCGCGGGAATGACGGAGGGAGCAGTTTCGCTTTCACGGGAATGACGAAGGGGGCGCTTTCGCTTTCGCGGGGATGACGAAGGGAGCAGTTTCGCTTTCACGGGAATGACGAAGGGAGCGCTTTCGCTTTCGCGGGAATGACGAAGTGAAGCGTTTTCGCTACCTGCGCGCCGGAAACACGCGAGCGTAGCGCGCGAGCGCCGGATTGGGCGCCGAGTACGCCTCGAACGTCGCCGGCATCGCCGTCTCCAGCGCGGCGATCCGGTCGGCGGGTGCCGGATGCGTCTTGAGGAAGAAGCCGAGCGCCGCGTCGCCCTGCGGCTCGGCGGCGAGCGTCTGCAGCACGGCGACCAGACCGTAGGGCTCGTAGCCGGCGCGCGCGGCGATCACCACGCCCATCCGGTCGGCGGCGAGCTCGTCCTCGCGCGACAGGCCGCGCACGTAGCCTTCGAGCCCGACGCGCGCCACCGCACGCGCCGCCTCGCCTGCGAGGCCGCCGCTCTTCACGGACGCGAGGTCGAGCGCGAGGTTCTTCTGCGCGTTCTTCTGGATGTCGCTCAAGTGATGCTTGAGCGCGACGTGCGAGATCTCGTGCGCGAGGATGCCGGCGAGCTCGCTCTCGCTGTGCACGCGCGCGAGCAAGCCTCGCGATATGAACACGTTGCCGCCAGGTGTCGCGAACGCGTTCACCGTGTCGACGTCGAGGATGCCGAAGTGCCACGGCAGGTCGGGCCGGCTCGAATGCAGCGCGAGCCAGCGGCCGACGTCGTTGACGTAGATCTCCTGCGCGTTGGTCTTGACGAGCGGCGCCGCGCCGAGGAGTCCCGCCGCGATGTCCTTGCCCATCGCGATCTCCTCGTCCTCGGGGATGTCGCGCATCGCCTCGTGCGCGTGCTGCGCGGCGCTCGCCGCGGCACCCACGTTGATGCCGCCGACGGAGTAGCCGCCCAGCACCGACTTCATGATGTCGGTCGAGCTCGCGGGCTGCGTCGATCCCGGCGTGCCGCAGCCGGCCAGCGCGAGCGCAGCGAGCGCGAGCGCGGCAGCGACCTTCTGCAGCGGCGTCGTCGGCGGAAGCACGATGCGTCGCGGTGCGCTCATTGCGATCCTCCCTGTGCGGTCTTCGCGCCGCCGATCTCGGCGACCTCGCGCGTGGCGAGCTTGCCCGTCTTCGCGAACGCGCTCGCCTGCTCCTTGCTCCGCGCATACGTGACGAGCGTCGCGTACTCGGCGGCGTTCGGCGACGCCTTCTGCAGCATGTCTGCGTCGAGGCCGCGCACCCCCGTGGTCACGCTCGAGCCGCGCGTGCCCATCGCGAGGCCGAGCGTGTCGGCGACGCCGCTGCCGCCCTTCTTCGTTGGCGCGCCGGCGGCCATCTCCGCACGGATGTCGAAGAGCTTCGCCCAACCGGTCGTGCGCCCCGACTTGAGCTGCACCCACGCGCCCTGGCGCGCGATCACATCGACCTTCGTGTCGGCGGCGATCGGCGCGACGCTCTTCGCGTCAGCGTGCGGCGTGGCCTTCAACTCGACGGCCCGCACGGTGACGGCCGGCTCCGCCGATGTCGCGGTGGCGGCTGCCAGCAGCACGGCCGCGACCAGCGCATGGATTCTCGTCATGACGTTCCTTCCACGGTGAACAGGCGCACCGGCTGCGCGCGCCCCTTGACGCTGACGACACCGACCTCGACGCAGGCGCGCGCATGCACACCGTCGCGCGTCGCCGCCGACATCAGGATCCTCGAGCGCCCCTTCGTCTCCCCTTCGATCCGGCTCGCGAGGTTGACCGTGTCGCCGATCGCCGTGTACTCGAGCTTGCGCTCGGAGCCGACGAAGCCGACCACCGCGGGTCCGGTATTGACGCCGATGCCGATGTCGAGCGGCGCTGCGAGCCCGCGTCGGGCCATCGTCTCGGCGTTGAAGCGCGCCAGCGTCGCCAGCATGTCGACGGCGCACGCGATGGCGTGCTCGGCATGATGCGCGTCCGCGGTCGGCGCGTTCCAGAAAGCCATGATCGCATCGCCGATGAACTTGTCAAGCGTGCCGCCGTGGCGGAATACCGTCTCGGCCTGGCGCGACAGGTAGTCGTTGAGCAGCACGACGACGTCCTCGGCGGCGAGCGACTCGGATAGCGTCGTGAAGCCGCGGATGTCGGAGAACAGCACGGTGATCGTGCGCGACTCGTTGCGGAAGTCCTCGAGGCGCACGCCTTCGCCGACCAGCCGCTTGACGAGCCGCGGGTCGAGAAAGCGCGACAGCACGCGCTCGCGCTGCTCCTTGGCGCGCTTCTCGGCGACGAACGCGCGGGCCGCCGCCAGCGCAAACCACAGCCACGCGAACACGAGCGGCGTGCCGGCGGCGACGTACGTGCGGGCGCCGGCGAGCGCCGCATACGCACCGCCGGCGACGCCGAGCGACAGCACCGCGAGCAACGCGAGGAGCGTGCCGATGTGCGCGCGGCGGCGCTGCGCGACGAGGAGCGGCACGAACAGGAGCAGGACGACGAGCGGCTCGGCCCAGGCGGGCGCTTCGCGCACCCAGCGGCCGTTCTTCAGGTCGTCGAGCGCCGTGGCGAGGATCTCCACGCCGGGCGTGACGGTCGACAGCGGCGTGGGCCGGAAATCGCCGAGGTGCGTCGCCGACGCGCCGACGACGACGATCTTGCCGGTGAACTCGTCGCGCGGACGCTCGCGCTTGCCCCGCTGGATGTCCTCGTAGAGGTCGACGAACGCGACGCGCGGGTGCGGAAACTCGCCGCCGCTCATCCATGCAAGCCGCGCCGACTCGGCGTCCGGTACCGCGTAGCCGAGGTCGAGCGCGACGCGCGCCGGCAGCGACGGGATGACGAAGCCGCCGATGGTGCGCGCGATCCAGTAGCGGCGGCCGACGCCGTCGACGTCCGGCAGGAAGTCGATGAGACCGGTGCGCGGCCACGCCGAGCGGTCGATCGCGAACGGCAGCTGCAGCGTCGCCCGCGCGTCGGCGTCGACGGAACCTCGCTTGGCGAGTCCGAGCGCGGGCGCGACGCGCGCGAGGAACACGCCCTCGTCGCGCGCGATCCGCGGCAGCATCTTGATCGGGAAGTACGTGTTGTCGCTGGCCTTCAGCGCCTCGTTCAGCACCGCGTCGCTCGCCGGGTTGGCGAGGTCCTGCTCGTAGAGCTCGATGTCGAACACCACCGCACGCGCCTTCTGGCGCTGCATCTCGTCGACGAGCTCGCCGTAGACGGCACGCGGCCACGGAAAGCGGCCGACGCCGAACGCGTCGCTTGCCATCTGCTCGAGCGAGCGGTCGTCGATGTCGACGACGATGATGTCGCGGTCGGCGCGCGCCTGCGCGGCGGCGGCGCGGGCGAGCCCGTCGCCGAGCGCACGGTCGGCGAACGCGAAGACATGGAACGCGCTCGCGTCGGCCAGCGCGAGCGCGAGGAGCACGAGCCCAGGCAGGATCGACGACGACGGCGGCAGGCGGAAGAGATCCATCGCGCCGTGGCGCAACGCTAGCTGGGACGCTTGGCGCGCCGGCGCAGCAGCGACAGCGCGATCACTCCGATGACGGCGAGGATCGCGAACGCGATCTCCTCGTAGTGGCGCGCACGGTGCAGCATCGTCGTGAAAGCCTCGCCGAATACGTAGCCCGCGACGCT
>Ga0157373_10001414_pt1 | contig 18327 bp, 8 predicted proteins | sample C65metaG_FD_113460 | JGI IMG/M metagenome (GOLD analysis project Ga0157373, IMG submission 113460) | Corn rhizosphere microbial communities from Kellogg Biological Station, Michigan, USA - C6-5 metaG | ecosystem: Host-associated > Plants > Roots > Rhizosphere > Soil | place: USA: Michigan... | reverse complement strand
TACATGGGCGATACTGATTTTGTGAAAGTTCCGGTAGCGGGGTTGATTGACAAGTCGTACGCAGCGACACTGCGCTCGACGATCAAAACCGATCGCGCTTCGACGAGCGCGGAAGTGCGTGCCGGGCGTCCGTCAGGCTACGAGTCAGACGATACGACCCACTTTACCATCGTCGACGCCCAGGGAAACGCGGTTGCGAACACTTACACGCTCAACAATTCATACGGCTCGGCGGCTGTCGCAAAAGGCACCGGAATTCTTCTCAACGACGAGATGGACGACTTCGCGGCCAAACCCGGAACGCCAAACATGTATGGCTTGATTCAGGGCGAGCGTAACGCAGTCGCGCCGAAGAAACGTCCACTATCTGCGATGACGCCGACGATTGTTTTGCGGAAGGATGGCAGTTTCTGGTTTACGGTCGGCAGTCCCGGGGGGCCGACGATCATCAACACTGTGCTTTGCATCATCACCAACGTGATCGACTACGAGATGAATATCCAACAGGCGATCGACGCGCCACGCATCCATCACCAGTGGTTGCCGGATGAACTTGTCAACGAGCCATACGGCCTATCGGGCGACACGCAGCGCGCGTTGAGTTCGCGCGGCCACAAGTTCGCGGAAAAACCGCGATACCTGGGCGACGCCGAAGGGATCATGATCGAAGAAAAAACGGGCGTGCGCCTCGGTGCTACGGATCCGAGACGAAGCGATGGATCGGCTGTCGGGTATTGATCACAAAAACACAAAATAAGACGCCAAACGCACTAGCCAGTGAAGAACAAAAAATCCTGGCCTGCATTCATTGTGGGTTGTGCCTTGAGGCCTGCCCGACTTATGTGATCACGGGCAACGAGAATGATGGGCCACGCGGGCGGTTGTATTTGATGAGAGCAGTGGCGGAGGGACGGCTGGAGAATACGTCGAGCGCGTTTCAGCGGCATATCGATCGATGTCTCGGTTGCAGGGCGTGTGAGCAGGTTTGTCCGGCTGGTGTTGAGTATGGTCAATTGCTCGAAGCGAGTCGTGAGGTATTGCTGGACGCTCAGCCGAAGTCGGACTTTGCAAACAAAGTTCTGGGGTTTGCGTTGCGGCAAATCTGGTTGTCGCCTGTCCGGTTGAAGATCTTCTTCGGCGCGTCGAGAGTGTTTCGCGATCTCGGCCTGGTGCGTTTGCTGTTGAAGTCCGGTATTCCCCGCCGCATTTCGCCGCGTGCTGAATTCGCGCTCGCGTTGCTCGAAAGCTCTCGGCCAGTATTTCGAAACAAGCGAACCGCGCAAGAAACCGATCCTTCGAGTGCGGACGTATTGTTGTTCGAGGGCTGCGTGGGCGAGGGACTATTCGCACGAGTGAATCGCGCGACAGAGCGTGTCTTGCGCGCCAACAACTTCAACGTCAGCGCGCCGAAAGATCAAGTTTGCTGTGGAGCGTTGCACGCCCACGCGGGAGATCTCGAAGGCGCGCGCGAGCTGGCCCGCAAAAACATCGAGGCTTTCAACTCAGCGGCTCCAATCGTGACGAATGCAGGCGGCTGCGGCGCGATGCTCGCAACTTACGGAAACCTTTTCGCAAACGACGAAACACTAAGCCGACGCGCGGTTGAGTTCAGCGCGCGAGTGCGCGATGTCAGTCAACAACTGCAAGAAATGCGCACGGCGCCCAGCCCGGTTGAAAGCGCCGTGACTTACGACACGTCCTGTCACCTGCTCTACGGACAATGCACGGGTGAAGCGTCCGAGAGAATGCTCAGAAACGTCAGTGGCGATAACTTCGTCGCGCTCAACGGCACGGAAAGGTGCTGCGGGGCGGCCGGTGTCTACAACCTGCTGCAGCCCGAAATGTCCCAGCGCGTGCTGAACGAAAAATTGGCCCACATCGAGGAGACCAATGCCGGTATACTTGCTACCGGCAACCCCGGCTGCCAGATGCACATCGGCGCCGGCGCCTCGCTCGCAGGAATGAAGCTCCGCGTTTGTCATCCAATCGAACTGGTGGACCAGGCGTACGAGCGCGCCGGATTCTACGAAGGTGGAAAACAAAACTCTTAACCGCATCACGCTTGCGATTTTCGCTCCGCTCCTGATGCTGACCGGCATCATGGGCTTCATCATCCCCGAACAGTACAGCCTGATGAGCGGAGCGAGGCCGTACAACCTCTTTCACCTGATCTTCGGCGCGATCGGGTTGTTCGTCGTGACGGCTACGAAAGACGATTTGCCAGCGTGTGTGTTCAATCTCGGATTTGGATTGATCGATCTTTACCAGGTTCTGGCGAGTGTGGTTGGGCTAACTCCGGTACAGTATTTCTACTGGACTTTCGCTGACGACGTTGCGCACGTGCTGATCGGTTTCGCGTTAGTGATCATCGGTGGTTACGGATTGAGCCACAAAAAGGCACAAAACGATCGAGACAGGGCTACGCAGTGAAAGCTACCTGGCCACCGATCATGGTCAGTTGTACATTTCCACTCTCATTCAACGCCACCAGATCCGCGCGCTTTCCGACTTCGATCGAACCACAAACATCATAAACGCCCAGCAGTCGCGCGGGATTTGCAGACGCCATCTGCGCGAGGTCAACATGCGAAACGCCAAGTGACCGCATGAGCCGCAGAGCGTCGAGCATTGTGATCACTGAACCGGCGATGCTGCCCGAAGCATTAGCGGTGCGACCGTTCTTCACCGATATCGTCTCGCCCCAGATCTGGTAATCACCGTCGCCCTTGCCCGCTGCTGCAATCGCATCGCTGATCAAACTGATTCCCACCGCTCCTTTTACTTTCATCAACAGCCGCAGCATGAACGGATCAAGATGAATGCCGTCCGCGATGACATCGAACGTCACATCCTCGCGTGATAATCCCCACGCAATCGGTCCGGGACTGCGGTGATGCAAAGGCGCCATCGCATTCATGAAATGCGTCATGTGATGAGCGCCGGCATCGCACGCATCATTCAACACATTCACGTCTGCTCGCGTGTGCCCAATCGATATCACCCAGCCGCGCCGCTTCAACTCGCGCACGAGCTCGACGCCGCCGCTGACCTCAGGCGCCAAAGTGATCATTCGCACCGCATCTTCCGGTACACGCAGAAAAGCAAGGTCGTCCGGGCGCGAATAAGTTTTGAAATACTCCGTGTGCAAAGCACCGCATTGAGCTGAGTTAACAAACGGTCCCTCGTAATGCACACCGAGGATTCGCGCTCCATCCGCAGAAACTGACCGTGCTATCACATCCACCGCAGTCGCGTAATTCTCATCACTCGCGGGCACAAAAGTCGGCAACCAGCCTGTCACGCCCTCGGACGCCAAATACCTCGACACCTCGTGAAGTCCATCGGCCGTCGCATCCATGACGTCAACTCCGACCGCGCCATGAATGTGCACATCGATAAAACCCGGAAGCAATACGGCGCCGTTCAAGTCGACGACTTCATCAGCGCCACCCTCGCCAATCGACTCGATTCGCCCGTCCTCAACCAACACCGCACCACTCGCAACCTCGCGATCCGGCAGCACGACGTTCGCATTTTTCAGTAACAGCTTCTTCATAAGCTCAATAAGACGATGCCCGCATTGTAGCAAGACAATGCGGGCACCACTTTTTTTACATCCGCGATCGAAACTTAGAAGTTCAGTTTCAATCCAAACTGCATCGTGCGCGGATCACGCACTGCAGTGATAGCGCCGAAGTTCGCGGCGGTGATGTTCGTTGAAACGGTCCTGAAGTTCGTGTGGTTGAAAATATTATACACTTCCGCACGGATCTGAGCGTAAACCGTTTCAGTAAAATGGAACCGCTTCGCCATCGTGAAGTCCACGCGCTGTGTTCCTGGTCCATTGATGATGCCTCGCGGCGCAGTTCCCGGGAAGGTAGTCAATCCCGTCGAACCCGCTCCAGTGTTCGGAGGATTGACCTGGAAGCACTGACCCGTGACCCACTGCTGTCCATGAGGCGCATTCTCATTCGGATCGCAGAGGAGGTTCGGACGCGCCGCCGGATTCGCGTTGATCAAGCCAAGACCTGCAAGATCGAGGTTCGAAGTCACCGCGCTGAACGGTACGCCGGTGTAAACGGTGACAATGCCTGACGCCTGCCACCCACCCAACAGTTTATTTGTCCAGTCGCTGGTCTTGTTGAAGAACGGCAACTCGTAAATGTAGTTGAGATTGAAAACGTGACGGCGGTCCAAAGTCGCGCGTTGATACTCGCTGCGAATGTCGTAACTGTTCTGCGGCGAGGTTGTGCGATCGTTTGGACTGTCGGTCAGGTTCTTCGACCACGTGTAGGCCACCTGGATCAGCGAGTCGTTGGCTAATCGCTGCTCTCCAAAAACCTGCAACCCGTGGTAGTTCGAATTGTAACGCGGTTGCACCATCGCGATTGAGCGATAGCCCTTGTACGGACGAAGCTGATCCAGAATCAGCAGATCCGAGAAGGTGGTCGTACCGACTACGTTGGGGTTACCAGTGACACCCGTCGCGTTTCGGAATGCATATCCCGCCGGCTGACAACGGACCAGCGTTGGCGCCGGGTTTTGTCCGATGAAACCGTTTCCGGGTGCACAGAACGAATTCAAAGCGACGCCTGGCGGCACTTCGTTCAGTTCAGTGAGACCGATCAGGTGGGTTCCTTTCGATCCGTAGTAACCAACAGTGACCACAGTCTTGCTGGTCAACTGGTGCTGAATATCCAACGACCAGTGTTGCATGTACGGCGTGTGGAAGTTCGACTGAACTGCGCGCAGCCCTTGCACTGTCAGGTTCGTGGGAACGCCACCACCCGGAGTGTCGAGACGCGTATTCGTTGCAGTCGCAGTCTCCTGGAACGGCGGGTTCAAACCGATGTCCTGGAGAAAAGTTCCATTCAGCACTTGTTCGTGGTAGATGCCGTAGCCCGTCCGAATCGACGTCTTGCCCTGGTTGAATGGATCCCACGCGAGGCCGATGCGTGGCGCGAAGTCTTTGTTCGGAACGTCGATGACGTACTTACCGTTAGGCGACACAGTTGGTCTGCAATTGAACTGCGGCGGACCATTCGTGAAATTCTGCGAGTTGACGATAAGGCCGTTGCACCAGTTGCCTGTTCCAGCAACACGATTGCCGGCGCCGGTAACTTGCGGTGCTTGAGCTGGGTCGTACAGTTCGGGCACAAACGTCGAGAGACGGCCGTTCTTGTCGTACGGCGATCCGAAGTAGGAGTACCGGACGCCGTAGTAGACAGTCAGGTTCGGACGCGCTTTCCATTCGTCCTGTGCGTAAGCCTCAATGGCCTTCTGACGCAGGTCAGCAGTGTAATCAAACTTCGCCTGCGCGAAGGTCTGTACGTTGCCGACGAGGAAGTTGGCCCAGCGCTGGATGTTTTGATTGAGAGTGCTCGTCCCAACGCCCGCAGGCTGCGTGGTACTAAACGCGCTGAATAGACCTTCGTTGTTTCCCGCCAGTGCGTTTTCATTCTTGCGATACAGCGAATACACGGCGCCGTACTTCAAGGTGTGACTGCCGTGTATGGTAGTCGCGCTACCTGCAAAGTTCTGTTTCCACGAGAAATTGTCGTACGGACCAAAGCTCGTGAGCCCAGTAAAGCCATTTCCCGTGACGCTTGGAATTCGATCGCGCGTGTTGATGAACGGCAGCGAGACCGGCACTGAGGTGTTATCCAGTGAAAGCAGGCCGATGTTTTCACTGAGAATCGCGCCGTAACCGTAAGTGTAACGGCCCTCCAATACCGTGTTGGGATTCACGACGTAAGTGGTATTGAACGTGTGCGTCTTTCCAGGTGAATTCGTGGATGTTGTGGAAACACCCGGAAGTCCACCACCACTCGAGAAGAGTGCGTTGCCGTCGATGGTTGGAATGCTGTCCTTTTGGTAACGGTAATAAGCAGTCCAATTGTCGGAGAATGAGTGATCAAACTTCAGGATTGTCTGATCGAAGTCCGCTCTGTTCGCCAATGAAGCTGAAAGGTTGTACGGAGCGGCCGCTGTACCTGCATTCGGCAAAGGCAGGTGGTTGTAAACACCGTCGACGTACGCTTGTGCCGCTGGACTGCGGAAAGCCGAGGGAATCGGCGAACCGGCCGGCAACACAAACGAGCCCGTGCAATTGTTTTCACCCAACGCCGGGCGATTGATACAAACCGCAATCGGGAAAACTCCCAGTCTCAGGTTTGCATCCGGTACCGTAACGGTTGACGGTGCTGAGAACCGGCGGTCGCGCCGGAATTCCTGCGCGAAGAAGAAGAAGGTGCGATCGAGTTTCCGGACCATGTCCTTGCTGTCGCCTTCACCAAACCGCGGGAGATAAACCGGTCCGCCGAGTGTCCAGCCGTAGTTGTTATAGCGGAATGGGACTCGCTTCGCTTTACCGTTGGAGTCTCTACCAAACTGTGGATTGTTGGTCGCATTACTCAGGAAGTTATTCGCGTTGAAAGCTTCGTTACGAATGAACTCAAATGCACTTCCGTGAAACTCGTTCGTCCCAGAGCGCGTGACGACGTTCACCTGGCCGCCACCGCTGCGTCCCGACTCGGCCGGGAAGAGACTGCGCAGCACGCGAAACTCGCCGATCGAGTCGACACTCGGATACGCCTGAATCGTGATGTTCGAACCACGGTCTGTGATATCCGCGCCATCAACAGTAAACGTGTTCTGACTGCTTCTCGCACCGTTGACTGAGATATTGATCGTGTTCGCTTGTCCGTCGGGATTGGTCGTGCCGACGTAGACCTGGTCCGCGAGATCGTTCGAAACGCCTGGCGCAAGGGCGACTAGTTGCACCCAGTTTCGATTGTTAAGCGACAGCTCGCGCGCCTGCTGGCCACTGATCAAACTCGACGTCGTGGCTGTGGTCAGTTCCACCGCCACGGGGTCTGACTGGACCAGCACTGTCTCCGAGATATTTCCCGCCTCCAACACCACTTCGACAGATCGCCGTTGACCGACGTCTATCTTAATGTCGTTCTGGACCGTCTTCTTGAAATTGGTGGCTTCGACGGTGATAGTGTAGGTCCCGACAGCAAGATTAGGCACGTTGTAGTCACCTTCGTCATTGCTTTGCACTGTACGGACCACGACGTTTTTCTGGGAGTCTGTGATCGTGACAGTGGCGCCTTTCACTATCGCGCCGGAGGTGTCCTTGACGGTGCCGTTAAGATTTCCTGTGATCTCCTGCCCGAGAGCGATGCCGCTGAAGGCAAATGGGAGAACGAGCAGGAGGATGAACGTCTGCAGTTGAATGTTACGTTTCATGGGGTAATCCTCTTCATGATGTTGAAGTCGAAGGGTGCAGCAATTGTCGTTGGAAAGAAAGAAGCCCTGCTTGTATAAAGTCCAGTTATTCTACCTTCCAGTTCGGACATAAGCAACTACGAACCTTTGCCACAAAAGAGTACAAAAACACTCAATCAAACGCGGCGCGGCGAATGCGCTCCAGGTAGGCGCCGTCGGGGTTCAGCTCGCTGGGCCGAGCTGTAAAATCGTACGAGAACAGGATGAAACCTTCCGTGTGAAGCGAGCGCGCGACGTTGATCTTTTCCACCGCCGAGTCAGACTTGATCCGGTAAGCGCCGATCCCCGCCCACACGCGACGCTTCGCCCCGTGCGCGGTCGTCGCGGCCACTTCGATCTGTTTCTGAAACACTGCGGTGTCTGTCGTGTACGCCATCGGACAGGCGACGTCGAGTATTTCCATCTGGAGCCAGCGGCGCCAATCCTGGAAGCGACGCGTGTACGCGTTCTCGTCGTTTGCGAAGACCGCGGCCGAGACTAATGCGTCGGGTCTTCGTTTCTTGACCGCGCGATAGATCCGCTCGACGAGCATTGTCACTTGTGCGCGCTGAAAGTCAGCAAACTTTTCCGGAAACATTTCGGGCGCCGCGAGTGGATTCGCTTGCAATGATTTCTTCAGTTCGCGACGCTGGTCCGCACTGAGCTGCGGCTCCAGCCACTTGCGAAAGTTCCCGAGCGACGTGCGGCTGTAATCGAAGTCAGGACTCGCAAAGCGAACGTAATCGAAGTGCAAACCGTCCACGCGATACTTCTTCAGCACGTCCATCCAGATCTTGTAGATGTGATCGCGTACTTTCGGATTCGCGGGCCCTGTGTAAACGCCTTCCAGCTCGGCGCGATTCGCCCTGGACCACTCGACGATCTTTTGACGGTAAGCCGGATCGCGCGGCGACACGTTGTACAACTTCGCGGCGACAGGCCTCGGAACGGCGAGCCACTCGGGATGTTTGTTGTAGACGTGATCGGGCTGGACAGGCAGAGCGTCGAGATTCGCGAGCAGGTTCGTGTTGATCCAACCGTGAACTTTCAGTCCTCGCTTGTGCGCTTCCGCGATTGTTAACGCGAGGGGATCGAACGCCGGCGGCTGGTCCTTCAAGTCGATCGCGCGTGGCTCAACTCTCGAATTGTAGTAGGCATCGCCGCGGCCGCGGATCTGAACGATCAAGGTATTGAAGCCGTTGTCAGCCGCGGACGAGACGAGTTGACGAATCTTGTCCGGTGACGTGAGCGTCGTGCGCACCACCCACAGCGCTCGCACTTCCTGAGCGGCTGCCACCTGGCAAGCAAACGCCAGGCAGATAACGAATTGTGAAATGCGGATGGCGAATCTCATCGTCAGCGTTAATGTCCCTGGCCACGCAGCGCAAGACCGGGTCGCGCGTTGGTGATCTTGTTGTTCTCCACCACCGGCGCGCCATTCACGATCACGTAACTGATACCCAACGGAAACTGGTGCGGCTTATCGAAAGTCGCCTGGTCCACGATCGTGTTCTCGTCGAAGATCACGATGTCAGCCGCGAAGCCTTCGCGAATCATTCCACGATCTCGAAGCCCGAACGTCTGAGCCGGCAGCGAAGTCATTTTCCGGATCGCGTCTTCCAGCGAAATCAGTTTCAAGTCGCGAACGTAGCGGCCGAGCACTCGCGGGTTGTTTCCGTATCCGCGCGGATGAGGAACGCTGTCGTCCACCTGCCGCACGCCTGCGTCTGACGCGATCATCGTGAACGGTTCCTGCATGATCCGCTTCACGTCGTCCTCGCCCATGCTGTGATAGATCATGCCCGCGCCGCCGGCCTCGTACATCTCGAGCATCTGCTCGATCTGGCTGCGAACGTCCTTCTTGTTCTTCACCTGCTTCGTGATTTCAGCGATCGATTTACCGTTGAATGACTTGTCAGGGCTGTATGAAGCGACGACGGCAAACGAGTAGTCTTTGAAGCCACTTCTCTTCAAAGCGTCTTTCGTCTCTTCAATTACTTTTTCGCGCGTTGCTTTGTCGGCGAGTCGCTTCTTGGCTTCGTCGAGCCCGCCAGCTCGGAGCCACGCGGGCAAACGCGACTCGAGCGACGTGGAGCTCGCGGTGTACGCGTATTGATCGACTGTGACCGCGAGGCCGCGCGCGCGCGCTTCACGCACGAGACCGATCGTCATCGGCGCCTGTCCCCAAAACTTTTTGTTACTGATCTTGAAGTGAGAAATCTCGACCGGCAGTCCTGCCTGTTCACCGATCTGAATACTCTCGCGAATCGCGTCTGCGACCTTCTCGCCTTCGTTGCGCATGTGCGTCGCATACACACCGCCGTATTTCGCGGCGACACGCGCGAGCGATACGATCTCGTCCGTCTTTGCATAAGTGCCGGGAACGTAAATGAGCCCGGTCGAGAGTCCCACTGCGCCGTCTTTCATGCCTTGCTCGACGAGACTCTCCATCTGCTCGAGCTCTTCGGGCGTGGGCGCGCGGTCTCCAAGTCCCATGGCTCGACGGCGAACGGATCCGTGGGCAATCAGCGTCGCGAGATTCACTGCGAGTGGTTTGTCTTTGATCCTGCCGAGGAACTCGGCGACGTCGGTTGCAGATGAGCCACAGTTTCCCGTGACCAGCGTCGTCACGCCCATGCGGACAAAGTTATCAGCGGTTGGAAGGTTGTAAATCGATTCGACGTGGGTGTGAACATCAATAAACCCGGGAGCAACTATCTGTCCCCGGGCGTCGATGGTCCTTGTCGCTGTCTCTGGTCCTAAGCGGCCGATGCGAACGATGCGGCCGTCTTTGATGGCGACGTCGGAACGAAACCAGGGATTGCCACTGCCATCTACGATACGCGCATTGGTGATGAGGAGATCAAAGGGAGGCGCGGGAGCTTGAGCGTCAACACGAAACTGGAACCAAACAAAACCGCCCAGCGCCAGTGCAAACAACACTAGTGCGGTCGACTTTGGGGAGAGACTCATAAAGAATCAGAAAGAAGCCACAGATTACACGAACCACATCCGTGTAATCTGTGGCTTAGACCTTAAAAATTCAGCTTGCCTGAAACCTGGATTCGGCGTGCGTTGTTGGTCACGCTGTCGTTGATGCGTCCGAAGATCGTTGAGGTGATAACCGCCGTCGGGTTATCAAACGACGGATTGTTCAAAACGTTTCGGGCATCCACGCGCAGATCGAAACTCACGCGCTCGCTGAGCTTGAATTTCTTCGAAAGCGACGAATCCCATTGGAAGTAGTTCGGCGCCAGGAAGAAATTACGGCCGGTATTTCCGATCGACCCAGGCGCCGGCGCTGAGAACTGGCCACGCGTCGACGAGTCAAACCAGAAGTTCCTGCCACTTTCCAAAACCAGGCTGCCACTGTTTCTGCTGCAACCGTTGCAATCGGCCGTGGACTGCACGACGTTGCTGACAGTATTGATGCCCGAGTAGACCGTGAATGGTCTGCCGGACATCCAGATCACTGTTCCCGCCGTTTGCCATCCGCCGATTACATGGTCCACAACGCTCGGAATTCCGGAAAGGAACTTCTTGCCCTTGCCGAAGGGCAGTTCGTAAGTGTAAGTGCCCTGGAACACGTGACGGCGGTCGAAGTCAGACCACGTGTAGTTCAGGCTGCGATCGCGCAGATCGAAAGGAGTGCTCGAAGCTGACTGAACCGATCCGGTCGATACGGTGCTCAGCGACGGGTCCCACGAGCGATTGTCTTTCGACTCCGAGAGCGTATAGCCAAACTGGAATCCCAATCCCTGGCTAATGCGGCGCTTGAAGATCAACTGCAGGCCGTGGTAGTTCGAGTAGTCGTTACTATCAAAAACGTTCAGACCACCCGTGAACTGCGGATACGGCTGGAGCAGGAACGGAAAACCGTTCACATCGAGCAGCCGTCGACCGCCCTGCGCGTTTGTACAGATGCCCGCGGTAACGTCGTCAGGAGTCACGCAGGTCCTTTGCGAAACCACCAGAGCTGCTGCCGCAACACTTCCTTGCGTGATATTGGTTGTATTCAACGCGCGGAACCTTGTAGTGCCGGCGTTATTCGCAGCGTTGCCTGTCATGAGCAAGTTGATGAGCGGGCTGTTGTAACTGGAACTGGCTCTGATGCGATTGAAAGCTTCGAGGAAGTTCGCCTCGCCCACTCCCGGAACACCCGCAAATATGTTCACCTGGTTAACGTTGTATCCGCCAAGCAGGTGGACTGCGTGCTTCCCAATGTAATTCACTTCGACAACGTTCTTACCAACCTCTCGCTGCAGGCTGAAAGACCATTCGTGCACTTGAGGGAATTGCAGATCCGGATCGATTACGCTGATCGAGCCGGTACCGAATGCGTTCGGCTGGCGTAGCGCGTCCGGAGTTTGCGTCGGCGTCAGACCCGCAATCACTGGCGCGATATTCCGAAAGAGACCGCCGCCCGCACCAAACGTCGAGTTTGTAGGTCCAATGGCATTTCCGGGCGCGCTCTGATAAATCGATGAACCAAACAGGAACGTCGCGATTCGATCTGACGCAATGCGATAGTTTCCACGAATCGAGGTCTTGCCTGACTCGAATGGATCCCAGGCGAACCCGACCGATGGCAGAAGCTTAGTGAAGTCGCTGTCGAACAAGTCGCCTTCCACCCATCTCAGCGTATTTGATGGCGCAGCCCCAAGCTTGACTGGTTGATTGGGCACGAGGATGGGCCGTCCATTGGCGATCGATGGGGTAAATTTCGGTTCCCAGCGAACGCCGAGATCCAATACAAGATTTGATCTGAGGCGCCAGTTGTCCTGGAAATAAAAATCCAGCTCGGTGTAGTTTGCTTCGTTCAACCACCGCGTGCCCGCGGGAAGAAACGCATTGGCGCCGGGATCAGAGACAAACGCCTGCGACACACTTCCGACCTTCCCGAGCAGGTCGCCGATCGTACCTCGCAACCGAATCAAGTCATTCGCGTTAATGCCTGTGTTACCCGAAGCAGGCAGACCAAAAGCAGTGTAGAGGGCCGCAGCGTTACTGAACGTTACCACTGGTTCGATCGCAGAGCCGGCGACGTTTGAACGGTCATCACGATGTAGATTGAAGCGGAAATTGATACCGCCCTTGAGCGTGTGCGCGCCACGGATCAGAGTCAGGTTGTCGATGTACTGTTGCGTGCGCACGCCGCGCGCGTTGTAAGTGAAGTTTGTGTTTGGCGTGGCAGGGTTAATGAACGCGAAAGGCAAGTTCGGATCGGGAAAAGGTGTGGCAAAGGTAAAGAAGAATTTGCTGAGACCAAAAATTGCTTCGTTGGTCACGGTCGGAGTCGGAGACCAGCGCCAATTAATGGCGAGGTTCTTCGGAGTGCGAGACGTGTCCACGAAGTTTGTTGTGCCCGGAAAAATCGGACGACCCGCATTCGCCGAATCGCCAAACGTGCTCTGGCTTCCCTGAGCATAGCGAACATAAAGCAAACTGTTATCTGCCAGGTTGAAGTCAAACTTGGTGACGAAGTCATACTGCTTTTCATGTTGCGGCGAACCGAAGTTGAATCCGGCAGTATTCAAACCATCGCCGGTGGTGAAATTGTTAGGCAGCGGCATCGCGTTGATCAACGCGCTGAGCGTCGGGTCGATAGCGATGCCCGTTGGATTGTTGGCGATGTTGTAGGAAGTGATGCACGGGCTGTTTGAGCCATTACAAACCGGAAGCACCGGGTTTCCGGCGATGTCTACTGACGGCGGTGTTGTGCCGCCCACCGGAGCGTTGGCTCGGCCTACGACGTAACGAAACAGGCCTTGTCGCGCAGCCTGCGTATAAACAGTTCGCGTTACCAGTGCCGTGTCGTATGCGCGCAGCAGTTGGAGATTGACGAAAAAGAAGGCTTTGTCTTTCATCCATCCGGTTTTGGTGCCTTCGCCAAAGCCCGGATTGAACAGTGGACCACTCGCGCTGCCGCCGAAGATGTGCTGAACAAATTGGTCCTTTGGTAGACCAGCGATAGTCACGGGATAACTCTTCGCGTCGAGCGCCGGTGTGCGATAGTACTCAAACAGGTTACCGTGAAAATCGTTCGTGCCTGACTTAGTGACGAGCGTTACCTGCGCGCCGCTGCTGCGCCCCAGTTCCGCGGTGAAGTTGCTGGTCACAACCTGGAACTCCTGGACCGAGTCCGGATTTGGACGAAGCGGCGTGAAGTTCGAACCACCGGCAGTCGACTCGTTGATGTCGATTCCGTCGAGCGTAAAGTTGAAAGCTCGATCGCGTGAGCCGTTGACGTTGACTGCGCCGCCCGTGTTGCCGCCGAAAACGATGCCTGGTTGAAAGTTCAACAGGTCGAGCGGATTGCGACCGCGCGTGCCGACGATCGGAAGGCTTTCCAAAGTTCGTTGTTCAATCGTGCTGCCGATATTTCCCGACGTGCTCGTCTGTACTTGTTCGGCGCCGGCTTGCACTGTCACAGTCTCGGTCACACCGCCGGTCTCGAGCGACGCATTGATCGTCGAGGGCAAGTTGACATTGATTGAGTTGTGTTGACTGATGAACTTTTTGAATCCTTGCTTCTCGATAGTGACGCTGTACGTTCCGACCTGGACCAGATCGAAAGCGTATAGTCCGTTCTCATTCGTCTCAGTGTTAAAAGAAACTCCGGTGGCCTCATTAGTCAGAGTCACCATCGCGCCGGCAACTGCGCCGCCGTTGGCGTCCTGGACTGTTCCCGTCACGCGAGAAGTTGTTCCCTGCCCGCTCGCAATCGCGGTGAGACCGAACGTCAAGAGCAAAAACGCAAGAATTGGTTTTCTCATATTGTCCTCGGTTGTAGAAAAGGGATGAAGCTGCGAAATTTCGGACGGATTATAGATCGAATTTGGAATAAATCCAGCTAAAGATATTTATCCTTTTGATAATTATTGCTGATATGCTGAAAACCCTGTTTGACTGATGCTGATCGCCACACGAATCGAAGAGGTATTGCCGGTTTTGGAGTTTGCTGAAGGCGAGGCGCGCTCCGGATCGCACGTCGCGGTGATGCTGAGTTACGAAGCGGCGCCGGCGTTCGACTCAGCTTTGGTGACGCACGAGCCGTCCGGGTTTCCGCTCGCCTGGGCTGAAGTGTCTCAGAATTCCAGCGAGTCAGGAAGAGGGGCTTGCCCCCCCACTTCGGAAAGCCTGACTTGTAATCTTGCATGGTCGCCGAGTGTGTCCCGCGACGAATACGATCGGGCAGTAAGTCGAATCCGAGAGTTGATCGCAGCGGGTGATACGTACCAGGTCAATTACTCTTTTCCATTGACTGCACCGTTCGCGGGCGATCCTGCCGCGCTCTATCGCAATCTGTGTTTGGCGCAGGGCGCGCCTTATTCCGCTTATCTCGATCTCGGGCGATACAAAGTGCTCTGTCTCTCGCCGGAGCTGTTCTTCGAGCGTCGCGCAAATCACGTCATCACAAAGCCGATGAAAGGAACTGTGCAACGTGGGCGGTGGCTCGAGGAAGATCAGGCGTTGGCCCAGTGGCTGCGATCGTCGGTCAAAGACCGCGCAGAGAACGTGATGATCGTCGACCTGCTGCGCAACGATCTCGGAAAGGTTTCGGCGCCTGGCAGTGTGCGCGTGTCGTCGTTATTTGATGTCGAGCGATTCGAGACTGTGTGGCAGATGACGTCGACGGTTGAATCGACGTTGCGGGACGGGACGAGCCTCGTCGATCTGATGACGGCTTTGTTCCCGTGTGGATCGGTGACGGGCGCACCGAAGATTCGCACCATGCAGATCATTCGCGAACTCGAACGATTTCCACGCGGCGCGTACACCGGCGCGATCGGATTTTTGAAACCGGGCGGAGACTGCATCTTCAACGTCGCGATACGAACGGTCGTGGTCGACACTGAGACGAACGTGGCGACGTTCGGAGTTGGCGGCGGCGTCACGATCGGCTCGACTGCCGAGCGCGAGTACGAAGAGTGTTTGGTGAAGAGTCGATTCCTGCATGCGGCGCCGGTGGAGTTTCAGTTGTTTGAATCGATGCGGCGCGACGATGGCGAATACTTTTTGCTCTCGCGGCATCTCGATCGGCTGCGGGATTCGGCTGCGTACTTTGGGTTCCCGTTTTGTGAAGAAGAGATCAGAACAGCGATCGAGCGAGTTGCAGGAAATGGCAAAGTACGGTTGACGTTGTGGAAGGACGGTCGAATCGAGACTGCCGTTTCAGCAATCGAGCCGTTTGAGAGCCGGCGTGTCGCGCTTGCGAGTGAAGCTGTCGATTCAGCGGATCGGTTTCTGTTTCATAAAACCACCAAAAGAGATTTTTACAATGCGCAGCTCGCAGCGCGCCCCGATTGTGATGACATCATCTTTTGGAATGAGCGCGGCGAGATCACCGAGTCGACGATTGCGAATGTCGTGGTATCGATCGATGGTGAGTTGTTCACGCCGCCGGTTGAGTCAGGGTTGTTGGCAGGGACGTTTCGAAATCAGTTGCTGGATGAAGGAAAGATTAAGGAGCGCGTGATTACGGTTGCGGAGTTGAAGGATAGCAGAGAAATCTACTTGATCAATTCCGTGCGGAAATTTGTAACCGCGGATTTACGCGGATTGATGACGGATTAGTTGTAGAGGAGAATTTCTGCACGCGCTTTTCGGAATTCCTGGAGGCCGGTGTTCCAGGAATTCAAAATATCTCTAGCGTTGTCGCCACGCTTGATGCGATCGAGCGTGTCGGCGTTCACAAGCAGTCGTAGATACTTGTCCACTTGCCAATCGTTCGGATAAAGCTTTCGCAACGCGAGCGCCATCTCGATGCCTGTGAGCAGCGGACGAAATGCGGAACGATCTGTGATGATGATGTTCACACCACCGCACTGCTGATCCTTGAACACAGAAGCGTTCGGCGTGAATCGTAGCGGCACGAACCTCACACCCGGTATCGCGCGCAGATTCAAATACTCCGCAAGCTTGTCGCCCTGAATCCACGGCGCGCCCACGATCTCAAACGGCGTGTCAGTGCCACGACCAACCGAAACATTCGTCGTCTCGAGTAGACCAACACCCGGATAAAGCGTCGCCTCCGTCAGGCTGCGCATGTTTGGCGAAGGATTGATCCACGCGAGATTCGTTTCATCAAACCACATCGCGCGGCGCCAACCTTCCATCTTTATCACGCGCACGTCCGCGCCGATGTTCCGTTGCTTATTGAACAGTTGGGCCAACTCACCCATCGTCAGTCCATGCCGCGTCGGAATCGGGTGATACGACGTGAACGACAGCTTGTCGCCGTCCGCAATCGGCCCTTCGACGTCGACGCCACCGATCGGATTCGGGCGATCGAGCACGTAGATCGGAAGTTTCGCCTTCACAGCTTCTTCCAACAGGTAGCCGAGTGTCGAGATGTACGTGTAGAAACGCGCGCCGACGTCCTGGATATCAAACACGAGCGCGTCGAGATCCTTGAGCTGTTCCGGCTTCGGCCGGCGCGACTCGCCGTACAGCGAATAGATCGGCAATCCGGTGCTTTCGTCTTTCGAATCTGAAAATTTATCGTCAAGCAAGCCGCGAATACCGTGTTCCGGCGAAAAGAGCGCGACCAGTTTCACGCCCGGCGCTTTGTTTAGCACGTCGATCGTCTGTTGTCCTTCACGATTGCGTCCCGTGTGATTCGTGACGAGGCCGATACGCATTCCCGCAAGCTGCTTGAACTTGTCGCGCTCGAGCACGTCGATTCCTGTCAACACTTTCGTCGAGCTGCCGAAACCTTCATTGCGCGCGGCGAACTGCTGCAAACTTTCGACGACTTCGCCGTAGTAAGTCGCAGACTGTTGTCGCGCACGTTCGACCGCCACTGTGTCCGTGACTGAGCCGGCCACGATCGAAGCGACGCGCGCGCGCAGTGGTCCAACGTCTCCTTTACCGTCCGGGTGAACACGATTGCTCAAGAACAGAACAAACATCTGGCTCGCAGGATCGAGCCACATCGACGTGCCCGTGAATCCCGTGTGACCAAACGACCCGAGCGGAAACAGATCGCCTCGATTGACGGAGTAACTGGTATTCATGTCCCAGCCGAGCCCGCGCGTCGCGCCACTACTCGAAATCACTCGCGGCCGCGTCATCTCTGCAACCGTCAGTGGCGAAAGGATGTGCACACCGCGGTACGATCCGCCGTTCAGAATCATCTGGCAGTAGATCGCGAGATCGTTTGCGGTGGAGAAGAGTCCAGCGTGACCCGCGACTCCGTTCATCCGATATGACGTCGGATCGTGCACCTGACCGCGCAGCCATGTTTCACCCTCCGCGCCGACATTGTCTGACGAGTCGCCGAGATAATTGAGCTGGCCACGGCGTTTTTCAGTCGGCGCGATTCTCAAAACTAAATTAGCGGCCGGCCGGAAACCCGTGTCACGCATTTGCAGTGGTCCAAAAATATTCTTCTTCGCAAACTGATCGAGCGGCATTCCACCAACGCGAGCGACGACCTCGCCTAACGCAATGAAACCGATGTCGCTGTAGGTAAACCTCGTTCCGGGAGGATTGCGCAGCGGCTCTTTGACGAGTCGCTTGATGGCTTCGTCATGGCCGGTCCAACGTTCTCGCAAATCGAAGTCAGGAGCGTAGCCTGAGACGTGGGTCAGCAGTTGCTCGATCGTGATCCGCTCTCTTCCCTCGCCTTTCAATTCGGGAATGTGAAGTGAAACTGGATCGCTCAAACGCAGTTTGCCGCGCTCCACGAGGATCATGATGCTCGTGGCAGTGGCGACGACTTTCGTGAGGCTCGCGAGATCGAAGATCGTGTCCGCCGTCATCGGTTCGCGCAACGGCTCGACAGCGCGCGCGCCGTACGTCTTTCGCCAAACGATTCGGCCTTTGCGTCCGACGAGGACAACCGCGCCGGGGAGTTTCTTGTTCGCGATCTCCGCTTCGATGACACGATCCATCTGTGCCAATCGAACTGCAGAGACAGTTGAAGAGACCTGACCCAGCGCCGTGTGAGCAAAAAGCGCAAGCAGCACCACAAGTGAATTGAAGAATCGTGTTTTCATGCTCATTTCCCGCAAAGGCGCAAAGAACGCAAAGGAAACCTGAGTTCTTCTT
>Ga0157373_10001412_pt1 | contig 18328 bp, 19 predicted proteins | sample C65metaG_FD_113460 | JGI IMG/M metagenome (GOLD analysis project Ga0157373, IMG submission 113460) | Corn rhizosphere microbial communities from Kellogg Biological Station, Michigan, USA - C6-5 metaG | ecosystem: Host-associated > Plants > Roots > Rhizosphere > Soil | place: USA: Michigan... | reverse complement strand
TCGCGGACGAGAAAAGCATCCGCGTCCTGCATGTGGCGGCGGTCCCCTCGCACATGGAGGGTGATGGAATCCGCACCACCTGCCAAGGAGTCCAATGCGGCGGTCAGCGGGGATGGCTCGGCATTCGGGGAATCCTGCATCCGGGCATAGCGGGCCTGACGGAGGGTGGCGATGTGGTCGATATTAACTCCAAGAAGCAAGGGCATGGCTGGAAATATCCGCTGGAAGGGTAAGGGGCAAGAAATTCACGGTGGAGCAAGCAAGGTGCAGGGCCACCACGGGAGGTTCCTTAAAATCCAGAAGGCCAGGATGATCGAGAGAATCGCCCAACCGCCCTTGGCACCCACATGCAGCCGCCACGGCAACGGCCTGCCACGCACCCACCCAGCGATTTCCTGCCCCACCCCCACCATCGCGATGGGGAGCAGAATCATTCCCAAGGGATTGAAACGAAAAGCGCGGGCCAGATCGCCATGCATGGCGGCATGGGTGGCGCGGGTCATCCCGCAGCCGGGACAATTCAGCCCGGTGAATTTTCGGAAAAGGCAGCCCGGAAACCAAGACATGCCTGATGGCCCATTGCGATAGAGACTGAAGGCTGCCACGGCCAGCAGCCCTGTCACTATCGCCAGCCAGAATGCTCGCTTTTGCATCAGGGCTGGATGGATCTCGAACAAATGGTGGCCATGACAAACGAAAGAGTTAGATCATTCAATGGGACTTGGAAATTCCTGAAATGATGGCAGTGACAATACCAAGCAGAAAAACGGCACCCTTCAGATAGCTGCAGGTCAAACCCGCAATAGCCATGCCACGGCCAGTCAGTTGTCCCTGCGATTTGGAAATCCCAGACAATGCCAAGTGACCACAGATCACTCCCGCAATTGAGACCGGCAGGCACAGGAATCCCAAGATGCCACATACCAGACTGGCAATGGCAAGCCCACTGGTGCGCACAGGAAGCTGCCAATCCGTGGAAGTGGCTGGAGGAGCGTATGGAGAGGAATTTCCCCCCACCTATCAGGTCCGGCACGGTGGCCAGAGGAACCCACCCAGCCATTCCAGCCTTCCATACTTTTTCTCCCTGTCCCACTTCCCCGGAGAAAATCTTAGCCCTCAATTCATCCTGCGAGACGTGGCCCATCTGAGTATCCCCTTTTGAATAAAACCACTGCATTTTTACAGACGTCTATCATGACAGCGCCATGGCTGCAACTCTGCATCCACATTGGAAAAAAGCGGCCCGACCGATCATTTCAAAGGAAAACCCATTAACCTTTGAACATCTCAGTCGGACCGCCTATCGTGTCGCGACGAATCAAATAAAGCACCCTGCGTGCCAATTTTTTCAGACGCTCTTTATTTTTTCCCCTTGTTCAGAATCCACTGATGGATGAACGCCAGCTTCCGCGTAATCAGATCGGAAAGGATGAAGGGATAGGGATCGGGGAGCCCCATGCTTCGGTTCAAGCTATTGACTACAAACCGCAGGGCATGCCAGTCATCACGGATTTCACCGAAATCCCTGCCATAGGGATCACTCATGACGCTCACCTCTCCATCCTTGTTGCGCAGCTCCAGGCCGCTGGCCGCAGCGGTTTCCATGGTATCGATGATGTGAAGGTAGTGTGCCCATGTTTCCGCCCAGTCTTCCCAAGGATGGGAGGCCGCGTATGGAGTAACGTAGCTCGCTTCCCATCCTGGCAATGCCCCCCCGCGCGCATAATGCTGCTGGAGTGCCTGGTCGTAATTGATGCGTTCGTCACCGAACAACTCCCGCACAGCAGCAATCCGGGGATGATTCCGCACCAGCAGATCCCAGTAGTAGTGGCCGGACTCGTGGCGGAAATGGCCCAGCGGAGTGCGATAGACTTCTCCCATATTCTGGCGCATGCGCTCCCGCTCCGCATCATCCGCCTCGGATAGATTCATGGTGATGACACCCTCCGAGTGGCCGGTAAGGATACGATTGCCTACGGCCGCCCTGCTTTCCCCATCAGATAGAATATCGAAGGACAATCCCAACGCATTACCTGGCGATTTGGGAAAAACCGGCAGCCCCAGCTTAAGCAAGGAATAAACCAATCTTCGCTTGGCCGTTTCCATTTTCCGCCACAGGAGATTGTTCTCCGGAAGTGATAGATCCGGGATCGTGCGATTCAATCGGCAGCTCGTGCAATATGCATTCGAATCTTCCGCTGGGATCATCCATGTGCATGCCTTCTCCTGCTTCTCATTGAGACATTTTCGATAGAGGCGGTTCTGGGCATTGGGAGACTTGGCCTTCCACAGATCCTGTCCGGCAGGTTCAATCACAGAAAGGTCACATAGATCCGGAAGGAAGCCGAGGGAGCTGTTGCAACTCAAGCAGAACGAATTTTCGGAGAACAGCCGTTCTCCACATTTTTGACAATAAAAGGCCCTCATGTGCTGATAACAAAAAACGCGATAAAAAACTGAAGATCAAACACTTAAAATATAGCTCCAATCGCCTTGATAACAGCCGCGACCACTCCTATGGCTCCAGCGAAGACGGCCAGAATGCTGGCAAAACCGCCACGAATACCGGGCGCAAGAGCCAGAACAATACCGACAATGCCGAAGAAAATGGCTACGCCAGCCAGAAATAATCCGGCGATGGCACCCACCTTGAAACTGAAAATGGCAGCCACAACGGCAATGATGGAGGCGATGCTGAAGGATGCTTTTTTACCTGATGTCGTACTCATGTCCGTTTACTTTAGCAAAAAATGCGCCTCATTTTCATCACTCCAGCCGGCGGCTCTCCACGGCATTAAGAAGAATCCGGAGAGCCCCTCCAGAAATCCGCACTTCCAGCACCAGGCAGCCCAGAGACCCCGCCATCAGTACCAGCCCGCTGAAAAAAGAAACGATGGCCATCCATTGAAAGCCCAGCACCACTGCTAGCATGGAAATGACAGATAGAAGAAGACTCACTGCGCCAAGCAACTGCATGCTCCGGATCAACTCCAGCCGCGCCCGCAAATTCTTGATCTGTGCCGCCAGTGTATCATCCGCTCTTTCCAGCCAGTCACTATGCAGCTTGCGGATGAGAGCAGCCAGATGGAGGAAGCGATTGGTATAGGAGAGGAAGAGCAGACTGATGGCAGGAAAGATCAGTGCAGGGGTGGAGACTTCGAGGGTCATGGCTTGGAAAAATGGCAGAAACCTCCCGCGAAGCAAGTCAGCGACCAGACTCGACTAAATCCTTTTTACCTGTCATTCATTTGGCTGCCCTTACGAAAAACGGATGGCTCAGATGCTTCACTTTCACTGCCCGGCCTGCGGCACCACCCTGCAACTCCCCGCCATCATGGGCGGGCAGCAAGGTCCATGCCCGCGTTGCCATCAGGAAATCATCGCTCCCAATCCTACCACCGGCACCGGTGCCAAGGTGCGCCCCATCGCCCCGCCGCCACCTGCACCGCCGCCGGTGGAGTCCTTCAAGCCATTTTCGGATTCCCCTCCCCTGGCAGCCCATCGCACTGCTGCCCCTCAGGCCAAGACAGTGCCGATTCTGACAAAGATCGCCGCCAGCACCGTCAGCGTGCCGAATACTCCTCTCCCACGGCCCGCTCCCGTGATCGTGTGCTCCGGGCCACGCCGGGTGATTTTGTTTCTATCATGCCTGCTCACCGCAGCCCTTTGCCTGGCCATCGGCTACGTGACCGGCCAGCGCGCGCCCTATCTTCTCAATCCAAAGCCGGTGCCCCGTACTCCGCCACCGCCTGCAACCCCTCCAGTGGTGAAAACTGTCATCCCGCCGGAGCAGAAACTGCGGGTGCCTGAGCCTTCGGTGGATCCCACTCCAGTTCCTATGATCACGGAGAACCCACCCGAGCCCGCAGCAGAGATAGCCGCTCCTAAAAAAATCTCGGATCAGGCACTGGCCACTCTCAAGGCGTTTCTGGATGCCCCGGACTGGGCGTCACGAAATGCCTACGTCCTCCATGCGGAACAAATCGCCCCACAGATGGAGGCATATTCCAAGGAAGTAGCGGATGGCCCCACCCCCTACACCGCCATCCAGGTGGCAAATAGTGTGACCGATTCAAAAACGGGGGAAACCCTGTTCATCTTCCAGGTGGATACCGCATCCATGCCGGATGGCATCCCCGTGGCTGTCCAGGAAACGCCGAAGGGCTGGCTGGTGGACTGGCAGTCGTTCGTGGAATTTCGCGATGATCGTTTCGTGAAATTCGCCGATGGACCGGCGGGAACATCCGCCAGCTTTCATCTGTTGGTTAGAACTCCTCCGCAGAGTGAGGATCAGTCGAAGAACGAGCATTTCGTCACCTATCTGCTCGCCCCGCCGCTGCCGGATCGTGAGCGCCCTGCATTCTGCCGGAAAAACTCCGCCGCCCACGCTCTGCTGCAGGAGACGACCCCCGCCGGTGGATTTTCCAATCTGATTCTAGATGTAGCAAAAAAAACCACTACCAACGGCAAAACCACCTACCTGGAAATCATCCATGTAAAGGCAACCGACTGGCGCCCCCTCTCCCCTTGAGTTCTCAACTTTTCCACCTCCGTTCCCTGCTGAAACGGCTGAAGAACCACCCACTCTCTCCTCCGCTTTCCTTCAGCGATTATCCGATCGAGCCCGCACCTTTCTTTTCCCCGCTGACCTTGCGGAAAGGCGACCGGCTGGCAATCTGCGGGGATTCCATCACCGAGCAGCGGCTCTACTCGGTATTGATAGAATCCTATCTCACGATCTGCCGCCCGGAACTGGAAATCCAAGTGCGCCACTACGGATGGAGCGGGGAAAAATCCGGGGAATTCCTCCAGCGGATGGAGGCGGATGTCCTGCGCTTCCAGCCTACCGTGGCCACCACGCTGTATGGGATGAATGACTTCCTTTACATCCCATACGATGAGCAGGTAGCGGCGAAATTCCGCAACAACCAGCAGCGGATCCTTCAACGGTTCCTTCAGACTGGATGCCGCTGCCTGCTGGGCTCTCCCACCATCATCGATGCGGTGCCAGACTGGGTGAAAACCGCACGCGGCAGCCAGTATGATCTGAATCTGGCCCTCTGCCGCTACCGCAACCTGGCCATGCACCTGGCAGCAGAGGAAAAGGTGGCCTTTGCCGATGTATTCACCCCCATGCTCACGGCGGATTTCATGGCCAGGCAACGCTACGGTCCGCATTTTAAAGTCGCCGGCAGCGATGGGGTGCATCCGGACTGGGCCGGGCAAGCCATCATTTCCCATGTCTTCCTCAAACAACTGGGGATGGAGGGAGACCTGGGCACCATCCTGCTGGATGAAGCCACCGGAAGCATCACCCTGCCACCGGGACATCATTTGCTGGCTCCCTTTGAGGATGGCCAGCTCCTGCTGTGCAGCGAGCGCCTGCCCTTTTGCCCGGGGCCGGGGCCTGAAAATGTCTCGAAAGCCTTGCGCGCGGGCATGGCTCTCATCCCCTTCGAGGATGAGTTGAACCGCTTCATTCTCAAAATCACCTCACCCTCCGCTGCTTCCTACGAAGTGACGTGGCAGCATGAAACCCGGCACTACCCAGCGGCAGATCTCCAGAACGGCATCTCTCTCACCAAGGACTTTCCGGCCAATCCCCTGGTGGTGCCTTTCCTGAAAATATGGGATGCCGTGGTGGCCAAACAGGCTTTTGAAACCCGCCAATACAAGGAACTCCTGCCGCAAGCAAAAACGCCGGAGGAACGGGAAGCGATCCTTGCCCGCACGGAGGAAACCCGCCGCATCCATCTCCAGGCCATCCAGGCAGCGCGCATCCCGGTGGAACACCAGCTTTCCGTACGTCCAGTCCCTCATTCCACTCTTTCCTAAAGCAGGGGATTCCTCCAGAAAGCGCCATGTCGATTTTTGAAAAAGCCCGCAAATGCGCGTTGATCCGCTCCTCTGCCGAGGTTCTCGGCTGGGACCAGGAAACCTACATGCCACCCGCGGCAGCCGTTCATCGGGCGGATCAGATCTCCTGGCTTTATTCCCACGCCCATGAACTGGCCACCTCCGCAGAGTGGAAGGAGGCCCTTGATCTGGCGGAATCCGCCTGCGATGGCAGTGACAGCAACCTGGCGGCAAACCTCCGTGAACTCCGCCGTGAGTTTGACCGCGCGACCAAGCTGCCCGTCGAGTTGGTGGCCCGCGCATCTTCCGCCGCCTCTCTGGCCAAACACGCATGGGCGGATGCCCGCAAGCAGTCCGACTTCACGCTTTTTGCGCCCCACCTTGAGACATTACTGGGAATCGCACGGGAACAGGCGGAACTTTGGGGCTACACGGGTGAGGCGTATGATGCACTGCTGGATGGCTACGAGCGCAGCACCAGCACGGCAGCAGTAGCCAGCCTCTTTGATTCCCTGAAAACGGAGTTGCGGGAAATCGCCGCCGGTGCGGTGGCAAATTCTGCCGCCCATTCCCCCACCCTGCCTGCCGGTCCTTATCCGATCGAGGCCCAGCAGCGGTTCAATGAGCAAGTGGCCCGCTCCATTGGCTTTGATTACGAGGCCGGTCGCATCGATACCACCACGCATCCCTTCTGCACGACCCTGGGCCCGCGTGACGTGCGGCTCACCACCCGTTACATGGTGGAGGATTTCACCTCATCCCTCTTCGGAGTGCTGCATGAGGCGGGCCACGGGCTGTATGAACAGGGTCTGCCTGCGGATGACTTCGGCCTGCCATCCGGCACTGCGGTTTCCCTGGGCATCCATGAATCCCAGTCCCGCCTCTGGGAAAACCACGTGGGCCGCTCCCGGCCATTTTGGAACCGCTGGTACCCGATTGCACAGGAAGCATTCCCACAACTCGCGGATTTCCCCTTGGAAAAATTCCTCCGCTACCTCTGGCGGGCAGAGTTTTCCCCCATCCGGGTGGAGGCGGACGAGGCCACCTATGATCTGCACATCCTGCTGCGCTTCAGTCTGGAGCGGCGGATGGTGAATGGCACCCTGCTCGTGAAGGATGTGCCGGAAGCATGGAATGCCGGCTTTCAAGAGCTGTTCGGCTTCTCACCTCCCGACGATGCCCACGGCTGCCTGCAGGATATCCACTGGTCCATGGGCGGGCTCGGCTACTTCGCCACCTACACGCTGGGTAACATCAACTCCGCCCAGCTCTTCGCTGCGGCACAAAAAGACCCGGCCATAGCCGCCGCCAATGATAAGGCGGACTACGCTCCTCTGCTCGCGTGGCTGCGGGAAAACGTTCACTCGAAAGGCGCCACCCTCGATCCTGCGGAACTCATCCGGCAGGCCACCGGCAGCGTGCCCACTCCGGCTGCTTATCTGGCCCATCTCAAATCCCGTTACCTCTAAACCTTCCTCACCTTCCTCACCATGCACAAGGGATTCTTCATCGTCATCGAAGGTATCGATGGCACCGGTAAGTCCACCCAGGCCCGGAGGCTGGCGGATTGGTTCATTTCTCAAAGCCGCGAGGTCGTCGTCAGCCGGGAGCCTACTGATGGACCTTGGGGGAAAAAGGCGCGGGATAGCGCGGAAACCGGCAGGCTTTCTCCAGAAGAAGAATTGGAATGCTTTCTCAAGGACCGGGAGGAGCATGTAAAGGAAGTGATTTCTCCCGCACTGGCGGAGGGGAAAGTGGTCATTCTGGATCGCTACTACTTCTCCACCATGGCCTATCAGGGAGCACGTGGCTTCGATCCACAGGAAATTCGTAGGAGAAATGAGGATTTCGCTCCTGTCCCGGATCTTTTGCTGATTCTGGACCTGGAAGTCGATGAGGCCATCGAGCGGATCGGAACGCGGGGAGATGTCGCAAATGAATTTGAAAAGCGGGAGAATCTGGAACGCTGCCGCGAAATTTTCCTCAGTGTGAAGGGAGAATCCTTTGTGCGTATCATTCTCTCGGAAGGCTCGCTGGATGAGGTGGCACAGCGCATCCAGGATACAGTAACCGCCAAGCTGGCATATTGCCGGACTAAATAACCCCCTCAAGCGTATTGCATCTTGCAATATGACATTGCCGGATACCCTGAAACAATATGAGGTAGGAAAGGTGAGTCGCCGTACCAGGAGGCGAATATTCACTTGTTTTCAACGAGTTAAGATCCGCCATCTCTTTTTGGTATGACTCATGCGATTGCTAATGCATGAGCATGATGGAGGCGCTTCTTGAGCATTTTCAAAAAGACACAGGTGAATTACAAAATGTCCTGACACGTTATGTGGATTCGTTGGATGGCTACCTTCAGGCAGCCCAACTGATTGATCATCCCGGCTATTCTTCGGCATTTCTGGAAATCGCAGAACGCCGGAAATCCATCGTTAATGCCGTTTCCAAGCTGATCGCCAAGCAGGCGGAAAAACCGGATGGCAAAGGCAGTGTGGAAGCCTCTCTCCACCGCTGGTGGATGACCCTGCGCGTAGCCATGACGGTGGAAGAATTAAAGGCCCTTCTTGAAGAATGCATTCGCGGTGAGAGCGAACTGTTACGCACCCTCAATAGCGCGATGGAACATGGGGAACTTCATCCCCAGCACTATCAACTGCTGGCAGCCGTCAGCGCGGAGGTGGAAATGGCCATCCATACTTTCAAAACCGCCCTCTCGGACTAACACACCCAGCTTTCCAGGGAATCCGGTCAATCCCCCCGAAAGTCTGCTTTGAAAGCAAAATAAAACTAAAAAAGGCCGGTAGAAAAATCACTGCCATGTTAAGTTGGACCATCACTTTTTTCATTCTCGCCCTCATTGCAGGCATCCTTGGATTTTCCGGCCTCGCGGCCTCTGCAGCGAGCATCGCCAAGATCCTGTTTGTAATCTTCCTGGTCCTTTTGGTGATTTCAGCGATTTCCCGCGCAATTCGTGGAAATACGCCTTAAGATAGACCTTTGAATTCTCTAACCCCACACCACCATGAGCCATCTACCATTCAGTGATAAGCGCGCCTGCACCCTGCTCTCCCGGGTAAGTGATGACCTGAGTCATCTCCGCCACGATATTTCCACCCTCTTCGGCCACACGAAAAAGCATACCCTTCCTGAAGGAGCGCGTGAACTGGCTGAAGCCGCCCGCGAACATCTGGCAGCAGGAAAATCCTATGCCGCCTCTCAATTCCGCCACCTGAGAAGCCAAAAGGTGGAACCCACCACCGGCATCATCGCAGGTGCCGCTTTGCTGGGTCTGATAGGGCTGGGTGTCTACGCCCTCTGCAAGCACCAGTGTACTCGCTGCGCTGATGAATATGATCCAGAAGAAGAGCTGGATGCATGAAACCCTGCCAGCATCCTGAACTGGATACTGGCATCACCCTTCAAAACACGCTCCCCTGTTCCTGATGACCATTCAGGAAGCAGCGGAGCGCGTTTTATTTTCGGAGAGCCTGGAGGAAAAACTGCTTCTCGCTCCTGCGCATCTGGCCGATGACAGCCCGCATTCACGCATCCTGCTGCCGGATGCTCCGGCACGGCCCCGTGAGCTACAGATGGGATCCAAGGGAGTGCGGGTGGATTTCCCCGGCCTCCACCATCTGGACAATTCCCGCGAGCGTGGAGTACTGCTGCACTTTCTGGCGAACCACGAACTACTTGCTGCGGAACTGATGGCCCTTGTGCTGCTCAAATTCCCGAATGCGCCTAAAGAATACCGCACCGGAGTCTACGAGGCGATGCGCGAGGAGCAGATGCATACCCGCATGTATCTGCGGAGGATGAAAGAGTGTGGCATCCACTTCGGCGAGTTGCCGGTGAATGACTATTTCTGGCGGGTGGTGTCGCCGATGGAGACTCCGCTGGATTTCGTCACCCGGTTGAATCTTACCTTCGAGCAGGCGAATCTGGATTTTTCCAAGCATTACGCCACCTTGTTTCGTGAGGCGGGCGACTCAGCCACCGCAGCGGTTCTTGAGAAAATCTACCAGGATGAAATCGGCCATGTGGGCCATGGCGTGAAATGGTTCCGGCGGTGGAAGGAACAGGGCAGCACGGACTGGAATGCGTGGAGCAAGACGCTGATTTTTCCGCTTACCTCGGCACGCGCCAAGGGGCAGGCCCCCTTCAATGCAGAGGGCAGACGCCTCGCCGGGCTGGACGAGGATTTCATCCGCCACCTGGAAATATCCGCCACCTCCCGGGGACGCACTCCAGTGGTCCATTGGTTCAATCCCGATGCGGAGGCCCATGCCATGGCATCTGCCAATGACGTACGCTATCAGCCGGACAAGGCAGCACTGGCACTCCAGCATGATCTGGAAATCCTGACTTTCACCTGGGCACGGCGGGATGATGTTTCCCTCGTCCGTACGCTGCCCTCTGCCACTCACCTGGCCACACTCAATCGTGCGGGTTTTCCTTTGCCGGAGTTTCTGCCTGTGGATGAGCTGAACCGGAAATTGGGCGGACTGCGGCCTTGGGCATGGTCACCAGATGCCAGTCTCCTGCTTCAGTCCTTGGCTGCCCATGTTTCGCCCAATGTGGCGTGGCAATGGCGGGGTGACATCCCACCCTGCTGGTTCTCCAAGGAAACCGGCATTCGCCTGGAAGAAATGCTGGGCCTGGAGGCGGAACGGGGCGTCATCTGCGGAGATGTGGAGACGGCATGGCCCGAGGTGGCGCGCCATCTGGCAGCCGGAAGACAGGCGTTGGCGAAAGCAGCCTACTCCTGTGCAGGACGCGGCCACCGCAGGATCAACCGGGATAGCCCGGAAATTTCCACGCAAAACTGGCTGCGCAATACCCTGCGGTATCATGGCAGCGTGATCATCGAGCCGTGGCTGGAGCGGGCGCTGGATTTTTCCGCCCTCTACGAAATGCACCCCGGCGGAAAAGTGGAACTCATCGGCCTCACCATGATGGAGAACGACGCTGCCGGGCGCTTTTTGGCCACCCGCGTAGGCCCCAAGTGGGCAAATCTGCTGCCACCGGAAATCTCCGCCTTCCTTTTCCGGGAAGCGAATGTGATGGCATGGTATCAGGAGAGGATCCCTGCCCTGCTGGCGGATCTCCTCCCCGGCTACATCGGTCCCCTCGGCATCGACGCCATGGTCCACCGTACCGTGGATGGCTCCTTCTCACTCAAGCCGGTGGTGGAAGTAAACGCCCGCATGACCATGGGCCGCATCGCTCTGGAACTTCTCATGAAAACCAGCCGCCTGCGGAATGGAATCTTCCGCATCCTGCGAAAGGATAAACCCGTCCCACCCGTGGAGCCCGGCATGATCCGAATCCATTTGAACGATCCGGCAGTGGCGAAAATGTTTCTGGCAGTGTGGGAAATGGAAGCGGACTGAATTGCAAAAAGCACTTACTCATCGCAATTCACCTTCACTTTCTTGCGAAATTCCTCATAAATCCTTGGAACAGCGTGCGGCATGCCTTCTGCGATGAGATATGCACCATGAAATTGATTCGCTTGATGCTCGTCTTCGCCGCACCCTTTTGCTTCCTAAGTTGCGAAAAAGGCGGCACCACCTTCAGTACGAAGGGGGATGTAACTTTAGCCAAGGAAACCTTTGCCGAACTGGTGCGTGGTGATTCCTCCGTGGCCACGAAGATTGATTGGCCCATCTTCACCTCCCTGGGTAACAATGTGGGAGCGCAGTACTCCGCCCTCCCCACCAGTGTGGATAAGGAAAAATTCGTGAATCTGTTCATCACCCAGTTCTCCACCTCCTTCCGGGAGAGTGGCGGCACCATGGATAGCTTCACCAACTGGCGTGTGAGCGCCCATGATTCCACTAAAACGGAAGTGGCCGCAGATTCACCGAACGGCGCACTGGTCATCACCGTGAGTGAGCGTGATGGAGTGGAGCGGGTATCTGCCCTCAATATTGTCCGTTGATTCCATTTTCTTCCGCTGGTGGGGATCGGCGGTTTGAGACCATGGCTGGAGCCGGAGGTTACTTCCTCCGGTTCCGGCCTTTTTCTTTACGAATCCAGGCAGGAGCCGTTATACTGGGAGCTTCATGCAAGCTGTGAGTATCGAATGTATCATCCGTAGCCTGAATAATGCGGGCGTCCGTTATCTGGTGGTAGGCGGGCTGGCGGTGAATGCCCATGGCTATGCGCGGATGACCCGGGATCTGGATTTGGTCATCCATCTGGAGCCAACAAACATCCGTGCCACCCTCAAGGCATTGTTCGATCTGGGCTATCAACTGGCGGTTCCTGTCACGCCGGAGGAATTTGAAGATCCGCTTATCCGCCAGCATTGGGCGATCGACCGGAACATGATCGTGCTGAAGTTGTGGAGCGACGATCATGCCCGCACACCGGTGGATATTTTCATCGAGGAACCATTTCAATTCGATGAGGAAATGGAAAAGGCGGTGCATCTGGAATTGAGCGAGGGCGTGCATGTGCCATTCGTTTCCTTGCAAACTCTCATCAAAATGAAGAGAACGGCGGGGCGCTCCCTGGATATGCTCGATATCCGGGAACTGACGCGGGACGTATGAACTTCTCCACCGATCAACTCCAGCCTGAATGGAAATGGGCCACTGCCGAGGGCAGCCGCCAGTTTGATCGTCAAGTGGACCGCCGCCTGACGTTGTGGGAAATCCTCGAATGGCAGGAAGAGGCGGAAAATCTCACCCTGCAATTGGAACAAGCCAGAAAACGGCTGGGGAACGAGTTTAAATCCCGTTGATGTCTACGCCCATTCCGGGCGGGAGGCTTCGTAGGTGCGCCTCTCTCCGGTACGTGGATGGGTGAAGGTGAGTTTCCATGCGTGGAGTTGCAAGGGTGGGGAATCCACGTCCAGCGTCTGGATATCGCCTAATTTTTGATCCTGCAAGTAGGCGGGATCACCCACAACAGGGAAACCGAGTTCCCACAGATGAACTCGGATCTGATTGGTGCGGCCACTGCCCAGGCGGGCGAGAAGGAGTGCGGTGCCATTGTTGCTCCGCTCCAGCACTTCGAAATCGGTGCGGGATGGGAGGCCGTTTTCTTCATCCACCTCACGGGTTCCCATTGGTCCTGCTTCACCGGAAATCGCGGATTCGGAGAAAAACACCTCCTGCTGCGGATGACCCTGCACCCTCACCAGGTAGAGCTTTTCCACGCTGCCCTCAAGAAACTGCTGCTGGAGTTGGGTGGTGGCCAGACGAGTGCGGCCCAGTAAAACCACGCCAGAGGTATTTGCATCCAGCCGGTGCACCGGGCGCAGGCATTTGGGACCGTATGCGATATTGAGAATATGCTGGAGGGTATTCCTGTTGAAGCGGCCACTGGCATGCATTGGCAGGGGCGCGGGCTTTTGGAGCACGAGGATCGTTTCATCCTCATCGAGGATGCGGATATCGGTGGCTACAGGCGGCTCTGCGGCCTCCGGAAAAAGCTGGATGAGCCGTTCCCCATCCTTCACCCGGTGACTCTGGGTGACGATTTCATCCGCCTGAGTGCGGAAGCGTCCTGCGGCGATGCGCTCCGCCCATTCCTGGTGGGAAACCTGGGGAAAAATATCCGCCAGCACTTCCAGCAGGGTTCTGCCCTCGTGCTCCGCAGGGATATTCACATGGCGGCGGTTTTCATAAGGTGCAGCCCCCGGCAGCGGCTGGCAGGCGCGTTCAATGGCGGCCTGATGCTCCTGCATTTTTTCCGCCAGTAGCTCCGGCTCGCTTTTGTAGCAATGTGGGCATGATTTCCCTGCGATGTAACGCGGGTCTTCCTGATCCGGCCCATCAAGTGGAGCCTGGCAGGCATAACAGACGGCGGAATCCGTTTCGCGCAGGCCAGGGTCCACCCCAACGCGCTGGTCGAAAACAAAGCACTCTCCCTCGTAATGATCTCCCCCCACTTCCTCGAAGTATTTGAGAATGCCACCCTCCAGTTGATAGATATTCCGGTAGCCTTCCAGCTCCATGAAGGGACCGGCCTTTTCACAACGGATGCCGCCGGTGCAGAACATGACAACAGGCTGATCCTTCAATTCCTCGGGCAATTCACGCACAGCCGCAGGGAACTGGCGGAAGGTATTGATGTGCGGAATGATGGCGTTTTTGAAAGTACCCAGCTTCACCTCATAATCGTTACGCGTATCCAGCAGTGTGACGGGGCGTCCTTCATCGAGCCACTTTTTCAACTCCCGAGCGGGCAGCTTGGGCGAGGTGTAGTTGGCTGGGCGCACAGCCTCCACGCCGAAGGAAATGATCTCCTTTTTAATGCGCACGAGCATCCGGTTGAACGGCTGGCTCTCACTGTAGCTGATCTTGGGCGTCAGTTTTTCCAGGCCAGAGATGCCCCGCAGTTTTTCGAGCAATCGCTGAATCGGTTCATCGGCTCCGGCCACAAACATATTGATGCCTTCCGTGCTAAGAAGGATGGTCCCCTTGAGACCTCCTGCCTTGCAGTCAGAAATGAGCTCCTCACGCAACTCCTTGAGTCCCGTGAGTTCTGCAAACAAATACGTCGAGATGTTCGTGACCGTTTCCACGCGCGGAAATCAGCATGATCTGCGGCCGGATGCCAGCGCGGAAATTTCCCCCGTGCAGGGAAAGATCGTAAGATGCCATGAAATGGCATAGTATCTACCTGTTGAAAATGAAACCCTCCTTGCTCTTTCTCTCCTTGCTGGCGCTGGCCTCCACACTTTCCGCCGAAACCTTTCCCGTACAAATCGCGGTGGATGCTGCCCATCCGACCGGCCCCCTCAAGCCCATCTGGCGCTTTTTCGGAGCGGATGAGCCGAACTACGCCACCATGAAGGACGGCAAGGAACTGTTGGGAGAACTGGGGGAGCTCAAAAAAAACGAGATTTACTTCCGCGCCCACAATCTGCTCTGCACAGGAGACGGCACCGCAGCGCTGAAGTGGGGCAGCACGAATATCTATACCGAGGACGCCCAGGGGAACCCGATCTATGATTGGACGATCGTGGATTCCATTTTTGATTCCTATCTTTCCCGGGGGGTGCGGCCTCTGGTGCAGCTTGGCTTCATGCCACAAGCCCTTTCCACCCATCCGGAGCCTTATCAGCACCATTGGAAACCGGGCTTGGCCTACAAGGAGATCATCACGGGCTGGGCCTATCCACCCAAAGACTACAACAAGTGGCGGGAGCTCATCACCCAGTGGGTGCAGCATTGCATCAGCCGTTACGGCCGCCCGGAAGTGGAACAGTGGTATTGGGAGGTATGGAATGAGCCGAATGGCAGCTACTGGAAAGGCACCCCGGAAGAATTCCGCAAGCTTCACGATTATGCGGTGGATGGAGTGCGCCGGGCACTGCCTACAGCTCGGGTGGGTGGGAGCCATACGGCAGGTTCCGGCGGCCAGTTTCAGCGGGATTTCATCGAGCATTGCCTTCATGGCACCAATTTTGCCACCGGGCAGCAGGGCACGCCGCTCGACTTCATCGCCTTCCACGCGAAGGGGGCACCCACCACGGTGGATGGGCATGTAAGAATGGGAATCTCCAATCACTTGCGGACCATCGATGAAGGTTTCTCGATCGTCGCTTCCTACCCGGAAGCCAAGGATCGCCCGATCATCATCGGTGAATCTGATCCAGAGGGCTGCGCCGCCTGCCAAGGAGCCAATCTGGCCTATCGCAATGGGGCGATGTATTCCAGCTACACGGCGGCATCCTTTCCCCGGAAGCTGGATCTGGCGGACAAGCGTGGCGTGAATCTCGAGGGTGCCGTTACCTGGGCCTTTGAATTCGAGGGGCAGCCCTACTTCGCCGGATTCCGCGATTTGGCCACCAATGGCATCGACAAACCGGTGCTGAATGTTTTCCGCATGTTCTCTCAAATGCACGGGCAGCGACTGGCCGTAACGAGTGATGCCCAAGTGCCGCTGGAAGAGATGCTGAAAAGCGGCGTGCGTGGAAAGCCGGATGTATCCGCACTGGCGGCACGGGATGGAAAACGCATGACCATTCTCGTCTGGCACTACCATGATGATGACGTGAGCGGCCCGCAGGCAGACATCCGGCTGGAGATCAATCATGGACTGCCGGGAACTCCGCGTATCACCCGCAAATTGATCGATGAAAACCACTCCAATTCCTTTACTGCTTGGCTGGCGCAGGGCTCTCCGCAGACACCCACTCCAGAACAAATCGCGGAACTGGAGGAAGCCAGCAAGCTGGCAACGGTGGATGATACCACGATGAAAACCAACGGTGACCAGGCAGTGATCACCTTCCCCCTCGCCCGCCAGGGAGTGACCCTGCTGGAGCTGGAATGGTGATAAATCAACGATGAATTAATTTCCCAAGATAGAAGCCGCCCTGGCCGGGGCGGCTTTTTTCCCGCCGTTGCGGGACTTTCCCCCGGTGCTACGCGATCACGTAGTATGCTGCCATTTCATCAGACGTATGATGAAAACGTCACTGGTCCCCCGGCCTGTGGCAAGCCAGCTCCCACGACATCGAGGGAAGAACCCTGATAAATTCCATCCAGAGCATCAATTTCACCGCTAACAATGCGACCGATATCGTATTCAACGTGGGAGGTGAGGTGATCAATTGGAATGCCGCCTCCAACCTGATCGGGAATTTCACCAGCGCAGACTGGCGGGGCAACATCGTGTGGAATTTCTATGAGGCCACGACGGTGAACTTAGGCTCCCACAACATGATGGGCCAAGTGCTGGCACCCTATGCTACTGTTAGCTCATCAAACAACATCGATGGCTCCGTTTATGCCAAGGCGCTGGATTCCAACGGAGAGATCCACTTCCCCGGCTACGATGGAAACATCAAGCTGGTGCCTGAGCCATCGGTAGCCTGCTGCTGCTGCGCCGCAGGAAGTAATCCATAAGGAAAATCATCGCCCCGCTGCCGCCAGCATGCTTTTCAATTCCACATTGAAGTCATGGGCGGTGGCGAGGGACTCCACTTCCAGGTGCATGCGGTAGCGCCAATAGTAAGGCATGATGGCGGGGACGTTGATGCGTTCCGCTTCCGGATCCGGATGGCGCAGGGATTCCTCGATGGCCAGCAGATCCTGAAGCGCGAAGATCGCCCACATCGCCGGGGAATGCAGGTGCTGGCCGATGATGCGCGAGGCGAGAGCTCCTGATAGATCGGACGGCGGAAAATCCAGCCCCAGCATCTGCCAGGCAAATTTGGAGGTGTGCTGGAGATCCTCCCGCCACCAACCGCGAATGGTGGACATATCATGGGTGGATGGACTGACGACGCTGAGATAGGGCGCGTGGGACGGGTGGAAGAAATCGACTCCCGGTTGCTTGGGCATCCGCTGAATTTCCAAGGATAGAATGCCCAGTTCCTTGAGCACACCTGGGACGCAGGCCGGCACCATCCCCAGATCCTCACCACAGAGCAGCATCTCGCTGGCTCTCCGCATGGCTGGAAGTTTTCCATATCCCTTCGCCTGCCAGAAGCTTTCCTGGCGGCGGTAGAAGTAGTCATTATACAACTCCTCGATCCGCCATTTCACATCCGGCTCCAGATCCTGATAGGACCGGGTCATCTGCATGGAACAGCGTGGGTGAAAGTGGATGCCACCAGAACCGGGAACCGGGAAAAACAGCACTTCACTCACGCAGTCCATCAAAGCCTCTTTCAAAAACTCATCCTCTTCTCCACCTGCAAACAATTCCGTGATTTTACGCTGGGTGGAGACGTTTTCCCGAAGTTGATAGTAGCTGTGACCGCATTCCTGAAGATATTCGGATTTCACTTTTTCAGTTAGATTCCCAAATCTTTCCCACAGGGATTCCTCCCTGATGTAGGGTTTGCAGTAACGGTTGAAATCAAAAGGAATGCCGCGCTGGCCGAATTCATCCACGTGGATGGGCAGCGCAGGCTCGAACCAGCCCATGATGCCATCCACCTGATCATAGGGCACCTGCCAGATGCGGAAAAAGCCCAGCACGTGATCGATGCGGTAGGCATCGAAATAGCGGCTCAGTTTTTCAAAACGGGAGCGCCACCATGCATAGTTGTCATGGTTCATGATCTCCCAGTTGTAGGTGGGAAATCCCCAATTCTGGCCCTTTACGGCAAAGGCATCCGGCGGAGCACCTGCCTGCGCATCCATATGGAAAAGATGGGGAGCCGCCCATGCATCCACGGATTCACGGTCGATGCCAATCGGCAAATCTCCCTTGAGTGCGAGGCCCCGCTGGTGCAGGTGGGCCACGGCATCCGCCAGTTGGCGATCCAGCTCGAATTGAAGCCAGATGTGATAGGCAACCTCCGGCCACTGCGGATGATCCGGGTCTGCCAGGGGGGTGATGCGTTCCCAATTGAACCACGCCCAATCCTGCCATGCACTGAAATCCGCCGTGCCATATTCATCCCGCTTCAGGCAAAATACAGCATAGGGCAGCAGCCACTCGCGGTTCTCAAACAGGAATTTCTGGAAATCCGCATCTGCGAAAATCG
>Ga0157373_10001411_pt1 | contig 18378 bp, 18 predicted proteins | sample C65metaG_FD_113460 | JGI IMG/M metagenome (GOLD analysis project Ga0157373, IMG submission 113460) | Corn rhizosphere microbial communities from Kellogg Biological Station, Michigan, USA - C6-5 metaG | ecosystem: Host-associated > Plants > Roots > Rhizosphere > Soil | place: USA: Michigan... | reverse complement strand
GCTACACCGCCGAATCCCGCGCCGGTGAGCTGTTGCTGGGCCTGGGTATTCCACTGGAGCAGCATTTCGGCCCGATGACCGAAGTCGCACCAGGCTGGAAACTGCGAGTATTGCTCGCCCAGCCGCTGTTCTCCGATCCGGAAGTGCTGTTGCTCGACGAACCGACCAACCACCTGGACATCAACACCATCCGCTGGCTGGAAAACATTCTCACGGCGCGTAACAGCACCATGATCATCATTTCCCACGACCGGCACTTCCTGAACAGCGTCTGCACCCACATGGCCGACCTGGACTCCGGCGAGCTGCGCCTGTTCCCGGGCAACTACGACGAATACATGATCGCGGCGACCCAGTCCCGCGAGCAGTTGCTGTCGGACAACGCCAAAAAGAAAGCCCAGATCGCCGAACTGCAGACCTTCGTCAGCCGCTTCTCGGCCAACGCCTCGAAAGCCAAGCAGGCGACTTCCCGCGCCAAGCAGATCGACAAGATCCAGCTCGCCGAGGTCAAGCCATCGAGCCGCGTAAGCCCGTTCATCCGCTTCGAGCAGAACAAGAAGCTGCACCGCCAGGCGGTCACCATCGAACGCATGTCCAAGGGCTTCGATGGCAAGCCCCTGTTCAAGAACTTCAGCTTCACCGTCGAAGCCGGCGAGCGCGTGGCGATCATCGGCCCCAACGGTATCGGCAAGACCACCTTGTTGCGCACCCTGATGGGTGAGCTGGCACCGGACGCCGGCTCGGTGAAGTGGACCGAGAGCGCGGAACTGGGTTACTACGCCCAGGACCATGCCCACGACTTCGCCGACGATGTCAGCCTGTTCGACTGGATGGGCCAGTGGACCCAGGGCGAACAGATGATCCGTGGCACGTTGGGCCGCATGCTGTTTTCCAATGACGAGATCCTCAAGTCGGTCAAGGTCATCTCCGGTGGTGAGCAAGGCCGCATGCTGTTCGGCAAGCTGATCCTGCAGAAGCCGAACGTACTGGTGATGGACGAACCCACCAACCACTTGGACATGGAATCCATCGAAGCGCTGAACCTGGCGCTGGAGAACTACCCGGGCACGCTGATTTTCGTCAGCCACGACCGTGAGTTCGTCTCGTCCCTGGCCACTCGCATCATCGAGCTGAGCGCTGATGGCGTGGTCGACTTCAGCGGTACTTATGACGACTACCTGCGCAGCCAGGGTGTGATGTTCTAAGGGCAGCTCTGAGCTGCAAGCTGCAAGTAAAAAAGCCCTGTCCAATGTGACAGGGCTTTTTTCATTTCAAGGGCACAGAGCCCCTGTGGGAGCGAGCCTGCTCGCGATGGGCCCTGCCAGTCACCTCTTCATCATCTGATCCACCGCCATCGCGAGCAGGCTCGCTCCCACAAGGGGATCTGCGGTGAACTTCAACCCACACATTTAGTTAGCCAGCTTTCTTTTCTTCTCACCCCAGGCCATGATGAAGCTTCTCCTGCCGCCGCCCGCGAACGAGCCATGCCTACGCCGCAAGCCACCCCCAGTTCCCTGTCGATCACCCTGCAGATCGTCTCCATCGTTTTCTACACCTTTATTGCCTTCCTCTGCATCGGCCTGCCCATTGCCGTGTTGCCGGGGTATGTCCATGAGCAGTTGGGCTTCAGTGCCGTTGTGGCCGGGCTGACCATCGGTTCGCAGTACCTGGCGACTCTGCTCAGCCGCCCCATGGCCGGACGGATTTCGGACAGCGTCGGGACCAAGCGGGCGATCGTCTACGGCTTGTCGGGCATTGTGCTCAGCGGTGTGCTGACGTTGATTTCCACCTTGCTGCAAAGCCTGCCGCTACCGAGCCTGGTGATCCTGATTGCCGGACGCTTGTTGCTCGGCGTGGCCCAAGGCTTGATCGGGGTTGGCACCATCAGTTGGTGCATGGGCCAGGTCGGCGTGGAGCACACGGCCCGTTCGATCTCCTGGAATGGCATTGCCTCCTACGGCGCCATTGCTATCGGCGCCCCTTTGGGGGTGGTGATGGTGGGCAACCTGGGCTTCAGCAGCCTGGGGATCGCGCTGTCACTGTTGGCCGGCGTGGCGCTGTTGCTGATCCGCAACAAGCCTTCGGTACCGGTGGTCCGTGGCGAACGCCTGCCCTTCCGGGCCGTGTTCGGGCGTATTGCACCGTATGGAGCCAGCCTGAGCCTCGCCTCGATCGGCTACGGCACGCTCACCACATACATTACCCTGTTTTATGTGAGCCGTGGCTGGATCGGCGCAGCGTGGTGCCTGACGGTATTCGGCATTTGCTTCATTCTTTCGCGCTTGCTGTTCATCTCCAGCATTGCCCGTTTCGGTGGCTTCAACTCGGCCATCGCCTGCATGAGCATCGAAACCCTGGGGCTGGTGCTGCTCTGGCTGGCACCTTCCCCCGCGTTCGCCTTGGTCGGTGCGGGGTTGGCCGGTTTCGGGCTGTCGCTGGTGTATCCGGCGCTTGGGGTGGAAGCCATCAAGCAAGTGCCAAACACCAGCCGTGGCGCGGGGTTGAGTGCCTATGCCGTATTCTTCGACCTGGCCTTGGCGATTGCCGGGCCATTGATGGGTGCGGTGGCGTTGAACCTGGGCTACTCGTCGATCTTTTTCTGCGCCGCACTGCTGTCGATCACGGGGCTGGGATTGACCCTGCTGCTGCGTCGACGCGCCGAAAAAACCGCTTACTGATCGGCCGTGCGCATACCGGCCCGGGTCGGTTTGCCCAGGGCCTGGCTGAAGAAACGCCCGGCTTCGGAAATCATGGTGCGGTGGATGTCCTTGCGGTCGACACCATCGGCATCAGTGCACAGTGCAGGCATCGCGCCAATCTGCTCCTCCGTGCATGGCGCCAGGAAGACAAAGTGCCCTGCCCCGGCCAAGGTCTTGAAATCCGGCGCGGTGGGCAGTTTGCGAGCCAGTGCGGCAGCATTCTTGTCGAAGGCCACCAGTTTGTCACCGTCGCCGCTGTACAGCAGCACCGGTACATGGACGTCGGCCAAGGTATGACGACCGAACTTCAGGCTCAGTGGCGCCATCAACAGCAGTGCCCGCACCCTGGGATCGGCCATTGGTTGCAGATCGTTGCGGTCGGCAATCAGCTCGCCCTGGGTGTTGCAGGCGTCACGGTCGTCCGGCCGTTCCTGACAGTAACGGCGCAGGCGATTGAGATCAGGCGTGGCGCCGGACAGGATCAATGCGGTTTCCCCACCGGCGGAATAGCCGATCACCCCCACCTGCCCGGCATTGACGAACGGCGACAGCATCGGATCGTTAAGCGTCGCGGTGATCGCCTCGGCAATCTGGATCGGCCGCCCGTAGAGGTTGCTCAGGGTCCCCAGCCGGCTATGGTCCTGGGCGTTGTCGCCAGGGTGGATCACCGCGACCACGACGAACCCCTGACGTGCCAGTGAGGTCGCCAGGTCGTGCAGGGCCAGCGGTGTACCCGTGTTGCCGTGGGACAGCATCAACATTGGAAAGCGGCCGATGGCGATCTGGGCATCCGGTGCAGCATCGATCTGATAGCCACCCAGTTGGCTGGTTTGCTCCCTGGCGGGGGACGGATAGAACGCGATGGCGTGCATCGGCTGGTGATCCAGTGGGTCGAGAAAGCTCAACTCATGAAAGCCGGCACTCCAATGAGGGTGCAACGCCGGTGCGGCCTGCACCGTAACCAGGCTGCCGAGCAGACAAAGCAATATCCCTGCACCAAGACGTGTCATCGAATCATCCACCTTCACCAGCGGACAGGAAGGCCCCGTCGCTCGCTGCCTGGACTTGCACGACCTGCGCCAAAAGCCCGGTGAACAGAATACAGCGTTTTACGAAGGTTTCGATATTCATCAATGTGAAAGGGGGGACGCAACTCTCACCGCCACCGAAAAACCAGTGTGGGAGCGAGCCTGCTCGCGAAAACGGTGGGCCAGTCAGCAATGATCTGACTGATACACCGTCATCGCGAGCAGGCTCGCTCCCACAGGGATTTCAGGGCTTGATGAATCTGCGCGGGCCTTACGCGGCGGCGAACTGTTCGCCGATCTGTGCCTTGGCGTCGCTCATGGCCTTGTTGCGCATGTCATCACCGTAGGCCAGGCCCTCGGCACGGACGATCTCGATGTCGGTGATACCCAGGAAACCGAACAGCAGTTTCAAGTAATCTTCATGACCCACACCGCTCGGCTGACCGGCATGCAGGCCGCCGGCAGTGGAAACGATCACCAGCTTCTTACCGCCACACAGGCCCTGCGGACCGGCTTCGGTGTAGCTGAACGTCTGCCCGGCCACGGCAATGCGGTCGATCCAGGCCTTGAGCTGGGTTGGAACGGTGAAGTTGTACATCGGCGCAGCGATCACGACTGCATCCGCCGCGAGGAACTCAGCCAGCGCGGCAGCACTGAGGTCGGCTTCATGCTGCAACGCGGCGTCACGCAATTCGGCGCTGGTGCCGGCCGCAACCAGTGTCTGCGCGGAAAAGTGACTGATCGCATCGGCGGCCAGGTCGCGATAAGTCACGACCACGTCCGCTTCGGCGGCTTTCCAGGCTTCGACCACGTCACGGCTCAGTTGGCGGGAAGCGGAGTTGTCGCCGAGGATGCTTGAATCAATGTGCAGAAGTTTCATATGAGTGCTCTCCAATGAGGATCGCTACCGGGCGATCAATGGGGACCATCCTACCGATGAAACCAATAGCCGATTAGCCGCCTATGATGCGATAGTTCGTTCTACTGACAGGACAATCGAGCCCGCCATGCAAGACCTCAACGATCTCTACTATTTCGCCAAAGTGGTCGAAGCCGGTGGCTTCGCCGCAGCCGGAAGGACCCTTGGCATCCCCAAGTCGCGACTGTCCCGGCGTATTGCCGAACTGGAAGACCGCCTCGGCGCCCGCCTGCTGCAACGCACCACCCGCCAATTGAAACTGACGGCGGTGGGCGAACGTTACCTGCGCCATTGCCAGGCCATGTTGCTGGAGGCGGAAATGGCCGATGAAGCGGTGGCGAGCATGTCCAGTGCGCCCCGCGGCCGGCTTCGGGTTTCGAGCCCGGTGGGACTGGCCCACGAAATCCTGGCCGGGGTGGTGGCCGATTTCCTGGAAAAATATCCTCAGGTCCAGTTGGAGATGATTCTGGTCAATCGCCGCGTCGACCTGGTGAGCGAGGGCATCGACGTCGCGTTGCGCGTGCGTGACCTGGGTGACGAAGACCCATTGCTGATGACCCGCCGCTTGCGTCAGGCACGGTTGATCATGGTCGCCAGCCCGGCGTTCGTCGAAGGGCGACGGATAGAAACCCCGGAGGACCTCAAGCAGGTTCCGGTACTCGGGGCGCTTGAGAGTGATCGCCTGGTGCATCTGCGCCTGCACAGCACCGACGGACAGGTCGCCGAACTGGCCCTGGAAGCACGCCTGGGCATCGACGATTTCATTGTGCGTCGCGCCTGCGTTCTCGCCGGCCTGGGTTTTACCTTATTGCCGAGCATGTATTGCGAGCAGGAGTTGACGGACGGCACACTGGTGGAATTGTTACCGGGATGGTCTCTGCCCGATGGCTGGCTGCAGGCGGTCTATCCCCATCGACGCGGCATGTTGCCGGCGGTACGCGCATGGCTCGACCATCTGGTGGAAGCCTTCAATCTTTGTGGAGAAAGGACGTTATGAGTTTGAGCGAAGAGGATGTCGCACGGTTTTGCCTGAGCCTGCCTGGCGCCAGGGAAGATTACAAATGGGGCGGCGTGCGAGTGTTTTCCATCGCCTGGAACAAGATGTTCGCCCTGCAGGGGCTACGCAGCGATTCATTGGCGTTCAAGGTCGACAAGGACCTGTTCCTGGGGCATTGCGATCGACCGGGCATCCATCCTGCCCCGTACCTGGCGCGGGCCCAGTTGATCATCATGCACACGCCCTACCCCTTGGGGGCCGAAGAACTGCATGGCCTGCTGCGGCGTTCCCACCAGCTGGTGGTCAGCAAGCTGCCCAAGCGCACGCAGGTCGGGTTGCTATTGCCGTGATATTAAACCCAGGCCAACAGATGACCGCCCAGGAACAACTGGTCGACCCAGAACGCCTGGTGCAGCAGCACGATGAACCAGAACACCACCTGAAACGACACCTTGCGGGTCTTGTGCCGAAAGACCTGCTGGGCCAGTAACGCCCCGGGCCAGCCGCCGGCCAGCTCCACGGCGTGCAGCACGTTCTCGGGGGTGCGCCAGGCGTCGGAACGCGCCTTGCGCTTGTCACTCCAGTACAGCAGGAACGCCACGACGCTGACAGTACCGTAGGCCGTCAGAGGCACCCATGATGCCTCCTGCAGCCCGAGCAGCAGTGAGCCCGTCAGCGGTAGCGCGCACAGCACCGCCAATACGATCAACTTGAGCCGAAGGTTCTGCACGACGCGGCCCGCATTGCGGGCCGCGTGCCTGCGAGTGCCGGAATCATTCATGGCCGGGCGCTTGTCCAGTCGACCCAGCCGAATTGCCAGGTCGCCAGGATCAACAAGCCGAACACGATCCGATACCAGGCGAACACCGCATAGCTGTGGTTGGCGATGAACCGCAGCAACCCCTTGACGGCGATCATGGCGAAGATGAACGCGGTGACGAAACCGATGGCGAACACCGGGAAGTCCGCCGGCACGAAAAGCGCGCGGTATTTGTAGCCCGAGTAGACAGCCGCGCCGACCATGGTCGGCATGGCCAGGAAGAAGGAGAACTCGGTCGCGGTCTTGCGCGAAAGGCCGAACAGCAACCCGCTGATGATGGTCGAGCCGGAACGGGAGGTGCCGGGAATCATCGCCAGGCACTGGGCCAGACCGACCTTGATTGCATCTTTCCAGGTGATGTCGTCCACCGTGTCGGCGTGTACTTCGTGCTGGCGCTGCTCGGCCCACAGCATGATGAAACCACCCACCACCAGCGCGGCGGCCACGGTAATCGGGTTGAACAGGTATTCATGGATCAGATCGGCAAACAGCACACCCAGCACCACCGCGGGCAGGAAGGCGATCAACAGGTTGGCGGTAAAGCGCCGGGCACTGGGCTGGGTAGGCAAACCCAACACCACGTCGAAGATCTTGCGACGGAATTCCCAGACCACTGCCAGGATCGCCCCCAACTGGATGATGATGTTGAACGCCATAGCCCGTTCCCCACCGAACCCGAGCAAGTCGGCGACAACGATCTGGTGCCCCGTGCTGGAAATCGGCAGGAATTCCGTCAGACCTTCTACAATGCCAAGAATCAGTGCCTGAAAGGCAGTCCACAAATCCATTCATCCCCCAAGAAGGGCCCTGTCAGTAGGGCCTCATCGATAATCAAATGTCATGCCCATACGAGCAGCGGGTGCACGATAACTGCGCCCTTGCCCAAAAAACCAATGAAAAATCAAAGGCAGGCTCAGGTTTTGCGCCGCGAGGCCGAAATCCTATCAGACAAGCCCTCATAACGCCGATGCGTTATGGCCCAGGGGGCAATCCACCGGCCGTGGATGACAAGAACAAGAAACTGGAGTGACAGCGTACGAATAGCTTGCGCAATGTGTCGATCAGCCGACGCTTGTGGCTCATCCTCGTCGTGGCCATCTTGATGGTATTCACGCTGGGCGCCTTGATGCTGAAGCAGATCCACAGCGATCTCTATCAGGCCAAGGTGCAGAAAACCCAACATGTGGTCCAGACCGCCAGTGGCGTGCTGAGCTATTACCATGGCCTGGAAACCGCCGGTACCCTGACCCGCGAAGCCGCCCAGAAGCAGGCCCTCAGCGCCGTGCGTGGCCTGCGCTATAACGAGACTGACTATTTCTTGATCAATGACCTGACACCGGTCATGATCATGCACCCCACCAACCCGAAGCTCGAAGGCCAGAACCTCTCGGCGATCCGCGACCCGAACGGTTTCGCGCTGTTCAACGAAATGGTCACCATCGCCAAGGCCAAGGGCGCCGGGATGGTGAACTATCTGTGGCCGAAACCGGGTGCCGAGGCGCTGGTCGGCAAGACGTCCTACGTCAAACTGTTCGAGCCCTGGGGCTGGATCATCGGTTCGGGTGTGTACGTGGATGACGTACAGGCCGAGTTCCAGGCCCAACTGATCAAGGCCTCGCTGGTCGGCCTGACAATCGCACTGATCATGAGCCTGCTGTTGACCTTGATCGTGCGCAGCATCGTGCGGCCTCTGCAAGAGACGGTGAACGCAATGGCCAACATTGCCAGCGGTGAAAGCGACCTGACCCGTACCCTCGACACCCATGGCCAGGATGAAGTCACCCAACTGGCGCGACATTTCAACGCTTTTACTACCAAACTGCGCGAGGTGGTGAGCCAGTTGCAGGTTTCGGCCAGCGCTCTGGGGCAATCGTCCAGCGAATTGGGCAGCGACGCCGCCCAGGCCCAGGAGCGCAGCCAGCAGCAATCGCAGCAAATGGAACTGGTGGCCACGGCGATCAACGAAGTGACCTATGGCGTGCAGGATGTGGCCAAGAACGCCGAACACGCCGCCAGTGAAATGCGCGATGCCGAGTCCCAGGCCCAGCAGGGTCAGGTCAACATAGATGGCAGCTTGCAGCAGATCGACCGTCTTTCCCAGACCATCGATCAAGCGGTGGAAGTGATTCGGACCCTGGCCAGCGAAAGCACCCAGATCGGCAGCGTGCTGGAGGTCATCCGTTCCATCGCCGAACAGACCAACCTGTTGGCCCTCAACGCCGCGATCGAGGCCGCTCGTGCCGGGGAGCAAGGCCGGGGGTTTGCGGTGGTGGCCGATGAGGTGAGGTTGCTGGCCCAGCGCACGCAGAAGTCCACCGCCGAGATCCAGGGGATGATCGAGCGCTTGCAAACTCACTCCGAAGCCGCGGTGAAAGTCATCAGTGACAGCAGCCGCGCCTCGCAACTGACCATCGAACAGGCCGGACTGGCGGGCGCCAGCCTCAACGCCATCGGCCAGGCCCTGCGCAATCTCAACAGCCTGAACGCCTCCATCGCCAGTGCCACCCTGCAACAGGCCCACGTGGTAGAGGACATCAACCAGAACGTCACCCAGGCCGCCGGTCTCTCCCACAGCACCGCCCTGGCGGCGGAACAGTCCAGCCTGGCAAGCACACGCCTCAAGGCATTGAGCGAACAACTGAACGGCCTGCTCAAACAGTTCCGGGTTTAAGAGCAAAGCTTGCATCCAGCATGGGTGCAAGCTGATCCACCGCTATCGCGAGCAGGCTCGCTCCCACAGGACCTGCTGGCGACCACAGATCTCGCACTCAACCTGAAACCCATGTGGGAGCGAGCCTGCTCGCGATAACGCCGGCACATCCAACATTGATGTTGGAGCTGCCCCCGCCATAACGTTTACAATCGCCCCCCTTTTCCATTCCCCAAGGAACCGCCATGTCCGGGCTTGAACTGTTTGCCGCAGCCCTCGGCGTGATCGCTGTCTGGTTGACTGTCAAGCAGAACCCCTGGTGCTGGCCGATCGGCCTGGTCATGGTGGTGCTGTACAGCTGGATTTTCTACGACGTGAAGTTGTACTCGGACATGCTGTTGCAAGTGGTCTATGCCGCGCTGCAACTGTATGGCTGGTGGCAATGGACCCGTGCCGGCCAACATCATGACGGACGCCAGGTCACACGACTGGGCGGACCGTCGGTGCTGCTTGGCCTGACCGCCGGGGCCGCGGGCAGTCTGGTGCTGGGCGCTGCCATGGCGCACTGGACCGATGCCGCCCAACCCTGGCTCGATGCGGCACTCACCGGCTTCAGCCTGGTAGCCCAGTGGTGGATGGCACAGAAGCGCGTGCAATGCTGGCCTTTGTGGATTGCCCTGGATGTGATCTTCGTTGGCCTGTTTACCTACAAAGGGCTGTACCTGACCGCAGCACTCTATGCCCTGTTCACCCTGCTGGCCGTGCACGGCTGGCGGGAATGGCGCACCGACCCGGCCCTGCGCGCATGAAGGTGGTGGTGCTGACCGGTCCCGAATCTGCCGGCAAAAGCTGGCTGGCCAGGCAACTGCAAGAACACTTCGGTGGCTTGCGGGTAGATGAGTACGTTCGCCACTTCATGGAACAGCACCCCCGCGGCACCTGCCTGGACGACATTCCCGATATCGCCATCGGACAACTGGCCTGGGAAGACGCAGCCAGGGCCCGGCAACCGACGCTGCTGATCCTCGATACCCATCTGTTGAGCAATATCCTCTGGAGCCGGACCCTGTTCGGCGACTGCCCGGACTGGCTGGAGCCAGCCTTGCTGGGACGTCATTACGACCTGCATCTGCTGCTGAGCCCCGAGCAGGTCGAATGGACCAGCGACGGCCTGCGCTGCCAGCCTGAACTGGCGCAACGCCTGCAATTCTTCGCAGCCATCAGAAACTGGCTGATTCAACATCAGCAACCGTTCCAAGTGATCGAAGGTGACTGGGCACAACGCCAGGCCCAGGTGTTCGCAGCCGTCACCCAACTGCTCCAGGCCTGACTGCCGTTGGTTAGGCAGCATATGGCCATCCTGTTCCACTCTTGAAACATCCCCGTCGCGGCAAACCCGGATCCAAGGCTGTTTCAACGGTTTTTCACCCTGACTGTCAAGTCACTGAAACACCCCTCCAAGAGCCTGGATCCAGAGCCACTGGCCAGCTGATGGCCTATTGACCGTCATGAGTCTTGTCTCAACCATGAAACAGATCCCGCATCAGCCGTTACGCCCTAACGATCAACCCATTGAATTAAAAGACCTTTAGAAAACCGGCACGACATCTGCTCTCCCCACTTCGCAACGCTGGATCCGAGCCAGCCCACCGAAGACGGAATCGATGCCGTGGGGACTTTCGATAGAAGTTTGACCGTCCTGCTGTTGATCAGCTGCGCCGCCGGCGCGACGTTCAGCCTATCGGTACAGGCCGAGGGCAACGGCGTCATCGTCCTCAACCGTGACGTACAGCCCGTCCATATTGGTCGCAACGGTGGCAAGGACCCCTACCCGACCACCGTCAATGCCAACCCTTCCGATCGAATCAGCCAAGCGACCGCCAGCACCGAACTGAGCGACGGCGAATTTGCCAGCGTCGCCAGCGGCTCGTCGATCCGCAGCACCATCAACACCAACACCGGTGTGCAAGGCCTGAACGTCGTGACCAACCCCAACGGCATGCCCGGTATGAGCGCCGACCACGGTGGCGGCGGCGGTGGTGCAATCTCCGGCACCATCAACCGCTCGCTGAGTTCCGGCCTGGCCCCGCTGGGTCGCCTGGCGGGAGGGCAATGACATGAAGTCAGCCCTGTTGCTGCTCGCCCTGCTCGCTTCATCCACCGTATTCGCCGATCCAGGCGTGGCGGTCGTCAGTAGCGCCAACCTGCAGGATTCCGGCAGCCGTTATACCGGCAACTTCAACGTCAACCAGGCGGCAGGCAACCAGACCCAGCAGACCAACACCCGGGCCATTGCTATCGGCACCGAGGCCCAGGTCACCACCCATGTGCGCCAACGGCTGGATACACCCGCCGATCCCGCCATGAACGCGACCGCCCGCATTGGCGGCAGCTCTTTCAGCAACGGCAACGGTGTGCTGGGCGTCAACCAGTCCGCCGGGGCCAACAACCAGATGGCCAATGTCATGCTGGTGGGCATCAGCGCCCAACCGCAGAGCATTGACGACAGCACGCTTTCTCAACAGAACGTGGCGTTGTTACCGAACTCAGGAGCAACTGGCGCCCCAACCGGCAGTCGCCAGGTCGTCACCAGCGACCAGGCCTTCACCGGCAGCCGTGGGGTCATCCAGGTGAACCAGAGTGCCGGGGTGGGGAACCGAATGGCCAACACCCTGAGCATCCGGGTCGAAGACTGACCCGGGCAGTAAAACCATAAGAAAGTACCGACACACTTAACCAACGACACGCAAGGAGAAACACCATGAAACCAACAATGACACTCAAACCATTGGTTTTCGCGCTCGCCGCTGTCATGGCAATGGCCGCTCAGGCCGGTGGAAACGACAACAACCACGGCAACGGGCACGGCCATGGCAACCATGGCCATCAAGGTCCGACGCTGGATCAACTGCTCTCCATCAGCGCCGGTGCTGGGGCTACGGTGCTGGATGAGCAGAACAGCGACGGCAACGTGGTGACCAACCAGGCGACCAAGAACACCGCTGAAGCCAAGGAGTCGCTCAATGGCAGCAACGGTAACATGGGCGCCAACGTCGCTGGCGGCGACGGCAACCAGCAGGACAACGCCGCCGCCCTGGCCACTGCGGACGAAAGCTTCATCTTCGGTTCGGCTGTCTCCATGTCCAGTGCCACCCAAGTCAATAACAACAACTACGTCAAAAACAACTCGACTCAAAACAACGCCTCGCTCACCAACGCGGGCAACAACGGCTCCGGCAATATCGGCATCAACGTGACCGCCGGCAACTTCAACCAACAGAAAAACAACCGGGCCATCGCCGTATCGGGTGGCCGTGTGGCACAAGCCTCGGCCGCAGCAGACCAATCCTCCACCGGCCTGGTGGTGGACAACAAAGGCGTGAAGACCTACAAGACCGATACCCTCACCAGCACCTATGAAGCCTCCGGCACGTTCAAGGCCAAGGGCACCGGTACCGCCGAAGACAACGACCATGGCGGCTGGGGCAACAAAGGTGGCTATGGCGGCGGTCATGATGACGACAAGTTCAAGTTCTCCGCCGTGGGCACTTTCGAACTGGCCGGCAGCAATACCCAGCAAGTGTTGACCCGTGATGGCTGGAAAAACCCTGTGATCAACAACGCCACCATGAACAACTCCATGAACGGCTTCTCCGGCAACGGCGGCGCCAACGTGTCGGCAGGTGTGGGCAATCAGCAGAGCAACTCGCTGTCCATCGCTGCCGGCTGCAAAGCCTGCATGTAACCACGGGTGAAATGGGGCCCCGGCAACGGGGCTTCTTTTCCAAGGTTTCCACAAGGCGTACCGATCATGCGTGCGACTGCCCTTTCCCTGCTGCTTTGCATGGCGTGCGTCACTGAAGCCGCGCAACTGCCGGTCGCCGCCCTGCCTGGCGGCATGCTGATCTACAAACCGGTGCAAAGCGTGCGCGAGCGCACGTTCAGCGACATCGTCGAGCAGAAAACCGATTTCAGCTGCGGTGCCGCCGCACTGGCCACGGTGCTGCGCCAAGCCTATTGGCTGGATGTCGATGAAGAGCATGTCATCAAGGGCATGCTGGTCAATGCCGACCAGGACCTCGTGCGCACCCAGGGTTTTTCCATGCTGGACATGAAGCGCTACGTGGAAGGCATCGGCATGCGCGCCCGAGGCTACCGGATACCGGCAGAGAAGCTCGAAGCCGTGACGATCCCGGTGGTGGTCCTGATGGAAATACGTGGCTACAAGCACTTCGTGGTATTGCAGCGCGCCGACAAGCAATGGGTCTACATCGGCGACCCGGTGCTGGGGCACAAGCGCTACGCCCACGATGATTTCGTCAAAGGCTGGAACGGCATAGTCTTCGCCATCGTCGGTCCCGGCTACGACAAGACCAACGCCCTGCGCAGCCCTCCGCAACCGTTGACGGCGCGTAACAAGCTGGACGGGTTCAACCCGGTCAAGGATGCGGAGTTGATGGATTTCGGTTTCATACAGAGCGACTTCTTTTAAATCGCCGACCAACTGCCAACGATAAATACAAAAAAGGAGCAGGATGCTCCGGGAGCGGTACATGAAAATTTAACACTGGCTGTCGCTGGCCTGCCTGGCCGCGACCGCGTCGGGCTATGCCCATGCCGGATTCAAACCCATCGAGATCAAGGACCAGGAGCTCGCCGAGCTGCGCGGTCGTTATGTCATGCCCGGACGGGTCATCAGCTTCGGCATCGTCATGAGCAGTACCTGGCGCAACGCCAGCGGCGACCTGATCGGCGCCACCAGCTCCATGCAGATCCAGGCCTCCACCGTCAAACCCGAGTTCTACGTCTCTACCATCAAACAGACCGGCAATGGCAGCGCTCCAGAACAGGGCAGCGGCAACATTACCGGTGGCGCAGGCCTTGGGACGAGCCAGGGCGTGACCCAGAGCGTACGCGCTGCCGGCGACGGCAATACCGCCTACAACAACGTCAACAGCAACGTGAAAGAAAGCAACCATCCCCCCGCTCTCGCCCCTTCCCAAGGCCAGTTGCTGACCCGTGGCCAGACCATCAGCGGGAGCAACGCAGCCGGCAGCGTCGCGGTAACAGCCACCGGCAGCGGCGTACAGATGGCGATTCAGGCCAGTCACAACCAGGGCAGCACCTTGCAACAAGTGGCCCAAGGTGGCCTATTGCAGAATACCCGCCTGCTGGGCAACAGCAACCTGGTCAACAACATGACCCAGCTGAATGTCGTGCTGAACAACAACGGCCCCAGTGCCGGGGCGCTGGACTGCAACCTGACGCAGCTACGCGGCCTGCGCAACCTAGGGTATTGAACTACGCTGCTTTCGACCACTGGGCAAATAGGGACGGCATTTTCATGTATCGATCCGTATCGTTGCGCGCTGTAATGTGTCTGAGCACGTTGTTCCCGGCGACCCTGCTGCAAGCGGCCCCGGATGCGGACATCGAGGCATTGAAGCAGGAGCTGCTCGAGCTCAAGCAACGATACGAGGTCCAGCAGAAAGCCCTGGCGGTACTCGAACAGCGGGTACGCCAGGTGGAAGACCAGCCCGCCGCTCCACAGCCCAAGCGCCTGGTGAAATCCCCGGCCGACATGAAGGGCAACCAGAATGTGGCCGGCAGCGGCGCGACAACGGCCGGCGGCAGCGGCTACGGGCAGTCCCTCGCCGACGACTCGCAACCGGCCCAGAGCGTCTCCAACCTCTATGACGAGGCCAGCGGCTTCTTTGGTGGCGGCAAGTTCAGCTTCGAGACCGGCGTGACCTATTCGCGCTACGACACCCGGCAACTGATCCTCAACGGTTTCCTGGCCCTGGATTCGATATTCCTGGGCAACATCAACCTGGACCGGATCAAGGCCGACACCTGGACGCTTGACCTCACCGGCCGCTACAACTTCGACAATCGCTGGCAGTTCGACCTCAATGTACCGGTGGTCTACCGCGAATCCACGTACCAGTCCGGCGGTGCCAACAACGGCGCGGCCGGTGTCACCAGTGAGGAAACCGTCACCCGCGATCCCACCATTGGCGATGTCAATTTCGGCATTGCCTACAAGTTCATGGACGAATCGATCAATACCCCCGACGCAGTGGTGACCTTGCGCGTCAAAGCCCCTACCGGCAAGGATCCCTTCGGCATCAAGCTGCGCCAGTCCCCGAGCAACACCAATCTGTTCGTGCCTGAAGATCTACCCACCGGCAACGGCGTCTGGTCGGTCACCCCCGGGCTTTCCCTGGTCAAGACTTTCGACCCGGCCGTGCTGTTCGGCACCCTGGCCTATACCCATAACTTCGAAGAATCGTTCGACGACATCAGCTCCACCGTCAACCAGAAAGTGCCGGGCAAGGTGCGGATCAGCGACAGCTTCCAGATCGGTGCAGGGCTGGCCTTCGCATTGAACGAGAAGATGAGCATGTCGTTCTCGGTATCGGACCTGATCCAGAAGAAAAGCAAGCTCAAGCAGGACGGCGGGGATTGGGAATCAGTGGTCTCCAGTGATGCCAATGCCGGCTACTTCAACATCGGCATGACCATCGCCGCCTCCTACAACCTGACCATCGTGCCCAACCTGTCCATCGGGTTGACCGACGATGCGCCGGACTTCAGCTTCAGCCTCAAATTTCCGTATTACTTCTAGCGCAGGACGAGCACCTGTGTGAGCGAGCCTGCTCGCGATGACGGTAGCGCAGGCACCTCTTTAGTGACTGATCCACCGCTATCGCGAGCAGGCTCGCTCCCACAGGTTTCTCTGGTGACCTTGCTTCAGGAATGATTCAGCGGATCTGATGCTTGTGCAGCAGACGATAGAACGTTGGCCGGGACACGCCCAGCACCCGGGCCGCGACGCTCAGGTTGTCGCTGTGACGGTTGAGCACATCGCTCAGTGCCTGGCGCTCGGCGCGGGTCTTGTAGTCTTCAAGGGTGCCCATCGGTGCGACGATCCCATGATGGCTGGCCAGGCCAAGGTCCCGGGCTTCGATCTGCCGCCCCTCGGCCAGCACCAGGCCGCGGCGGACACGGTTGGCCAATTCCCGGATATTGCCCGGCCAGTCATGCATGCCCATCGCCACCAGCGCATCTTCGCTGAAGCTGCGGGGCCGGCGGCCGGTTTCCTGGCTGTAGAGATGGGAAAAGTGACTGGCGAGCATCGACAAGTCGCCGTGGCGTTCACGCAGGGGCGCCATCACCACTTGCAACACGTTCAGGCGATAGTACAGGTCTTCGCGAAACAGCCGGTGCTCGATGGCCGACTCCAGATCCACGTGGGTGGCCGCCAGTACCCGGACATCGACTGCAATCGGTTGGCTGCCACCGACCCTTTCGATGTGCTTTTCCTGCAGGAATCGCAGCAGATTGGCCTGCAGCTCCAGCGGCAGGTCGCCAATCTCATCCAGAAACAGCGTCCCGCCGTGGGCCGCTTCGATGCGGCCGATCTTGCGCTGGTGGGCGCCGGTGAACGCCCCTTTTTCGTGGCCGAACAATTCGGACTGGATCAGATGTTCGGGAATCGCGCCACAGTTGATGGCAATGAACGGTTTATTGCGACGCAGGGACTGCGAATGCAACGTACGCGCCACCAGTTCCTTGCCGGTACCGCTCTCGCCACGGATCAATACGGGCGACTCGGTGGGCGCCAGTTTGCTCAACAACTTGCGCAATTCGCGAATCGGCTTGCTGTCGCCCAGCAACTCATGCTCGGGGAGTTGGACATGGACCGAGCCCTGCCCGCGCAGACGCGCCATGCCAAACGCCCGACCCAGTGTCACCTGGACCCGTGAGACATCGAAGGGCAAGGTATGGAAATCAAAAAACCATTCGCAGACAAAATCACCCACATTCTTCAGCCGCAGCACTTCCTGGTTGAGCACGGCGATCCACTCGGTACCGCTGCGGCTGATCAATTCCTTGACCGCTTCCGGGCGGTCCAGGTGAAAAGGCTGCAACCTCAACAGCCCCACGTCGCACGTTCGATCGCTGGCATGCTCGAGAGAGCAGCTCTCCACCTGCCAACCAACGGTGCGTAGACCCGGCAACAGACGATGGCAATCATCGCAGGGATCAACCACGAGCAGACGACGTGACGTACTGGCTTCGATCATGACTGATCCTTGGCGCCAAAAATAAGAAATATGAGTAGAAACAGTCGTTTGGCGAACCTGCATGTAACAGTAGCAAGAAGTTGACACACCCTTGTATCAATTGATTATAGAAAACACTTCAAAGTGGTTATAAGCGCGCATTTCGTTAGTTACCCTGTCGCAAATCTTTCATGGCGCTTTCAAACAAAAGGCTTGTTACCGGGTCTGAAAGAAAATCGAAATTTATTCAAAGATTGTGTGACCTGAACCACGGTTCGGAACATCAGTACAAGTAACCCGCCGCACGGTCCGCCCAACCGACGGCACATCATCTGATTGGGCACTTTTATGAGAGAACGCCATGAACGCCCCGCTCCGTATCAACGAAGCTCTTTTGATTGCCGACCGCGCATTTAAACCTTTCCAATGCGTGGCCTGGGCTCCACAGGATGGCAACGGCGAATTGAGCCTGACCGTCGTTGACCGCACCAATACCCATATTGGCCGCACCCAGATTCCAAGCAGTGCCTATACCGATCCAGCCCAACTGGCCAAACTGTTGAAACAGGCCCGCGCCGAATTGAGCCAGGAAGGTTACAAGTTGCAGTCCTGGTCCATGCCGGAATAAGCACCTCTTTTTCGTTTGCCGTCCGAGCCTGTATCGATAGCAGGCTTGGCACTGGGTCGAAAAGCCATTGCTCTGGCACGATTCGCAGCTATTTGTGCAAGGTTTGACAGTTGTGCACTGTCACATTCAGGGATTGAATGTTGCCCTCATGCAGTCATCGCCCCTCCGGGCCGGTCGACGCGCAAGGAGAGGCATGCATGCTCAATCAATTCGCGCCTGAGCTTCCAATGGCGGCGGTCAACGCCGGTCAACTGGATGCAGGCTTTGCCAACAACGGCAAGGCATTGGTCCATTTTTCCGGCAGCACCTCCAGCCTGACCACCGGGTTGACCCTCGACCGCACCGGAAGAATTCTGGTGGCGGCCAAGATCGAGACACCCCGCGGCAGCCGGTTCGGGCTCACACGGCTCAACCATGACGGTTCGACCGATTCAGGCTTTGGAAGCGGTGGCTGTGTCATCGGTTCTTTTGAGCCCGGCTTCGAAGCAACGGCAGGCAAAGTGACCGAATTGCCCGACGGAAAGATTCTGTTATCCGGCCTGCATTACGAAAGCGCTGACCGCACCCT
>Ga0157373_10001410_pt1 | contig 18382 bp, 17 predicted proteins | sample C65metaG_FD_113460 | JGI IMG/M metagenome (GOLD analysis project Ga0157373, IMG submission 113460) | Corn rhizosphere microbial communities from Kellogg Biological Station, Michigan, USA - C6-5 metaG | ecosystem: Host-associated > Plants > Roots > Rhizosphere > Soil | place: USA: Michigan... | reverse complement strand
GACAAAGTCATGCACGCCCAGCGCGAGTTGGTGGAAGTGCTGCACACCCTGCGGCAAGTGGTGTGCGTCAAAGGATAAAAGGATCAGCAGTCATGGAATTTGCAGAACGCCACCCGCTGTGCGACACGATGCGTGCGCGGGTGCTGGAAGAGTTGGCGCGTATAGAGCGCGAGCGCAACGTCACGGTGTTATACGCCTGTGAGTCCGGCAGTCGCGCCTGGGGCTTTGCCTCGACCGACAGCGACTACGACGTAAGGTTTGTGTATGTGGAAAAACCGCAGTGGTTCGTTCAGGTCGATACACCGCGCGATGTGATCGAGCGGCCATTGGACGATGAACTGGATGTCAGCGGCTGGGAACTGCGCAAGACCCTCGGGTTGTTGCGCAAGTCCAACCCGACGTTGCTGGAGTGGCTCGACTCGCCATTGGTGTACCGCAGCGAAAGCGCACAGGTTGCACAACTGCGTGAGCTGGCCGAAGCATTCTACAGCCCGCCGGCAGCCCGCAATCACTATCTGTCGATGGCGAAAAACAACTTTCGCCAGTACCTGCAAGGCGACAGTGTGCGGTTCAAGAAGTACTTCTACGTGCTGCGGCCATTGCTGGCGGTGCGCTGGATCGATCAGGGGCGCGGGCGTCCACCGATGACCTTCGCCGACCTGCTGACCACGGTCGATGACCGCGCACTGCTCGCTGAAGTCGACGAGTTACTGGCACTTAAACGCAATGCCGACGAGAGCACCTATGGTCCGCGCCGCCCGGCGCTGCACAGGTTCATCACTGCCGAACTCGAACGCGATGTGCCCACATTACCCAGAACACAGGAAGACTCGCGACGACTGGATGACTACCTCAGGGACACTGTCGGGTTGTACGCGTAAGGATTGAAATGGAACAGCAAGTGATTGAACTGGACGGCGCGATTGGCGGCGGTCAGGTGTTGCGCAGCGCGCTGAGCCTGTCGATGGTGACAGGCCAGGCGTTTCGCATTAAACAGATTCGCGCCCGCCGCAGTCGACCGGGATTGTTGCGTCAGCATTTGACCGCAGTGATGGCCGCCGCCGAAGTCTGCGGCGCGCGGATCGCGGGAGCGGAGTTGGGCTCGCAGGAGCTGCATTTCGAGCCCGGAGCGATTCGTTCGGGTGATTACCGGTTTGCGATTGGCACGGCCGGTAGTTGCACGTTGGTGTTGCAAACATTGCTCCCTGCGCTGTTGCAGGCGCCGGGCACAAGTCGCGTACGGATCAGCGGCGGTACGCATAACCCATTGGCGCCGCCTGCCGATTTCCTCACCCGCAGCTGGTTGCCGTTAATGCGGCGCATGGGTGCCGGCATTGAGCTGGATCTGTTGCGTCACGGTTTTGTCCCGGCCGGTGGTGGTGAGATCGATGTCACGGTGCAGCCGTCGCAACTGACGCCGCTGGACCTGTGTGAGCGCGGGGCGCTGCTGTCGCATCAAGCCTTGGCGCTGACGGCCGGTCTCGCACCGAGCGTCGCCGAGCGTGAACTGAGTCAGGTGGCGAAACGCCTGCGCTGGTCACCGGAAATGCTGCATCCGATCACGCTCGATCCGGCGCGTGGCCCCGGTAATGTGTTGTTGCTGGAGTACGTGTTCGAGCAGGTCACCGAAGTCTTCAGTGCCTTTGGCCAGGTGTTGTTACGGGCGGAGAAGGTCGCTGATACCGCAATCAATCAGGCGGCAGACTGGTTGCGCAGTGACGCTGCGGTGGCGGAACACCTCGCCGACCAGTTGCTGCTGCCGATGGCGCTGGCGGGCGGCGGATCATTTACTACCCCAAGAATGACCGAGCATCTGCACAGCAATATCGCGGTGATCGAGCGCTTCTTGCCGGTGAACATCGAATACTCGGAAGCGGGCGCCGAGCGTCTGCGGGTTGAGGTCCGCGGCGGTCGCTGATCACGTTGCAGGTCCAGCTCAATCTCGGAAAAGCGGCAATTTGCTGGCCCCCAGGCTTGAGCTTCCCCGGCAAACTCGCCTTTTTTCAAAAGGTTAGGTTGGCTTTATGCGGACGATTGTCATAACCGTTGCAACGCTTTCCCTGGCTGCGTTCGCCTCGGGAGTTCAGGCGAAAGAGTTGAGCAAGAGTCATCGTTTTGCCTGTACGTGGGGTTCGGACATTGCCGCCGGTGCCCAGCAGTCGAAGCTGTCGGGGATCTCGTTGTACGGCGCGCGTAAACAACTGCAGGTGCGCAAGTTCCAGCAACCGTGGATGCGCATGACGGCGATGGGAATTACCGAGCAGACGTACAACAGCACGTCGAAGCTCAAACCTGCGGCGGTCAAGCAGACCTATTACGAACAATGCGTGCGGCACGAGCTGGCTCAGCGCTAATCAAAAAAGCCCAACCTGAAGAGGTTGGGCTTTTTCATGTCTGGCGAGACGTCAGCGTTACTGGTCGCTCTCGCAATTGACCATCCACGCCACGCCAAAACGATCGACCAGCATGCCAAAACGCACGGCCCAGAATGTCGTTTCCAGCGGCATGTCGACCCGACCGTCCTTGGCCAGCGCATTAAACACCCGCTCGGCTTCGGCAATGCTGTCAACATTGAGCGAGATCGAGCAACCGCTCATGCCCCCGGTTGGCCGGTCGGGCGTGGTGTCGGAAGCCATGATCATCTGGTCGCCGACTTTCAGGCAGGTGTGGATGATCAGGTGGTGGTGCTCTTTCGGCACGTGTTCGGCGGCGGGTGTTTCGCCGAAGGTCATCATCGCTTCGAGTTTGCCCTGCAAGGCTTGTTCGTAAAAGGTGAAGGCCTCGCGGCAGTGGCCGTTGAAGATCAGATAGGGATTGATTCGCATGGTGGCGTTCCTGGCAGTAGGCGCGGAGAGAGGCGATTTTCGCCAGGTTCCGCGAAAGGCGGTTAAACCATAGCAAAGCATTGGACGCCGCAATGGTCAGCGTTTTTCCAGATGTTTTTCTTCTGAAAACGCCGCGCTTCAGCACGGATAAAACCTGCGGAGTACCATGACACCCTGTACGACCTATCGAGCTTGATCTGCCATGCCTTTGATTTCCCGCTTCAACGCCCTGTTCGATCAGGCCCGGCGCGCCTTGCTTCTGGTCTGGGCGACATCACGCGGGTTGTTTCTGGGCCTGGTGCTGGCGACGTTGGTTGCCGGCGTATTGCCGGCATTGGCCGCTTGGCTTGGCCAGCGCATTGTCGACGCGGTGGTAGCGGCGATGCAGTTGCATGCGCAGCAGGGCGATGCGCCGCTGTGGCCGGTGTTGCGTTATGTGCTGATGGAGGCGGGGGTGTTGGCGCTGTTGTCCGGCACGCAACGGGCGTTGTCGGTCCAGCAGTCGCTGTTGCGCGTGCAATTGGGGCAGAAGGTCAACACGCTGATTCTGGAAAAGGCGCAGACCCTGTCGCTGGTGCAGTTCGAGAACTCCGAGTTCTACGACAAGCTGGTTCGCGTGCGCCGCGAAGCTTCGACCCGGCCGCTGGCGTTGGTGATGAAGTCGCTGGGCCTGATCCAGAACCTGATCATGCTGATCAGCTTTGGTGTGCTGCTGGTGCATTTTTCGCCGTGGGCGCTGGTGTTGCTGGTGGTCGGCGCATTACCGGTGTTCTTCGCCGAAGCGCATTTTTCCGGGGACGCTTTCCGCTTGTTCACCCGTCGCGCCCCAGAAAGTCGGCAGCAAAATTACATCGAAACCTTGCTGTCCCATGAGGCCTACATCAAAGAGGTCAAGCTGTTTGGCTTCGCCCCGTTGCTGTTGCAACGCTATCGGGACACCTTTGCCAAGCTCCATGCCGAAGACCGCCGCCTGACTTTGCGTCGCGATGGCTGGGGTTTCGGTCTCGGCTTGCTCGGCACTGGCGCGTTCTATCTGGCCTATGCCTGGGTGGTGATCGACGCGGTGCACGGCAACATCAGTCTGGGCCAGATGACCATGTACCTGGTGCTGTTCAAGCAGGGGCAGAGCGCAGTCAGCAGCAGCTTGAGTGCAATCAGCGGCTTGTATGAGGACGGTTTGTACCTGTCGAACCTGTACGAATACCTGGCTGAACCAGTGCTGGCCGATTCCGGTCACCTCACAGTCGGCGCGCAACCGGGCGATGGCCTGCGCTTTGAACATGTCGGTTTCCGCTATCCCGGCGCCAACCGTGCGGCGCTCGAAGGCATCGATCTGCATCTGGTGCCGGGCAAAAGCATTGCGCTGGTAGGGGAGAACGGCTCAGGCAAGACCACATTGATCAAACTGCTGACCCGTCTTTACCGGCCCGATCAAGGCCGTATCCTGCTTGATGGCAGCGACTTGCAGGATTGGGAGGAGACCACATTGCGCCGGCGTATCGGCGTGATTTTTCAGGACTACATCCGTTACCAGTTCACCGTGGGTGAAAACATCGGTGTCGGCGATACCTCGGCGTTCGATGAAGAGTCGCGCTGGAAGGCCGCGGCTACCGAAGGCATGGCGGCGCCGTTCATTGAGGGCCTCGACCGCGGTTATGCCACGCAGTTGGGCCGCTGGTTTGCCGGTGGCCAGGAATTGTCCGGTGGGCAATGGCAGAAGATTGCCTTGTCCCGGGCGTACATGCGCCGTGACGCCGACATCCTGATCCTCGATGAACCGACCTCGGCGCTGGACCCGGCGGCGGAAGCGGCGGTGTTCGAGCATTTCAGCCAGCACACCGAAGGTCGCATGACCTTGTTGATCTCCCACCGTTTTTCCAGTGTGCGCAACGCCGACCAGATTTTGGTGCTGGAGGGTGGGCGGATACTGGAGCAGGGCGATCACGACAGTCTGATCGCCGCCAACGGACACTACGCCAGCCTGTTCGACTTGCAGGCCCGTGGCTATCGCTAGGAGTCCTGCGCGCTGCGCGCCACCGCCGGCCCGGCTACGTGGGGCACGGGTCTGGACTGCATCAGTGCATCGATCGCCTTGCGGTAATTCTGCCCGCCCAGCGCCATGCTGTTGTTGTGCGTGGCACCTGGCACCAGCAGCAGTCGCTTGGGTTGTCGGGCGGCGTTGAACAGTTGCTCGCTGAAGCGCGGCGGCACGAACGCGTCGGCCATGCCGTGCACCACCAGCAGCGGCATATGGATCTCGGCGATCTTGTCGATGGAGTCGAACTTCTGCGACAGCAGCCAGCGCACTGGCAGCGAAGTGTTTGCCACGGCGGCAGCCACATCGGCGAGGGAAGTGAAGGTCGATTCGATCACCAGGCCTTTGACCGGCAGCGGCGTATGGTCCCGCGCCGCGTCCTGGCCGAGTTCGGCCGCCAGATCAATCGCCACCGCGCCACCCAGGGAGTGGCCGTAGATCAGGCGTTTGCTCGGGTCGGGTTGCAGCAGTTTGAAGCGTTCCCACGCCACCCGGGCGTCTTCGTACACGCTGCTTTCCGAGGGCAGATCACCCTTGCTCTGACCGAAACCGCGGTAGTCGATGGCCAGCACCGAGTAGCCCGCCGCGCGCAATTGCTCGATGCGGAACAACTGCCCGGTGAGGTTCCAGCGCACGCCATGCAGATAGAGGATGGCCGGAGCGTTCGGCCGCTCCGCCGGCCACCACCAGGCATGAATGTTTTGCCCGGCCTTGAAGCTCTTGGGCTGCAAGTCGAGCTCCTGCACGCTGCCCGGCAAGCCGTGATACCAGCCGGCGGTGCCCGGTTCGATGCGAAACAGCAGCTTGCGCTCGGTGTGTTCGAGGACGGCACAACTCGTCGGCACGCCAATGATCAGCGCAGCCATACAGGCGAACGCCAGACGGCGGCGACGCAGACGAGTCATGAAGGACAGGAACATTAAACGGTTCACCACAGCGCAGACAAAGAAGGCTTTTTACCAGAAGGCTTGGTCTGCGCGTGACTTTTTCGACCGCCGTGCGCCCTTAACGATTACAAAATGCTGCGGCTCAATCCACCCGCAGCACGATTTTGCCGATGTGGTCGCCGCCTTCCATGCGCGCGTGCGCCTGCGCGGCATCCTGCAGCGAATAGACCTTGTCGATGATCGGCAGGCAGCGCCCGGCCGCCAGCAACGGCCACACGTGTTGGCGCAGGTTTTCGGCGATTTCGGCTTTTTCCGCTGCGGTTCGCGCACGCAGCAGCGAACCAGTGATCACCGCGCGCTTGGCCATGATCCCAAGCAGGTCGACATCGTTGGCCTTGCCGCCACCGAGAAAGCCCAGCATCACCAGCCGGCCATCCATCGCCAAGGCACTGACATTACCGTTGAGGTACGAGGCGCCCATGATGTCGAGGATCGCGTTTACGCCCTTGCCGGCGGTTTTCTCTGCGATGACGGTGGCGAAATCCTGCTCGCGATAATTGATCGGCTGCCCACCCAGTTCGCTGATCGCCGCGCATTTTTCCGCGCTGCCGGCGGTGGCGAACGCCTCGATGCCGAACTCGCGGCACAGCATCAGCGCGGTCGTTCCGATGCCGCTGGTGCCGCCGTGAATCAGCACCCGCTGACCATGTTGGGCATCACCGAGACCGAACAGGTTGGCCCACACGGTAAAGAAGGTTTCCGGGATGGCGGCGGCCTGAATCCAATCCAGCCCCTCGGGGATCGGCAGGGTCTGCCCGGCGGGCACCGTGCAGTATTCGGCGTAACCGCCACCGTTGGTCAGCGCGCAGACCTTGTCGCCCACGGCAAACTGACTGACACCGGCACCCAGCGCCACGACTTCGCCGGCCACTTCCAGGCCGGGGATCGGGTTCATGCCGGGTTTCATCGGGTATTTGCCGGCACGTTGCAGGGCGTCCGGACGATTGATCCCGGCAGCCCGCACGCGGATCAGCACCTCGCCGTCCGCGGCCACGGGCAGCGACACACGCTTGGGTTGCAAGACCTCGGGACCACCGGGTTGAGTGATTTCGATGCGGGTCATTTCATTGGGCAGTGTCATATCCGGTCCTGTTGCGAAGAAAGTCTGTAGGTGGGAGTTCAAGGGGGCGGTAATGATTCCCTGCAAAAGCATCCACCCTTGAGCATTGAGGTGAGGATATCGGCTATTGTTGCTGCTTTGGCGCAGCGATTTGGCGGCACAGTGATGCAAATCTGCATCAACAGGAGTTGAGATGAATTGGGATGATGCTCGGGTGTTTCTCGCAGTCTGTCGTGAGTCGACGCTGCGCGGGGCGGCGCGAGTGCTGGGCGTGGATCAGGCTACGGTCGGTCGACGGATCACCGCGCTGGAAAAGTCCTTGAGCGCGACGTTGTTCCTGCGTACCTCCGACGGCTACGCGCTGACCGCGGTCGGTGAGGCGGCGCTCAGGTCCGTCGAGAAAATGGAGCATTCGGCGCTCGAACTCGAGCGGCAGATCCAGGGCCTGGATGATCGTCTGACCGGCACCGTGCGGGTCAGCACCACCGATTCGCTGGCCATCGATTTCCTGATCCCGGCCATCGCCCGCCTGCATGCACAGCATCCGGAGGTGCGTGTGCAACTGGACGCCTCCACACAGATCCTCAGCCTGGCCAAGCGCGAAGCGGACATTGCCGTACGCAACGCCCGTCCCGACAACCCGGACCTGATCGCCCGGCGAATCGCGCGCTGGCCCACCGGGCTGTTCGCCGCGCAGGCTTACGTCGATGCTCACGGTAGCCCTGAGTCGGGCAGTGCCTTCGCGGGGCATGATCTGGTGGTCTATCAACCGTATCTGCAGAGCAATAAAGACCTGACGCTGGTGGGGGAGCCGATCAGTCGCGGGCGTATTGTGGCCAGTCTCGGCTCCAGCCTGTTGATACGTCGTGCGATTGCGGCGGGCATTGGTGTAGGAGAAATCCCGGTGTACATGGGCGAGCGCGACGGGCTCGTCAGGCTCTGGCCGCAGCGTACCCGGCCGCAGCCCTATGAAGTGTGGTTGGTGACCCATGCGGATCTGCGCCACACCGCGCGGGTGAGGGCGGTGATTGAACAGATCGTTGAGGTGTTTGCCTCGGAAAATGAGTAGCGCACACTGGCATCGGCGAACTCACAGAGCCTGACGAAACGGCCTACGCCGATAGCAGAAACCGCTGGCTTGTAGGCCGAAGGACCGAGGGCTATCGTTTCAAAGGCTGGTGCAAGGCAGCACGCTTGCACTGGTGTGACATACCACGGACGGTATCGGTAGCCCGATAAAGGTGTCGAATTGGAAGCCAGGGAATTCAGTCACGTTCAAAGCAGTGACACAACGAGTAAAGGCCAGGGAACGCAAGTCATGGGCGCCGCCAGTCGCGAAGAATTCAATGCCAGGATTGAGACCATCGAGACACGAATGGATGCTCGACTGGACGCGGTATCAATGAAAATCGACGGGTTTTTATCTGTTCAGGTAGAGCGAGACAAACGCTACGACCTGATTACGCAAGAAATGCGCAGGATTGCCGACGGCGCTCAGGACGCAGCAAGGCAAGGGGCGACCGTCAAAGCCAATGTATGGGCGGCAACGGCCGTCCAGTTACTGGGGATAGTCGCCATCGTCGTCGGTGCTTATTACGCCAATCAAGCGAATATGTATGTCGCCATACAAACGACCTTCGCGGCGGTGCAAGCAGGCAAGGACGCTCACACACCAAAACCGTCAGTGCTGCCAACGCCACTGCCTCCACAATAAAAAACGGCCTTCAAAAGAAGGCCGTTTTTGTAGGCGTTGCCACCCTGCGTCATGGCATTTGCGGCAATTCCTGCGGCCGCAGATCAAACACCAATACCTCGGCATTCACGCCGTTGCTCAAGGTCAGTGCCTGTTCTTCACGAACCCGTACGCCATCGCCTTCCTGCAACTGCACGCCGTTGAGTTCAACGCTGCCCCGCGCCACATGCACGTAGGCGTAGCGATTGGCTTGCAGTTCCAGCGTCGCGCTTTCCTTGCCGTCGAACAGGCCGGCGAAGACCCTCGCGTCCTGACGTACCTTCAGTGAGCCATCAGCGCCGTCGGGCGAGATGATCAGTTGCAGGCGACCGCGTTTTTTCTGCGCGCTGAAGTGCTCCTGCTGGTAGCGCGGCTTGGCGCCGGCCACTTCCGGCACGATCCAGATCTGCAGAAAGTGCACCGGCCGGGTCGCCGAATGGTTGAACTCGCTGTGGGCCACGCCGCTGCCGGCACTCATCAGTTGCACGTCACCAGGGCGAATTACCGAACCGGTGCCGAGCGTGTCCTTGTGCTCCAGCGCGCCTTCCAGCACGTAGGAGAAAATTTCCATGTCGCGGTGCGGGTGCTGGCCGAAGCCCTTGCCGGCCGCGACGCGGTCGTCGTTAATCACCAGCAGGTCGGAAAAACCCTGCTCACGCGGGTTACGGTAGCTGGCGAAGGAAAAGGTGTGGAAGGACTTCAACCAGCCATGATTGGCGAGGCCGCGATCGGAAGCTTTACGAAGCGTCAGCATGATGATTCTCCTTGCGGGACGTTGATTCGTCCGAGTGAGGAGAAGGTTACTGTTAACCGATCCGCGCAATAAGTAGGTGGAATCTGAAACACTGTCCTGCTCAGGTTGACAGTTTTGCGGAGTCGATCACGCATTCTTTTCGCCGCGTGCCACGCACTTGGCCATAATGCGAGGTCTGGTTCCCTTCCTAGATGGCAGTGATGTTCACCCATGAAAACCGTGGCAATGGTGCTGTTCCCCGACTTTCTTCTGCTCGACATGGCCGGTCCCATGGAGGTGTTTTCCGTCGCCAATCGCTACCTCAAACCCGAACATCACTACCAGTTGCTCACCCTGGGGACAGAGCGCGGGATGCTGCGCGCCTCCAATGGCGTGCACGTGCAGACTGACCTCCATATTGACGACCCGTACCCGGCCTGCGACCTGCTGCTGGTGCCGGGTGGTCCGGGTGCGTACAACGAAAGACACCCGGCGCTGCTCGCCTGGCTGCAACGGGCGGTGGGCCAGGCCGGCTGTTACGGTTCGATCTGCACCGGGGCTTTTGTGCTCGGGCATGCCGGTCTGCTCGATGGCTATCGCGTGACCACCCACTGGAACTACACCGAACGGTTGATCAAGGCGTTCCCCAAGGCGCACGTGGAGACCGACCAGATCTACACCGAAGACCGCCATCTGATCACCTCCGGCGGCGTGACAGCCGGCATCGATCTGGCGTTGGCCGTGGTCGCCCGGGACCACGGGAAAAAAGTCGCCCAGGACGTGGCCAAGGTCTTGCTGGTGGTGATGAAGCGTCAGGGCGGGCAGGCGCAGTTCAGTCCGCTGATGGCGGCGGTGGCCCCGCAGGAAACCGCCATCACCCGGGTCCAGAATCATGTCCTGGAACACCTCGACCAAGCGTTCACGGTCGAGCGCATGGCCGCTCTGGCGAACATGAGTACCCGGCACTTTGCCCGGGTGTTCGCCCGCGATGTGAACATGACGCCGATGGAGTTTCTGCAAAACGCCCGTATCGATTGCGCGCGCAATCTCCTGGAAACCAGTGAGCTACCGCTGAAGACCGTGGCCTATAAAAGTGGTTTCGGCAGCGTGCGCCACATGCGCTTTCTGTTCGTTGAAAAGCTCGGCCTGACCCCAGCGCAGTACCGCGAACAGTTCAGCTAGAGCGGTTTTGTCCGTGCGAGGCACCCGGATGTCCGTGCTGCGCCCCGTCCGGAGGTTGTGCCGTCACCTGCGCCTGCCAAGATAAAGCTAACGCTTGGAAGGGAGAGGCACCGGACGCCGAGAGCATCATGCTCGCGGCCGCTGGCGCTGGAAAACGGCATGAACAGCCACAACGATTTGCCCGCTGCATCGGTCCTGCATTTCGGGCCATACGCTTTTCATCTGCGCCAACGGCTGGTCCTCGACGGTGATCGGCAGTTGCGCATGGGCGGGCGGGCCCTTGATATCTTGCAGGTGCTGGTCGAGCGCGCCGGGCGGGTGGTGCGCAAGGACCAACTGATTGCCTTGGTGTGGCCGGACAGTGTGGTTGAGGAGATCAACCTGCGGGTGCACATCGCGGCGTTGCGCCGGGCACTGGGCGACGGCGAGAACGGCCAGCGCTACATCGTCAATGTGCCGCAATGCGGCTACTGCTTCATTGCCCCGGTGCACGGCCAGAGCGTCGCGCAAGGGGGGGGCGAAACCCTGCAGGCGCCGCAGCATAATTTGCCCGCGCGCCTGACCCCGGTCATCGGTCGCGATTCGCTGGTCGGCGGTCTGGTGCGGCAAATGCCGCTGTGCCGGCTGATGACGCTGACCGGTCCCGCCGGTGTCGGCAAGTCCACGGTGGCGCTGCGGGTCGCCGAGCTGCTGCTGCAGCATTATCGCGATGGTGTCTGGTACCTCGATCTGTCGGCTACCGAGGATGTCCCGTCGCTGCTCGACCACCTGCTGCAGACCCTCGACACCTCGTTCGAATCGCTAGCCTCGCGCCATGCCTTGCTGGTGCTGGATAACGGCGAGCGGCGTCGCGAAGCCTGCCGGGCACTGGTGGAGCGACTGCTCTTGGCGGCGCCGCGTCTGGCGCTGCTGGTCACCAGTCGCGAACCGTTGCAGGCCGACCTCGAGACCGTGCAACCGATTGCACCATTGACCGTCCCCAAAGCGTCGACTCCAGGCAGTGTCGACGAGATCATGGGCTATTCGGCGGTGCAACTGCTGGTCAGCCGCGCCCGCGCCCGTCAGCACGATTTCAGCCTGCGTGAGCAGGATCTGCCCATCGTGGGCGACATCTGTCGGCGGCTCGACGGCTTGCCGCTGGCTATTGAATTGGCAGCCGCACAGGTCGATGCGCTGGCGCTGGTGGGGCTGCAGACGCAACTGGACAACGGTCTGCGCCTGCTCAGTCATGGCCGACGCACCGCGGTGCCAAGGCTGCAGTCCATGAGCGCCGCGCTGGGCTGGAGCTATCAGGATCTGCGGGCCAGCGAGCAACGGGTCTTGCAGCGGCTGTCGGTGTTCAAGATGGCGTTCACCGAAGAGGCCGCGCTGCGGGTGCTTGACGGTGCGCATCTGACCGCAACCATCGAGCGCCTGGCCGCCAAGTCATGGCTGATGGTGGAGCGGGGCAGCGATCCGCTGCGCTATCGGATGCTCAACACCGTTCGCTGCTATGTGCGTGAACAGCTGCAAACCAGTGATGAACTGAGCGCTATCGTGCAGCGTCATGCCCTGTATCAGGGAGTCAACCGATCAGGCGCGGGCGTGCAACTGGCCGCGCAACGCGTCGAGCAGTAAGCGCACCTTGCGCAAGTCCGGGGTGGCATAGCCTTCACTGAAACGTTGGTAGATCGGCGTTAGCAGATCCAGCGCTTCACGGTAGCGTGATTGGCGCTGCCACAGCTGGGCCAGCGACGTTGCGCTGCGCAGCTCCCAGGCCAGGGCACCCTGGGATCGGGCGATGGCGAGGGCGTTTTGCAGCAGGGCTTCGGCCTGCTCGCGCAGGCGTCCTTGCGGACAACCCGCCTCCTCAGCCAACAATCGCTCAGCCTCGGCCCGCAACACTTCTGCGGTGCTCCAGCCCGCCGCGCCACTGTGGGCCCGCTGCAGCAGTGCGTCATCGATGTAGCGCGCATCGAGCGTGACCATCAACTCCTTGATCAACCCGTCCGCCGGTGGAACCGGCTGTGCCAGGCCGTCATCGATGACCTGCGCATAGTGTCGTCCCCACGTGTGGAACAGCAGCACCGAGTGCTTCTGCGCCTGCTCCAGCAACAGCTGCAACAGCGCGCGGGCGGTGGTGGCGTCGCCGTTGTAATGCGCGATCAGGCAACTGGCCAGGGCCAGGGTGTAGCAGATCGAGGTGCCGTGGTTGATCTGCACGGCGATGTCCAGCGCCTGCCGGGCGCTGCGCCACGCCTGTTCGGGAAATCCTTGCAGCCACAGGACCCGGGCGAGAATGGTCAGCGACGCCACGCTCTGGTCGTACTGCACGCCAAAACCGTGGGTGAAGCGGTTGCGATGGCCGCTGTGGGCCATGCGCTGGATCACTTGCTCGGCGCTGAGCCGGGCCTGTGGCTGGTCGCCGGCAAAGTGCAGGGCCAGCACCCGCAGGCGGTGGGTGCTCAACGACAGCAGCGGATCGTCGTGACCGCGCAGACGATCGAACTGTTCGCTTTGCTGCAGTGCTGCCTGGTAATGGCCGCAACTCAGGTTGACCGCGAGGTGTCCGGATATCGCGCGCAACTGCCCGGCGACATCGCCATGTTGCTGCGCCAGCGCGTTGGCCTGGGTGAATGCCTTGATGGTTTCCGGCGCGCCGCCCCAGGTGTGATAACCGGCGCTGCCGAGTGCCAGTTGCAGGGCAATTTGCAGCCGAGGGCAGGGCTGCTCGGCGCCGGCGAGCAAGGTCAGGGCCTGACGCACATGAGCGCCATATTCCTTGAGCAATGACAGCTCCTGCCACAGCGCGGCGGAAGTAGCCGTCAGGCGGATGCCGAGAGGGCGCGTACCGGCGCCGTGCAAACTCCAGTCGAGGGCGGCGCGCAGGTCTTCCAGCCCTCGGGCGTAGCGCTCGATCCATTGCGTGGTCGGGGTGTGCTCCCACTCGGTTTGCGCCTGCTCCATCAAGGTCAGACAGCGTTCGGCGTGGCGCTCGTGCAGGGTGTCGCGTTCGCCGCTGAGCTCGAGTTTTTCCAGCGCGTAATGGCGCGTGGTGTCGAGCAAACGGTAGAACACCTCTTCATCGCCGACATCCACATTGAGCAGCGATTTGGCCACCAGTTGCGTGACCGCCGCGAGCACCTCGGTGGGCTCGATGTGCTGGCCGACAACCACGGCCGCGGCCGATGCCAGGCTGAAGCTGCCGCGAAACACCCCGAGGCGGCGCAGGCAAGTCTGCTCGCAGGGGGTCAGCAGGTTGAAACTCCAGTCCAGCGTGGCATGCAATGTCTGATGCCGCGCATGGCGTTGGGGGTTGCCCGCCGCCAGTGGATGCAGGTGATCCTGCCATTGCTGCAGCAAGCCGCTCAGGCCCAGGCTCTCGACCTGCGCCGCGGCCAGCTCCAGCGCCAAAGGAATACCGTCCAGGCGCCGGCAGATTTCAATCGCCAGCGGCAACTCGGCGTCGCTCAGTTCAAAGTGTTCGTGGGCGACCATGGCCCGTTCGACGAACAACTGCAGGGCGGCGAAGGCCATTGCCTGCTCGCGATCAAGGTCGGTGGAAGGGCAGTCGAGCGAGTCCAGACGCTGCACGAACTCGCCTTCGGCGCGCAGGCTTTCACGGCTGGTGGCCAGAATGTGCACCTGTGGCGCACCGCGCAGGAGGTTTTCGGCGAGCTGCGCCACGGCATCGATCAGGTGCTCGCAATTGTCGATCACCAGCAGCATCTGCCGCGCGCGCAAATCGTTGATCACCGCCGCCAGGGGCTCGCCGTCGTGCACCGACAGATTGAGCAGGGTCGCCAGTTGCGAGGCGATCAGCGCCGGATCATTGAGCGGCGCCAGATCCAGCAGGCGGATCCCGTCGCGATAGCGTCCGATCAATTGTTCGGCGACGCGCAAGGCGACCGTGGTCTTGCCGATCCCGCCGGGGCCGACCAGGGTGATGCAGCGTTGCAGCGGCAATTGCTGCATCAGACTGTCGATCAGCGGCTGGCGGCCGATCATCCGCGTGTGGCGCAACGGCAGATTGTGCCGCGCCGGAGCCGCTTCGCGCAGACGTTGATCAGCGGCCTGCACGGTCAGCGGGGCGACGAAGCTGTAGCCGCGCTGGGCCACGGTGACGATGTAGCGCTGGCCCGACTGACCGTCGCCCAGCGCTTTGCGCAGGGCCGCCATGTGCACCCGCAGATTGATGTCTTCGACCACGCTGTCCGGCCACACGCCGGCGAGCAACTGCTGTTTGCTCACCACTTCGCCGGCATGCGCCAGCAGCATCAGCAGAATGTCCATGGCCCGACGGCCCAGACGCAGCGGCTGGTCACCTTCCATGACCAGCCGTTGCCCGGTGTAGATCCGGTAGGGGCCGAAGCCAATGGCCTGATTAGGGGAAAGACTCAACAGCACACTCCTGCGGTGATGCGACGATCCCTGCACAGGGGCGCTGCGTGAAGTCGCAGACCGTCTGGTGCAAGGTATCGAAGCATATTCCTCAGGTTTGGCCATCAGTGCAACGGCAGGCGCTTGGGTCACGCTCAAAAGGTCATGGGCCGGGTCCGGGGGTCTTGGTTTTCACGCATGACCTGACAGCGCCAGGCGAACGGATTGATCCCTTCGCTGCGAGTGAACATGTGACAGAAATGCGCCTGATCGCAGAAGCCGCATTCCAGGCTGATCTGCGTCAGGCTCAGGCCAGTGTGGCGGATCAGCAGCTTGGCGCGGGCGATCCGCTGTTCGCGGATCCAGTCCTGCGGTGCCTGGCCGGTGCTGGCCTTGAACGCCCGGGAGAAATGGCTGCGCGACAGCGAGCAGGCGCGTGCCAGCTCGGCCACTTCCAGGCTTTCTCCGAGGCGTTCGAGGATCAGTTGTTTGACCTGCCGCTCCCGCTGCGGGCTGAGGCCGCCGACGGACGGCTTGCGGGGTTCGCTGGCAGGGGCGAGGGCGACGGTTTGCTGTAAATGAGCCATGGCCAAAGTCCGTGTCGTGAGGGCAAAAACAACGCTGCGCAGAGGCTTTCATTGTTAAGACGCAAGGCGTCGGCTGACGAGTTAATCGTTGTTAATTCGCAGGCCTGACCGGGGCGCAAACTGCCCTTGATCGGCTAAAGTGCTCAGCACTTGCGACTGGTTTTAAAAGGAAGTGCCACCCATGAACCGTAACGATCTGCGCCGCGTCGACATGAACCTGCTGGTGATTTTCGAAGCGCTGATGTTCGAAAAGAACCTGACCCGCGTCGCCGAAAAACTGTTCATGGGCCAACCGGCGGTCAGTGCCGCGTTGGGGCGGTTGCGCGACCTGTTCGATGATCCGTTGCTGCTGCGCAACGGCCGCAGCATGGAGCCGACCGCCCGCGCGCTGGCGATCCTGCAGGAGCTGCAACCGGCAATGGACGTGATTTCCGGCGCGGTCAGCCGGGCCAAGGAGTTCGACCCGGCGAGCAGTTGCGATGTGTTCCGCATCGGCCTGTCGGACGACGCCGAGTTCGGTCTGTTTCCACCGCTGCTGCGACAACTTCAGCAGGAAGCGCCGGGCATCGTCGTCGTGGTGCGGCGCGCCAACTACCTGCTGATGCCGGCACTGCTGGCGTCCGGGGAAATCTCCGTCGGCGTGAGCTACACCACCGATCTGCCGGCCAACGCCAAGCGCAAAAAGCTGCGTGACATTCCCTGCAAGGTGCTGCGCGGTGACGACCGGCCGGGGCCGCTGACCCTCGACGAATACTGCGAGCGCCCGCACGCGATGGTGTCGTTTTCCGGTGACTTGAGCGGCAACATCGACCTCGACCTGGCCAAGCTCGGCCGCCGGCGCCGGGTGGTGCTCGGTGTGCCGCAGTTCAGCGGCTTGCGCGCCTTGCTCGCCGGCACCGAAATGATCGCCACCGTGCCGGACTACGCCGCCTGTGCGCTGGTGGAAGGCTGCACGTTGCGCGCCGAAGACCCGCCGTTCCCGATCGATGCGGCGCAACTGTCGATGGCCTGGAGCGGGGTGCACGACAACGACCCGGCCGAGCGCTGGCTGCGTTCGCGGATCAGCCAGTTCATGGCGGCGCCGCTGGATATCCCGTCTGCCTGACACCTTCTCCGTGTAGGAGCTGCCGAAGGCTGCGATCTTTTGATCTTCAACAACAGAATCAAAAGATCGCAGCCTTCGGCAGCGCCTACACAAGGCTGTCGCGTCTGTTGGTAACTGAGCACATCCATTCAATTTTCCCCCGCCCGCACCGAGCATGATTCAACCCGATAAAAATTAAAGGGTGGGGGTCATGAGCGCATCACAACGCGATGAACGGGCACAGAACATCGGTCTGCTGTTTCTACGGGTCAGCGGCGGATTGTTTCTGCTGTGGGTTCACGGCTTGCCCAAGCTGCTGGACTTCAACGCGCAATTGCAGCTGATCGAAGACCCGTTCCACCTCGGTGCCCACCTGACCTTGTGTCTGGCGATCTTCGCCGAAGTCCTCTGTCCGCTACTGATCGTCGGCGGGGTGCTGGCGCGATTGGCCTGCTTGCCTATTCTGTTTGTGCTGCTGGTGGCGCTGCTGATCGTGCATCCGCAATGGAGTGTGGCCGAGGGGCAGTTCGGCTGGTTGCTGTTGATCCTGTTCGCCACTGTGTTCATCGCCGGGCCGGGACGGCTGGCGCTCAATGTTCGCCTGCCCGGAGTACTGCGTTATGCCTGAAGCCCTGAGTCAAAAAACACCGGGGGCCGAGGAAATCGTCACCCTGATCGTCAAGCACCGGGTCAAGGCCGGATTTGAACAGCCTTACGAGGCGTGGCTGCGCAACATCGTCCGGGTCGCCGGGCTGCGCGAAGGCCACCTGGGGGTGGACGTGGTGCGCGGCAAGCTTGCCGGCCTCGACACCTACACCTGTGTGCTGCGCTTTCGCTCCACCGAAGCCATGCAGCTGTGGCTGGAGTCGCCACAGCGTCAGGCGCTGGTCGACGAAGCGGCGCCGATGCTCGCCGATGGCGACCAGACCGAAGTCGCGCCGATCAATGAATTCTGGTTTGCCCCGCTGGCTGATGCCGCTCGTCCACCGCCGCGCTGGAAGCAAGCGCTGATCACCTTGCTGGTGATTTTTCCGCACACGCTGCTGGTGCCGCTGATCTGGGGGCCGCTGCTGAAGTTGCATCCGCTGCTTTCCAATTACGTGGTCGCCACGTTCCTGATCACCCTGACCATCGTGCTGTCGGTGGTGTACGTGTTCATGCCCCGCGTGACCCGATTGTTTGCGCCGTGGCTGGAGGCGGGGCAGCCCCATGCCCACCTCGAACCCGGCAAACAGCCGTCACGCTGAACCCCATTCATCTACTCGAAAGGAACCGCGATGAACGCCGATCTGATTCTGTTCAATGGTCAATTTCATACCGTCGACCGCAGCAAACCGTTGGCCAGTGCGGTGGCGATCAAGGACGGCCGCTTTGTCGTCGTCGGTAACGACACCCAGGCCATGGCCCTGCGCGGTCCGGCCACGCAAGTGGTCGACCTGCACGGGCGCTGCGTGATCCCCGGCCTCAACGACTCGCACCTGCACCTGATCCGTGGCGGCCTCAATTACAACCTCGAACTGCGCTGGGAAGGTGTGCCGTCGCTGGCCGATGCCCTGCGCATGCTCAAGGAACAGGCCGACCGCACGCCGACTCCGCAATGGGTGCGCGTGGTCGGTGGCTGGAACGAATTCCAGTTCGCCGAAAAACGCATGCCGACCCTCGAAGAACTCAACCAGGCCGCGCCGGACACCCCGGTGTTCGTGCTGCACCTGTACGACCGCGCGCTGCTTAACCGCGCCGCACTGCGCGTGGCCGGCTACACCCGCGACACGCCGAACCCGCCGGGTGGCGAGATTGTCCGCGACAGCAACGGCAACCCGACCGGCATGCTCGTTGCG
>Ga0157373_10001402_pt1 | contig 18435 bp, 20 predicted proteins | sample C65metaG_FD_113460 | JGI IMG/M metagenome (GOLD analysis project Ga0157373, IMG submission 113460) | Corn rhizosphere microbial communities from Kellogg Biological Station, Michigan, USA - C6-5 metaG | ecosystem: Host-associated > Plants > Roots > Rhizosphere > Soil | place: USA: Michigan... | reverse complement strand
GTGGTGGTGAACGAGAAGTTCGGCATTCGCCTGACCGACGTGATCAGCCCGAGTGAACGCATCAAGAAGCTGCGTTAAGTGAGCGGTTTTGTGAAAGGGCTCAAAGGCCTGCTGGCCGCGACCGTGCTGCTGGTGTCGGGAGCTGTGATGGCGGCCGAGACTGCGACGCCTGCCACGCCCGCTGCTCCTGCGGCCGTTGCGCCTGCTGCTCCTGCGCCAGTCGTGCAGACGCCGACCGCAGCCCCTGCAACGGCGCCTGTGGTGGTGCCGCCGGTCAGTGCGCTGAGCAGCGGCATGGGCAGCCAGTTGTTGCAACTGGTGCTCGGGCTTGGCCTGGTGGTTGCGCTGATCTTCGGTCTGGCCTGGCTGATGCGCCGGGTGCAGCGCGCCGGTCCTGCAGGCAATCAGGTCATCGAACTGGTAGGTTCTCGCGCCCTGGGGCCGCGTGATCGTCTGGTGTTGGTTCAGGTCGGCAACGAACAGGTGCTGTTGGGGGTTTCGCCCGGCAGTATCACGGCGCTTCACGTCATGAACGAGCCGGTCAAAGTGCCTGCCACTCAGAACGCCACGCCAGAGTTCGCCAAGCGCCTGCTGGAAGTGCTGGGTAAACAGGGTCAGAAGGATAAGAACTGATGCGCATTGTTTTGACGCTGCTGTTGCTGTTGGCAGCGCCGCTGGCGTTCGCCGCCGACCCGTTGTCGATCCCGGCGATCTCGCTGGGTACCGGCGCCAACGGTCAGCAGGAATACTCGGTCAGCCTGCAAATCCTGCTGATCATGACCGCGCTGAGCTTCATTCCGGCGTTCGTCATGCTCATGACCAGCTTCACGCGGATCATCATTGTGTTCTCGATCCTGCGCCAGGCGCTGGGTCTGCAACAGACACCGTCGAACCAGATTCTCACCGGCATGGCGCTGTTTTTGACGCTGTTCATCATGGCCCCGGTGTTTGATCGAGTGAACAACGACGCGCTGCAACCGTATCTGGCCGAGAAGATGACCGCCCAGGACGCCGTGGCCAAGGCCGAAGTGCCGATCAAGGACTTCATGCTGGCGCAGACCCGTTCCAGTGACCTTGAGCTGTTCATGCGTCTGTCCAAGCGCACCGACATCGCCACGCCTGACGCCGCGCCGCTGACCATCATCGTTCCGGCTTTCGTGACTTCGGAGCTGAAGACGGCGTTTCAGATCGGCTTCATGATTTTCATCCCGTTTTTGATCATCGACCTGGTGGTCGCCAGTGTGCTGATGGCCATGGGTATGATGATGCTGTCCCCCCTGATCATTTCCCTGCCATTCAAGATCATGCTGTTCGTGCTGGTAGACGGCTGGGCCCTGATCATCGGCACGCTGGCCGGCAGTTTTGGTGGCGTATGAACCTGTTTGACGAGGAGTGCGCGACATGACCCCGGAAGTCGTTATCGACCTGTTTCGCGAAGCCCTGTGGCTGACCACGACCCTGGTGGCGATTCTTGTGGTGCCGAGCCTGATCGTCGGCCTGCTGGTGTCGATGTTCCAGGCCGCCACCCAGATCAACGAACAGACCCTGAGCTTCCTGCCGCGCCTGCTGGTGATGCTGGTGACCCTGATCGTCGTTGGCCCCTGGCTGATGCGCACGTTCATGGAGTACATCACCAACCTGTACACCAGCATCCCGCAAGTCATCGGCTGATTCGCCCATGGAACCTGTACTGGCGCTGACCGACACGCAGATCAGCACCTGGGTGGCGGCGTTCATGCTGCCGCTCTTTCGCATCGCGGCGGTGCTGATGACCATGCCGGTGTTCGGCACGACTCTGTTGCCGAGGCGGATCCGGCTTTTTTTCGCGGTTGCGATCACGGTCGTGGTAGCGCCCAGCCTGCCGCCCATGCCGCAAGTCCACGCCCTGGACCTCAGCGCGCTGCTGCTCATCGCCGAACAGATCATCATCGGCGCGGCCCTGGGGCTGTCGTTACAGCTGTTCTTTCAGGCGTTCGTGATTGCCGGGCAGATCGTCGCCATTCAGATGGGCATGGGCTTCGCATCCATGGTCGACCCGGTCAACGGCGTGTCGGTGGCGGTGATCGGGCAATTCTTCACCATGGTGGTGACCCTGCTGTTTCTGAGCATGAACGGGCATCTGGTGGTGTTCGAGGTGCTGATCGAAAGCTTCACCACGCTGCCGGTCGGGCAGGGGCTGGTGACCGCCAATTTCTGGGAACTGGTGTTGCGTCTGGGCTGGGTGCTCGGTGCTGCCCTGGTGCTGGTGTTGCCGGCGATCACCGCGCTGCTGGTGGTCAACATTGCCATGGGCGTGATGACTCGCGCGGCGCCGCAGTTGAACATTTTCTCCATCGGCTTTCCGCTGACACTGGTGCTGGGCATGGGGATCTTGTGGATCTCCCTCGGCGACATTCTCAATCAGTACCAACCGCTGGCGGTCGACGCCTTGCAGTTGCTCAAGGACATGGTCAAGGCGCGCTGACATGGCTGAAAGCGAGAGCGGTCAGGACAAGACAGAAGACCCCACGGACAAACGAAAACGTGATGCCAGAGAGAAGGGCGAAATCGCCCGCTCCAAGGAACTCAACACCGTTATCGTGATGATCGTCGGCGCCGCCGGTTTGCTGGCGTTCGGCGGCTCCATGGCGGAAATGATGATGCAGTTGATGCGCGAGAACTTCACCATCTCGCGTGAGGCGCTGATGGAAGAGCGCAGCATGAGCCTGATGCTGATGGTGTCGGGCAAGGCCGCGCTGATGTCGGTGACGCCGCTGCTGGTGGCATTGACCATCGCCGCCTTGATCGGCCCTATTTCCCTGGGTGGCTGGCTGTTCGCAGCGGGTTCGCTGGCGCCCAAGTTCAGCCGCATGAACCCGCTGGCAGGCCTCAAGCGCATGGTCTCGCCCAAGGCGTTGATTGAGCTGCTGAAGTCTTTGGCCAAGTTTCTCATCGTGCTGTTCGTGGCGGTCGTGGTCTTGGCCAAGGACAAGAACGACCTGCTGGCCATTGCCCATGAACCGCTGGAAATGGCGGTGGTGCACAGCCTGCAACTGGTGGGCTGGAGCACGTTGTGGATGGCGTTCGGCTTGCTGATCATCGCGGCGGTGGACGTGCCGGTGCAGTTGTGGGAAGCGCACAAAAAGCTGCTGATGACCAAGCAGGAAGTGCGCGACGAGCACAAGGACAGCGAAGGGCGGCCGGAGGTCAAGCAGCAGATTCGTCAGTTGCAGCGCGAGATGTCGCAGCGGCGCATGATGGCGGCGATTCCCGACGCCGATGTGGTCATCACCAACCCGACTCACTACGCGGTGGCGCTCAAGTACGACCCGGACAAGGGTGGGGCACCGATGTTGCTGGCCAAGGGTACGGATTTCATTGCGCTGAAGATTCGCGAGATTGCTACGCAGCATGAAATCCAGCTGCTGGAGTCGCCAGCGTTGGCGCGGTCGATTTACTACAGCACGGAGCTGGATCAGGAGATTCCGGCGGGGCTGTATCTGGCGGTGGCGCAGGTGCTGGCGTATGTCTATCAGATTCGTCAATACCGGTCGGGGCGTGGCAAACGGCCTGATCCGTTGAAGGATAACCTGCCGATTCCGCCGGATTTGAGGCGCGATTCTTAGGGTTTGGGTTTGGGGGTATATCCGTTGCTGGTGGAGCCAGGCCGCCAATAACGGATATCCACGTAACCCAAACGCCGCCCTAAAAAGCAGAACCCCTCACTCCTCAGCCAACTGCTCCTCATATTCCTTCACATAACTGCCCGCCAGGGATTCTTTCTGCTGGTCATCCAGCAACTTGCCCGCCATCTGAAAGAACTTTTGCTCTTCTTCCTTCAAATGATGATGAACCTTCTCCGACAGCTTCTTGGCCGTCGCCAGCCACGCCGGGCTGGACATGTCGGTTTCGTCGAGCTCTTCCATCATCTCGTCCATCTCATGATGCTCCGAGATCGCATGGCGGCTCAGGTCCACGCCGTTGTCATACTTCATCAGCGGGATATAAAAGAAGCGCTCTTCGGCCATTTCATGCGCCTGCAATTCAGCTTTCAGCTGCTCATACGCCTCGACACGGTCTTTACTGTCACCGTGAGTCTGGATCAGGGCATCGGCATAGCCACGTTGACGATCATGGCTTTCTCTCAGGGCTTCGAAGATGTTCACGGTCAGTTCCTCAATCGGCTAAGGCGAAATGTTTAGTACCTATCGCTAGACCCCGCGCGCTCGTCGGGCGTTCCGTCCAGTTACCGGCATAAGCTTAGATCCATACGTTTCTTTCATAATTCTTGGCAGTTTTTATAATCAAAACGACTTTGAGAATGAGCGCTCATGCTTTTCCGTAATGAGCGCTCGCGCCATCCCATCCCGAACACCAAAGGAAAGCCATGAGCCTGCGTAAACCCTTGGGCAAACTCCTCGTTGCCGCCGCCTTGCTGCTGACGACCGTCGCGGCGCAGGCTGAGCAGGTCATCAATATCGGTTATCAGCGTTCGTCGACGCTGTGGATCCTGCTCAAGAACGACGGCCAGATCGAGCAGCGCCTCAAGCCGCTGGGCTTCACGGTGAACTGGCATGAGTTCAGCAGCGGCCTGTTGAGCGCAATGAATGCGGGCAGTGTCGATCTGCACGCCGACGTGGCAGATGCCTTCGCGCTGTTCACCCAGGCGGCCAACACGCCGTTGACATACTACGCCCGCGAAAACCCGTCGCCGAGCGCGCAGGCGATCATCGTGCAGGACAACTCGCCCGTTCACAGCGTCGCGGATCTGAAGGGCAAGCGGGTGGCGGTTTCCAAAGGTTCGGGCAGTAACTTCCTGCTGATTTCCGCTTTGAAGAAGGCCGGGCTGACCCTGGCCGACATCACGCCGGTGTACCTGGAGGCGCCGGACGGCGTGGCGGCGTTCTCCAGTGGCAATGTCGATGCGTGGGCGATCTGGGACCCGTTCCTGGCGACTCAGCAGCGTGAACATCACGTTCGCGTGATCGCCGACGGCAGTGATGGCGTGGCCAACTACAACCGTTTCTACGTCGCCAACACCAGCTTCGCCAAGGCCCATCCGGAGGTGCTGCAGGTGGTGTTCGACACCCTTCACGACGCCGGGCAGTGGGTCAAAGGCCATCCGCAGGAGGCCGCGAAAAACCTCTCGCCGCTGTGGGGCAACATCCCGACCGAGACCGTGGAGCTGGCCAACAGCCGTCGCAGCTACGACATCGTGCCGGTCAAGATCGACCAGTTGGCCGAGCAGCAGCGCATCGCCGATTACTACTTTGAGGTCAAGCTGATTCCCAAGCCGCTGAAGGTGTCCGACATCGCGGTCTGGGTGCCCAAGGCCAAATAAGCAGGAGCATATTCATGAGTCGTCAAATTCACCTGTCGGCGTTTCTGCTGACCGGGCCGGTCATTCACAGTCACGCGGCCTGGCGTCACCCTGAAACCATTGGTCACTACCTCGACCCCGAGTACTACGCGCGCACGGCCCGTGTGGTGGAGGAGGGGCTGTTCGACTTCCTGTTCTTCGCTGATCGCCTCGCGGTCGGTGACCAGATGGGCGGCTCGCGGGACACCGCGCTGCGGTACGGCGCGCAGGATGCCACGCGTCTGGACCCGCTGCCGATCCTGTCCTACTTGGTTGGCCAGACGAGCAAACTGGGCCTGGGTGCCACGCGTTCGACCACCTATTACGAGCCCGCGCACATCGCGCGGGAGTTCGCCACCCTCGATCACCTGTCCAAGGGGCGCGCGGCGTGGAACATCGTGACCTCGATGAACGACAGCGAAGGGCGCCTGTTCGGGAAGGACAAGCACCTGGAGCACGACCTGCGCTACGACCGCGCCGACGAGTTCGTCGAAGTGGCGCTCAAACTCTGGCGCAGCTGGGCGCCGGGGGCGTTGAAGCTGGATCGCGAAAACGGCGTTCTGGCTGACCCCGACAGGATCACCTCGGTGCAGCATCACGGCGAATGGTTCAAGGTCGAAGGGCCGCTGAACATTCCGCGCACGCCGCAAGGCCGGCCGGTGCTGATTCAGGCGGGGTCGTCAGGGCGTGGACGTCGTTTTGGCGCGCGTTGGGCCGAGGCGATCTTCACCATTCACCCGCATTTGAAGGCCATGCATGCATTCCGCGAGGACGTGCGCGGGCAGGTTGTGCAGCAGGGGCGCAGCGCTGACAGCTGCAAGGTGCTGACCGCGGTGATGCCGTTCATTGGTGGCAGCGAGGCAGAAGCCCGGGCCAAGCGCGACAAGCACAACGCCTTGGCGCGGCCCGAGTTGGGCCTGGTCACGCTGGCCTCGCAACTGAACGTTGATCTCTCGCCATTCCCGCTGTCGGCCACTCTGGCAGAGATTGCCCGCGCGCCTTCGATTCACCCGGCTGCGGCGGAAAAGCTGCTGATGCAAGGGCCGGACACTACGCTCGAAGAGCTGGGCCGGATCTTCGCCAGCAGCGTGCGTGTGCCGCAACTGGTGGGCACCGGCGCACAGATCGCCGATCAACTGGCCGAGCTGTTCACCCAGGGCGGTTGTGATGGCTTTGTGATTTCACCGGCGTACCTGCCGGGGTCGTTCAGTGAATTCGTCGAAAGCGTGATCCCGCATTTGCAGCGCAAGGGGCTGTTCCGTACGGCGTACGAAGGTTCGACGCTGCGCGAGCATCTGGGGTTGTCGGCGCTGGAGAGCTGATCGCCGGATATTCGACGGTGTGCAGTTTCTCTGTGGGAGCGAATTCATTCGCGAAAAATAGATCTGGCGATAGAGATGCATCGGATTTACTGGCCTCTCGCGAATGAATTCGCTCCCACAGGGCGAGACGCGGTGTGATGAAAATCTGCTCCTCGTACAGCCATCTGACAGCATCTCCCGGTCGATTGCGGGCTGACATCCCGAACATGCTGCGTATGATGGGCCCGACGTTTTTCTGAAAGGGCCTGTCCTCAATGATGAAGTTTTTCGCCGCGCTGCTCTGTGTCTTCACAGGCTTCGCCCATGCCGAACCCGCGCTGCTCACCGACCTGGCCCTGCCTTACCTCGCTGCGGCCCCCGCCGACTCCAAAGACAAACCCCTGATCATCTTCCTGCACGGCTACGGCAGTGACGAACGCGACCTGTTCGGCATCAAGGACGAGTTGCCTGGGGACTACACCTACCTGTCGGTGCGCGCGCCAGGGGAAGTCGATGGCGGCGGCTACAAGTGGTTCACCCAGGACACCGATCAGGCCGAGTACGAAGGCGTGACCAGCGACGTGGACAAGAGCACCGACCTGCTTCGCACGTTCATCGAGCAAGCCACCGAGAAGTACGGCACCCAGCCGAACAAGGTGGTTCTGGTGGGTTTCAGCCAGGGCGCGATGATGAGTTATCAGATCGGCCTGCAATACCCGGAACTGGTGCGCGGCATTGCGCCGTTGAGCGGCAAGATCCTCGCGGCGCTGAATTCACGGCTCAAGCCCGATGAGCGCCTGAAGTCGCTGAAAGTGTTCATCGGCCATGGCTCGGCCGACAGCCGCGTGCCGTATTCCGGCGCGACCGAGGCGCAGACGGTGCTGGAGAATAATCTGCTGATCAGCCCGGAGTTTCATTCGTATGCGGGAGCAGGGCATACCATTACCTCGGCTGAGGTAGGGGATTTGAAGCGGTGGGTTGAGGCGCAGTTGAAGTAGCACCTTTTCTGACGTAGCGCGCATCCCCTGTGGGAGTGAATTCATTCGCGAGACGTCGGTACGGTCGACAGAGATGCGTTGAATGTACCGGCCAATCGCGAATGAATTCGCGCCCACAGTGAGGGAAAGCATTGCGTCAGTTGGTCACGTGACTGGTCACAACCCCTGACTCCCCCGAATCAACTCATACGCCCGCCGCGCCAGCGGGTTCACGGTATTGGGCCGTATCCACAGGTGATAGGTCACGTCGGGCATTCTCGGCAGGCCGTCGGCTTCGCCCAGCACGCGCATGTCCGGGCCGAGCATTTCCATGCTGCGCGCCGTCACGCCCAAGCCTGCGCGGGTCGCGGCCTTGATGCCGATCAGGTTCGAGGCCAGGTACGCCTGACGCCAGGCAATGTTCGCCCGCTCCAGTGCCTCAATGGCGTAGCGCCGATAGATGCTCGGCTCATCCACCAGAATCAGCGGAATCGGCTCGCCCGGCACATGCTGGTACTGCGCCGAGCAGATCCACCACACTGGCGATGTCCTCAGTGCAAAGCCTTCTAACCCTGGGTCTTCGCGGGTGGAAATCACCATGTCGACCTTGCCGCGATGCAGATCGTCCATCAGAAACGGGCTGCGCCCCACGTCGATTTCCAGCCGCAGTTTCGGCGCCGAGCGGGCGATGTGGCTGAGGATCGGCGGCAGGATGGTGTCGGCGATGTCGTGGGGCGAGCCGATGCGCAGCACGCCGCTGAGGCTGCTTTCGCGCAGGGAATTGAGCGCGTCGTCGTTGAGCGAGAGCATCTGTCGGGCATGGCGCAACAGCTGGCGGCCCGGCTCGGTGAGTTGCTTCTGCCGACCCTGCTTCTGAAACAGGCTCACGCCGATTTGCTGTTCCAGACGCTGCATGTGCTGGGTCACCGACGACTGCGTGCGTGACAACTGCGCGCCGGCCCCGGCGAAGCTGTGGTGGTCGACGACGGCGACGAAGGTGCGCAGCAGTTCAAGATCGAGGGTGTCGGACATTTGGACTCACTCATCAGTCAGGTCGAAGCGCGGACCTCTGTAGCAGTCCGGCTTGCCGGCGGTGGCGATTTCAAAAACGCCACCGCCGGCAAGCCGTGAGGCTACAGGTCCAAGGCGGTCAAACGGACCCGTGTTACATCAATCGGAATGCGCAATACATTACGTTTTTTTATGCCTTTTGAAAGTCCTCATCGCGAAACATCACGCTCAGCCCAATGAATACGTGCTTATTCCGTTTCGGCTTAACAACCAAAAACAGAAAGTTATAACCATATTTGATATTTGCATTTCCGTTGCTCCCATACCCTCCCTAGGATGCGGGTCATTACAAGGCGCTGACTTCTTGTCGTCACAAGCGCCGAGCCGATGACCATTTCGAGGGGAAATCCATGCCGTACACGCGCTCGCCCATTACCCGTCTTGTGCCTTTGTTCGTCGGTGCGATTGCCGCCCTCGGCGCCAGTTTTGCCGTGCAGGCCGATGCCACCCTGGACAAGATCGAGCAGCGCCATCGCCTGGTGGTCGGCGTGTTGCTGTCGGGCGGGCCGTTCGGTTCCATCGACCCGAGCAACCAGAAACCCAAGGGCCTGAACGTCGACATGGCCGAAGACCTGGGGCGTCGACTCGGCGCCGAAGTCGAGCTGGTGCCGGTGCTTCCTGCCAACCGCGTGCAGTTCCTGCAACAGGGCAAGGTCGACCTGCTGATCGCCAACATGGAATGGACCGCCGAGCGCGGCCAACAACTGGGCTTCGTGCCAACGCCGTTCTATCGCGTCGGCGGCACGGCTGCGGTGCTCAAGGACAGCAAGATCACCCGCTGGGAAGACCTCAAGGGCCAGTCGGTCTGCACGTCCCAGGGCAGCAGCTACGTCAAGCCGCTGACCGAATACGGCGCTGAGCTCAAAGCCTTCAAAAGCTCCTCCGAATCCCTGCTGGCCCTGCGCGGCAACAACTGCGTCGCCGCCGTGCACGACGCCACGCTGATCAACCCGCTGATCGCCGACAGCGCCGAGTGGAAGGACTACCGCGCCATCACCCCTGAACTCAATCCCGCGCCGTCGGTGATCTGGACCCGCCCAGGGGAGGCCGACACCCAGGTAAAACTCGACGCCATCGTCAAAGACTGGCACCGCACCGGCTGGCTGATCGAGGGCGAGAAGCGCCATCACATCACCCCGGCCTCGCCAGCACTGGTCGAGCTGCATGACAAGTTCCAGGCCGCAGGCGCCTGAGTCGTTTCCCTTTCAAGGCATTGGTTATGAGCACGCGTACTTTCGGCAAGACCCTGACCGCCCTCGGCCTCTCGATCGGCATGGCGATGGCCGCCACTCTGGCCCACGCCGACGCGACGCTGGACAAGATCCAGCAGCGTCACAAGATCAGCATCGGCGTGATTCTCAGCGGCCCGCCGTTCGGCACCATTGACCCGAAAACCGGCGAGCACCTGGGCTACAACGTCGAACTGGCCAAGGGCATCGCGCAGAAACTCGGCGTCCAGGTCGAGACCGTTTCGGTGCTGGCGCCCAACCGCGTGCAGTTCCTGCAGCAGGGCAAGGTCGACATCCTGATCGCCAACATGCAGTACACCGACGAGCGCGCCGAGATCCTCGACTACGTGCCCACGCCCTATGAGGAAGTCGGCGGCGCCGCGCTGATCCGCAAGGGGGCCGGCATCGCCAAGTGGAAAGACCTCAAGGGCAAGCCGGTTTGTGTGTCCCAGGGCAGCAACTTCATCAAGCCGTTGCAGGAAACCTACGGCGCCGAGATCAAGGCGTTCCGCAGCCAGTCCGAGTCGCTGCTGTCCCTGCGCGGCAACGGTTGCGTCGCGGCGGTTCATGTCAGCCCCACCATGCACGCGCTGCTGGATGACCCGGAATGGGCCGATTACAACATCCCGCTGGGCAACGACCTGATCCCGTCGAAATCGGTGATCTGGGTGCGCAAGGGCGAGCACGACACCCAGGCGAAACTCGACGCGATCATTCGCGACTGGCACCGCAGTGGCTGGCTGATCGAGGTCGGCCAGCGCACCGGCATGGCGCCATCCCAGGCCCTGCGTGACCTGCACGAGCAGTTCCGCAACGCCGCGCCGCTGGCGGCTCAATAAGGAAGGGTGGGCATGAGCGATCTGTTCCAGACGTTGCAGCAGTTGCTCGGCGCCGATTACGTGCAGCCGGGCAGCGATTCGACGACGCAACTGACCGACAAACAGGGCACTTACGTCGGCAAGGCGCTGGCGGTGGTGCGCCCGGCCAACACCGAGGAAGTCGGCGCCGTGGTGCGCGCCTGTGTCGCTCACAAGGCGCCGATTGTGGTGCAGGGCGGCAACACTGGCCTGATGGGCGCTGCAACGCCCGACGCCAGCGGTCGTTCGGTGCTGTTGCTTCTGGACCGGCTCAATCGCATACGTGAGATCGACACTGACAACGACACCCTGACGGTCGAGGCCGGCTGCATCCTGCAAAACGTCCAGGACGTGGCGCGCAACGCCGGGCGCCTGTTTCCGCTGAGTCTGGGCGCGGAAGGCAGCTGCACCATTGGCGGCAACCTGGGCACCAACGCGGGCGGCACGGCGGTGCTGCGCTACGGCAACACCCGCGAGCTGACCCTGGGCCTGGAAGTGGTCACCGCCGAGGGTGAGATCTGGAACGGCCTGCGCGGGTTGCGCAAGGACAATACCGGTTACGACCTGCGCGACTTGTACATCGGCAGCGAGGGGACGCTGGGCATCATCACGGCGGCGACATTGAAGCTGTTTCCGTTGCCCAAGGCGCAGTCCACGGCGTTTCTGGCGTTCGATTCGCTGGCACAGGCGGTGAGTTTTCTCTCCCACGCCCGCGCCGGCTTTGGCGCAAGCCTCACTGCGTTCGAGCTGCTGACCGCCGATTGCCTTGCGCTGTTGCGCGAGCAATTTCCTGACGGCCCGCAAGCCTTTGTCGATGCGCCGCAGCCCTGGTTCGCCTTGCTCGAACTGTCCGATAACCACAGCGAAGCCCATGCGCGCCAAGCGTTTGAAGAGGTGCTCGGCAGTGCCTTCGAAGAAGGGTTGCTGGCTGATGCGCTGATTGCCGAAAGTCTGGCCCAGAGCCAGGCGTTGTGGTTGCTGCGCGAGAACATGAGCGATGCGCAACGTCGCGCCGGTCGCAACATGAAGCACGACATCTCGATCCCGATCTCACGCATCGTTGCATTCGTCGAGCACACCGACGCCTTGCTGCAGCAGCACTTCCCTGGCGTGCGCAATTTCACCTTTGGCCATTTGGGCGACGGCAACCTGCATTACAACGTCGCCCATCCGCTGAACTCCACGGTCGAGGCGCACATGGCCCGTTACGCCGAACTCAGCGAGCTGGTTCACGACAGCGCCCACGCCTTCGGCGGCTCGATCAGCGCTGAACACGGCATCGGCCAGCGTAAACGGGCGATGCTGCCGCGTTACAAAAGCAGCGTCGAACTGAACCTGATGCGCCGCATCAAGCAGGCCCTCGACCCCCTCAACCTGCTCAATCCGGGCAAGGTCCTGACCCACATCGACAGCGAGAGTACCCCTTCATGAGCGTTCGTCTGTCCCGACGCGTGCAGCGCGTTTCCCTGTCTGCCAACGCCGCCGCGAAATCCCGCGCCACCGAGCTGCGCGATGCCGGCCGCGACATTCTGGACCTCACCACTGGCGAGCCGGATTTCGACACCCCGGAACACATCAAACAGGCCGCCTACAAAGCCATCGACGGCGGCGCCACCAAGTACACGCCGACCCCAGCGTGAAAAAACTCCGCGAGGCGATCCAGCGCAAACTTCAGCGCGAGAACCGTCTGGACTATGCGCTGCCGTCGATCGTGGTTGGCAACGGTGCCAAGCAGATCATCTTCAATGCCTTCGCCTCGACCCTCGATGATGGCGATGAAGTGCTGGTCCCGGTGCCTTACTGGCCATCGTTTCCGGACATCGTGCGAGTCAACGGTGGCGAGCCGGTGTTCATCGAATGCGGCCTGGAACAAGGCTGCAAGCTGACCCCGCAGCAGCTCGAACAAAGCATCAATGAGCGTACCCGCTGGCTGATTCTCAACGGCCCCGGCAACCCCAGCGGCGCGGTGTACAGCGAGGCGGAGCTGCTGGCGCTGGCCGAGGTGTTGCGTCGTCATCCCCAAGTGCTGGTGCTGCTGGATGAGCTGTACGAGCACATTCGCTTCGACGGCAGCCCGGCGCTGAGCCTGCTCAACGTGGCGCCCGATCTGCAATCCCGCGCGCTGTTGGTGGGCGGCGTGTCCAAGACTTACGCCATGACTGGCTGGCGTATCGGCTTTGGTGCCGGCCCCAAGGAACTGACCAGCGCGATGACTGTGATTCAATCGCAGTCCACTTCCGGCGCATCGTCGGTGGGGCAGGCCGCTGCACTGGCCGCATTCGAAGGCGGCCTGGCGTTTTTACCGGAGCAGGTGCAGGCCTATCAGCAACGGCGTGATCTGTTGGTCGAGGCATTGAGCGAGGTGGACGGGCTGGAGGTGCTCAAGCCGGAAGGCGGCTTCTTCGTGTTCGTGCGCTGTGCCGGTTTGCTGGGGCGGGTTCGTCCCGATGGTCATCCCCTGAACGATGACGGCGATGTGGTGGATTACCTGCTGGAACAGGGCGTCGCAGGCGTGGCAGGCAGTGCTTACGGTTTATCGCCGTGGTTCCGCCTGTCCATCGCGACCGCCACCACGAGCGTGATCGAGGCCGGGCGGCGGATTGCCGATGCCTGCGCACAGCTGCGTGTCGAGGCCCTTGCATGAGTCATTGGCTGGAGCTCTTTGTGCAGTGGACCGCGAAGTTCGGCCTGAACTACAGCTTTCTGCTGGACACTTATCAGCGCGCCTCGATGGTCAACGGCGCGCTGACCACGGTGCTGCTGTGCCTGTTCACCATCGTCGGCAGCCTGCTGGCCGGTGTCGGTCTGGCGGCCATGCTGACCAGCGGCAAGCCGTATCTGGCCAAGCCTGCGCGGGTGTTTATTGAGGTCACCCGCAACACGCCGACGCTGGTCCAGCTGTATTGCGCATTTCTGGTGTTGAACATGTTGTTGACTCAGGCCGTGGGCGCGGCCAACCCGCTGACGCCGTTCGCCTGGGTGGTGATCGTGATCTCGCTGCACAAGGGCGCGTTTCACGCCGAAGCCCTGCGCGCCGGGATCGAAGCGGTGCCTGCCGTAACCCTGGAGGCGGCGAGTTCCCTGGCCTTCAGCAGCCGTCAGTTGCTGTGGAACGTGCAACTGCCGCTGGCTTTGCGCTTCGCCTTGCCGTCGCTGATCAACAACCTGATCGACCTGGTGAAAATGACCGCCGTGGCATCGGCCATCGCCGTGGGCGACATCACCTACGCCTCGATCATGATCTGGACCCAGAGCGACAACGTGCTGGAGCTGATGATTCTGCTGCTGACGTTTTTCGGTTTGCTCAGCTTCATCGTCAACTGTGTGGGCCGTGCCCTCGAAGCCAAATTGAGGATGCCCGGTTATGGCCATTGAATCGTCCGCAAGCCTGCCGTTGTCCTGGCCCCGTCGTCATCCGGGCAAGCTGGTGCTGGTCGCTGCGTTGTTGGCGTTGCTGGTCTTCGGTGCGCCGCAAAGCCCGGTCTTCGCGGCGCTCTACGAGTGGTCGCCAGCACTGGCAGTGGGCTTCGGCCAGAACATTCTGATCAGCCTGTTGGCCATTGCCATCGGCTCTGTACTGGGCCTGTTGATCGGCGCGCTGGGCGTGTCGCCGCTGTGGATCACCCGACTCCCCGCGCGAATCTGGGTGCAGGTGTTTCGCAACGCGCCGTGGCTGGTGCTGATCTATTTCACCACCTACGTGTTCCCGTTCGAGCTGCACATCGGCACGTCATGGATCGCCTTTCCCGACTGGGTGAAAGTCACCATTGGCCTGGCGTTGCCGGCCAGCGCCAACGTCGCGGAAATCTTTCGCGGGGCCATCGGTTCGATCCCCAGCACCCAGTGGGAAGCCTCGCGTTCGCTGGCCTTCACCCGATGGCAGATCTTCCGCTCGATCATCCTGCCGCAGTGCTTCAAGCGCATGCTGCCGCCGTGGATGAACCTCTACGCGGTGATCACCATGGGCACTGCATTGGCCTCGCTGGTGGGCGTGCATGACCTGATCGACACCGCGCAGATCGCCAGCAACACGGTCAACCGTACGGGCTTCACGGTGCTGATCTACTTCAGCGTGCTGGCGCTGTTCTTCGTCTATTGCTATCCGATTTCCCGACTCACTCAATACCTGGAGCGACGTTATGCCTTCTCCTGAAACGCGCGCCGAGCAACCCCTGATCAGCCTGCGCGACATTCACCTGTCGTTCGGCAGCAACCGCGTGCTCAAGGGCATCGACCTGGACGTGCAGCGCGGCCAGGCGGTGTCGATCATCGGCCCGTCAGGCTCGGGCAAGTCGACCATCCTGCGGTGCATCACCGGCCTGTTGCAGCCACAGCGCGGTACGATTCGCGTCGGCGACACCGAGGTGCACAAGCTGGCCAGCGAGGCGCAGCGCATCGAACTGCGCAAGCGCGTGGGGTTCGTGTTCCAGCAGTACAACCTGTTCCCGCATCTGTCGGTGCTGGAAAACCTCGTCATCGCGCCGCGCAAGGTGCTGGGGCGCAACGCGGTGGACGCCGAAAAAGAAGCCCGCGCCTTGCTCGCCAAAGTGCGCATGGAGCACAAGGCCGATGCGTATCCGGGGCAGTTGTCCGGCGGTCAGCAGCAGCGCGTGGCGATTGCTCGCGCGCTGGCGATGCGCCCCGAATTGATCCTGTTCGATGAAGTGACCTCGGCGCTGGACCCGGAAACCGTGGGCGAGGTGCTGACGGTGATTCGCGAGCTGACCGAAGAGGGTATGACTTGCGTGCTGGTGACCCACGAAATGCGCTTCGCCGAGGACATCAGCGACGTGGTGTATTTCACCGAGAACGGCCTGATCGTCGAGCACGGCAGCGCCGAACAGATCTTCCAGCGCCCCACCAGCGAGCGCACCCAGACCTTTTTGCGCCACGCCCTGGGTGATCCCGGACGTCGCCCGGGAGCCGCTGGCGACCCGTTTTTGTTGAGCAATATCAGCCGGTACAGCCTGTCGGTTTGAGGTAGTGCGTGAGCGCCGCATTGGCAGACGCATCAGAACTCTTGTGGGAGCCGGCTTGCTGGCGAAGGCGGCGTGTCAGCCAATGCATTGTTAGCTGACACAACGCCTTCGCCAGCAAGCCGGCTCCCACAGGGGAATAGCGTCAGATGAGCAGTATGTATTCCAAGCCCTGAATATGAATAAAAGGAGCACCTGATGAGCATCGAAACCCGCAGCCCCGTGATCGAAGACTTCCTGCAACAGATCCGCGTCATTCACCAGCGCGGCGTCGACCGTGACGCGCTGAAGGAAATCGTCAGCCTGCTGGAAGGCCTGGCCGAGCGTCGTGATCTGTTCAACTTCGACACCTTCCCGCCGCCGGTTCCGGGGGAGGGCGACACTGCGTTTCGTTATCGCCTGAACGACGACGGCGAGACCCCAACGCTGTACATGAACTCCCTGCTGCCGGGCAAAAGCACGTTGCCGCACAACCATGAAACCTGGGCGGTGATCGTGGCGGTGCAGGGGCAGGAAATCAATTACGTCTGGGCCCGGACCGACGATGGCAGCGACCCCGCGTTCGCCAAGCTGGAGCTGGAAAAGGAAGTCGTGGTGCAACCGGGCACTTCGATCAGCTTCCTCGGCGAAGACCTGCACGGCATCAAGGTCGATGGCGAAACCCCGACCCTGCATTTCCATCTGTACGGCCGTCCGCTGGAGTCGCTGAACGGGCGTTACGGCGTCAACACCGAGGGCAAGGTCCTCAACTACAACGCCTCGCAAATGGCCCCGTCGATCAAGGCCTACGCATGATCGATCTCTACTATTGGCCCACCGGCAACGGCCTGAAAATCGGCATCCTGCTTGAGGAGCTTGAGCAGGAGTACCGCCTGCTGCCGATCAACATTCGCACCGGCGAACAGAAGCAGGAATGGTTCCAGAAGATCAGCGCCAATGGACTGATTCCGGCAATTGTCGATCATGCACCGGCGCCCGCGGGCCAGCCGCTGAGCCTCTTCGAATCCGGGGCTATTCTCAATTATCTGGCGAACAAGGCCGGGCGTTTTCTGCCGCCGGAAGGCACCGCCGAACGCCAGCGCGTGCAGGAATGGCTGTTCTGGCAGGTGGGGCATGTCACGCCGTACCTGAGCCAGTGGCAGGTGTTCCGGGAGAAGGCGCCAGAGCCTATTCCGTTCGCCCTCGACCTGCTCGGCGCCGAGGCCGCGCGGCTGTACGGCGTGCTGGAAACGCGTCTGGGCGAGGTGCCGTACGTAGCGGGTGATTACTCGATTGCCGACATGGCCATCTTCCCGTGGATTCAGCCATTGCGTCAGGGCCAGGACCTGGCGGACTACCCGAACATTCACGCCTGGCGCGAACGCATCAAGGCCCGGCCGGCGGTGCAGCGCGCGTACGACAAGGGCCGGGAAGTGGCGGCGGGCGAGAGGTCGTTGGTGTTGCAGTAACCCGAACGCCGTCCGCCCTGCCGACGCGGTTCCCTGTAGCAGTCCGGCTTGCCGGCGGCAGTGATTCCAAGGACGTCACCGCCGGCAAGCCGTGCTGCTACATGCCCCATATCGTTCGACACATACGCATCATTTTTTGATTCACGAGAACCCCATGAGCCAAAAAGTCACCCCGCACCACCTGCAAACCTGGCTGTTCGACGGACAGGAAATCGCCCTGTTCGACGTACGCGAACACGGCCAGTACGGCGAAGCGCATCTGTTTCACGGGGTGAACCTGCCCTATAGCCGCCTTGAACTCGAAGCCCGTCGTCTGGCGCCCAATCCCAACGTGCGTCTGGTGATCTACGACCAGACCGGTAGCGACATCTCGCGCAAGGCCGCGCAGCGTCTGGAGCAACTGGGTTACACCCGCGTGCACGTGCTCGAAGGCGGCGCCGAGGGCTGGCAGGCTGCCGGGTTGCAACTGTTCGCCGGGGTGCATGTGCCGTCCAAGGCGTTCGGCGAACTGGTCGAAGAAGCGAGCCACACGCCGCACATCAGCGCCACCGAACTGGCCGACTGGCAGGCAAAGGGCGAACCGCTGGTGCTGCTGGACGGTCGCCCGTTCGACGAATACCGCAAGATGACCATCCCCGGTTCCGTGTGCTGCCCCAATGGCGAGCTGGGCTATCGCCTGAAAGAGCTGGTGTCGGATGAAACCACGCCCATCGTGGTCAATTGCGCCGGTCGTACCCGCAGCATCATCGGCGCGCAAACCCTGATCGACCTCGGCGTGAAAAACCCGGTCTACGCGCTGGAAAACGGCACCCAGGGTTGGTACCTCGCGGACCTGCCGCTGGAGCATGGCAGCACGCGGCGTTACCCCGAGGTGTCTTCTGGCGCTTCGCTGTCGCATCAGCGTGAGGCCGCGCAGCGTCTGGCCCAGCGTGCGAATGTGCAGACGGTCAAGGCCGAGCAGGTGCTCGCCTGGTCCAAGGATGCTTCGCGCAGCCTGTTCGTCTGCGACGTGCGCACCCCTGAAGAGTTCGCTCTGGGCAGTTTGCCGGGGGCGCAACACACGCCGGGCGGGCAGCTGATTCAGTCCACCGATCTGTATGTCGGTGTGCGTGGCGCGCGGTTGGTGTTGCTCGACAACGACGGCGTGCGGGCGCCGATCGTTGCCAGCTGGTTGCGTCAGTTGGGGCATGAGGCCTACGTGCTGGAGGGTGGCTTGCAGAGTGGTCTGGCGCTGCCGG
>Ga0157373_10001401_pt1 | contig 18455 bp, 11 predicted proteins | sample C65metaG_FD_113460 | JGI IMG/M metagenome (GOLD analysis project Ga0157373, IMG submission 113460) | Corn rhizosphere microbial communities from Kellogg Biological Station, Michigan, USA - C6-5 metaG | ecosystem: Host-associated > Plants > Roots > Rhizosphere > Soil | place: USA: Michigan... | reverse complement strand
GCCGCTCTGGTGGCCGCGCTTGGTCGTGTCCAGCTCCTCGAGCACGGTCATCGGGATGGGCACGTGGTGTTCTTCGAAATTCGTCATGGCGTGTGGATCGGGGATCAATACGTTGGTATCGAGTACATACAGGATTGGCTTGTTGGAGGAAGGGCTACGGCCGTGATCATCCATACTCGGTCACCTTTGTGGGGGCCATTCGACGCAATACCATGACAGTGCGGCGCCTCGAGGTAGCCACCGAATTCACCCGCGAGGATTGAGGTGAACTGCACACAAACGGGGTCTTGGAAGACGCCACCTGTGTTGCAGGTTTCGGCGGTCTGACTTCTTGATACCCCAAAAACCATGACAGGAAAAAGCACTTTGACGCTTTTTTGAAGTTTATTTTTCAGAGTGACGAAAAGCCCTTGGCGTACCGTCGCTACGCCGTTAAAGTCGGAAGTCCGCTCGTCACGAATGCGCAGCGGATTTTTCCTTTCCCCCAATGTTTCCGGGCCTTCTACGGCTTCAGCGGAACGCCTCCTGACAATCCTCCCAACCGATTCCGCTTTGCGCCGTCTGCGTAATGAGCCAGGGCATCGCCGTCTTCACCGCATCCTGCTTGGCGTTGAAGTTGATCACTCCATGGCGCCACAACAGCATCAAGGTCAACGCGCGCTGAGCACTCTGCTCGGGCTTGAGCCGGTTGGTGCCGTCCTGGGGATCGATATCCCACAACGCTACTTGCAGGCCCTGCTGTCTGAAAAATGCCTCGGCATCGCCACGCCGCTGGCCCTGGGGCGGGCGGAACAGCGGCACGTAGTTCTCCGGCAGCTTGCCCTTGACCAGGTCGACACTGCGCCGTATCGAGTCTTGCCAGTCCTGCCAATAGCTATGGGAACGGAATTCCCAGCCCTGAACACCCACACACTGTTCCGAATATAACGACTGGAGGTTGTTGACCGAGTCCTCCACCAGCCGCGCCTGGATGTCCTTGCCCAACACAAAAAAGGTGCCGTTCATATTCAACTTGCGCAAGTAATCCGCCAGCCACGGAGTATTGTCCGGCGCAACATTGGCACCGCTGTCGAAGGTCAGCAGAAACAGCCGGTCATGCATGTCCTCGCCATTGCGTTCGTAATCGCCGAATCGTTCGATTTCGCTGCTTGTTTGCGGAAAAAGCGCGGCTTTTCGCAACAATTCGTCCCGGTATTGGGTATGAAAAATCTGGCTTGGCCCGGCCCATTTGAAATAGAACGAGTCTTCATCCAGATGAAACCTGCGCGCCTCCTCACGCAAGGTCGCCATGTCCTCCACCAGGTAACAGAAAGAGGCGTCCTGATCACAGCTCTGCTGGGCAAAGTTGTAGCTGGCCAGTAACCGCTGCCACAACCGTGCACGCAGGGTGGTGATTGCCGCCATGTTCACCGAGAGCAATCCCAGGTACTGCTTGAGGGCGATTTCGTCCATGGCATCGGTGTCCAGCAACACCCGGGCGAACATCAGAATCTCGGCCCGCGAAGCGACGTCGAACAGGGTCGGGCTGGTCAGCTGCTCCGGCCAGGTACTGCGGTCCAGGGTGGCGATGTCGTTGGGCGCGGCAGTGGCAGTGAAGCTCAAGAGCCAGGCCGATAACAGAAGCACGATACGCAAAGGGATGTCTCCATAACGAAACCCGCGCGGCATCATAGCTGATCCTGGGGCCCGGCCTGTCTGGATCTCATGCTGGCCGCAGAGTTCCTGTGGCGAGGGAGCTTGCTCCCGCCGGGTTGCGAAGCGACCCCAAGCAAGCCGGCGACCGCTTCGCGCTCGAGCGGGAGCAAGCTCCCTCGCCACACAAGCGTTCCATCCGAACGCTGCCAAGCTACTCACCACCGATCACCTATTACCCCGATAGCTGGAGTCCACCCGGACAACCCCCTAGAATCGCCGCACCCTCAAAGGAGACGATTGCATGCTGATGGTGATTTCCCCCGCCAAGACCCTCGATTACGAAACACCGCCGGCCACCGAACGCTTTACCCTGCCGCAGTACCTGGACCACTCCCAGGAACTGGTCGAGCAGTTGCGTGAATTCTCGCCGGCACAGATCAGCGAACTGATGCACGTCTCCGACAAGATCGGAGGCCTCAATGCTGCGCGATTCGGCAGTTGGACCCCGGCGTTCACCCCGGCCAATGCCAAGCAAGCCCTGCTGGCTTTCAAGGGTGATGTGTACACGGGTCTGGACGCACAGAGTTTCAGCGAGGCCGACTTCGATCATGCCCAACAGCATCTGCGCATGCTCTCCGGCCTTTACGGCCTGCTGCGGCCGCTGGACCTGATGCAGCCCTATCGCCTGGAAATGGGCACGAAGCTGGCCAATGCCCGAGGCAAGGATCTCTATGCATTCTGGGGCACCCGCATCAGCGAATGGTTGAACGAAGCCCTCGCCGATCAGGGCGATGACGTGCTGTTGAACCTGGCCTCCAACGAGTACTTCTCGGCGGTCAAGCGCAGCGCCTTGAACGCGCGCATCATCGATACCGAATTCAAGGACCTGAAGAACGGCCAGTACAAGATCATCAGTTTCTACGCTAAAAAAGCCCGCGGGCTGATGAGCCGGTTTGTCATTCAGGAACGCATCAACGATCCGGCCTTGCTCAAACAGTTCGATGTGCAAGGCTATCGTTACAGTGCCGAGCAATCCTCACCCGGAAAACTGGTTTTCCTGCGCGACCACGCCCCACAATAACGCAACACTCTTCCAGGCCCCTGATCAGCGGCCTCGATCAGCCCCAACAGGTCATTCAACTTCCCCACTCAATTCGCCACATTCTTGGCGTCAATATTTAAACCACCCCCTGTGCTAACTTTTCTTTCACTCGACAAATGTCAGTTTTTTCCGTAGTGGCACGGAAAATTTTCAACAGTAGTGGCAAAAAAACATCTAGGCCTCTTAACTCCCCGTAACTAAAGGGCGAAATAGCAAGTGCTATCAATATGAGAGCAGTGCCATCTCTGCCAATATTTCAAAAAATTTCCAAAATCGTGATGAGCGGGCAGGAACTATGTCCAAATGCACGGCTCATACCACCCGTAACGATTCTCGCCGAGCGTGTACGAGATAACTTACATGGGACGTCGACTGAAGTAACCAAGTTGTCACGACAACTAAGCGAAACGGTCGCTCTTATGGATCCAAGATGAAAGGACAGGAGATAAGGCACCATCGCTATCCCCTACAAGGCCAAGGCTGCGCCCCTATAACGTGCTCACCCGAGCACACAAGCTCCTGATTTTGTGGGCTTTTTGCCAGAAGTCAGAAGTGAACGACCTTTGCACGAACGTTCTGGACAACGAGGACTGGCTGCATAACAGGGCAGGTCATAACAAGAAGGCCGCATTGCGCACAACTTGAGTGCAATTATTTAGACACTCGGAACTTAGTATGCCTGCACACGGCACTGTGGCGCCTGCATTCCACACTTCCGAGTGCACTATAACAGCTGAACACTAATAACACCGGCCATTTAATGGCGTGAAAAACAGAGGTAAATGCGATGCGCATTAGCATATTTGGTTTGGGTTACGTCGGTGCAGTATGTGCCGGTTGCCTGTCTGCACGGGGCCATGATGTGGTTGGCGTAGATGTCGCCAAAGACAAGATCGATATGATCAACGCCGGCAAATCGCCTATTGTTGAACCGGGTCTTGGGGAGTTGCTGGCTCAAGGTATTCAAACAGGTCGCCTGCGTGGCACCACCAACTTCGCGGAAGCCATTCGCGATACAGACCTGTCGATGATTTGCGTCGGCACGCCGAGCAAAAAGAACGGCGACCTGGAACTGAACTACATCGAGGCCGTCTGCCGCGAGATCGGTTTTGTCCTGCGCGAAAAGAGCACCCGCCACACTATCGTAGTGCGCAGCACCGTATTGCCGGGCACGGTCGCAAACGTTGTCATCCCGATCCTCGAAGACTGCTCCGGCAAAAAGGCCGGTGTCGACTTCGGTGTCGCGGTCAACCCTGAGTTCCTGCGTGAAAGCACCGCGATCAAGGACTACGACCAGCCACCGATGACCGTCATCGGCGAGTTCGATAAAGCCTCTGGCGACGTCCTGCAATCGCTGTACGAAGAACTCGATGCGCCGATCATCCGCAAGGACATCGCTGTCGCCGAGATGATCAAGTACACCTGCAACGTCTGGCACGCCACCAAGGTGACCTTCGCCAACGAGATCGGCAACATCGCCAAGGCCGTGGGCGTCGACGGTCGCGTCGTGATGGATGTGGTCTGCCAGGACAAGGCCCTCAACCTGTCCCAGTACTACATGCGTCCCGGCTTCGCCTTCGGCGGCTCGTGCCTGCCCAAGGACGTACGCGCCCTGACCTATCGCGCCAGCTCCCTGGACGTGGAAGCGCCGCTGCTCAACTCGCTGATGCGCAGCAACGAATCCCAGGTGCAGAACGCCTTCGACATCGTCTCCAGTCATGAAAAACGCAAAGTCGCCCTGCTGGGCCTGAGCTTCAAGGCCGGTACCGACGACCTGCGTGAAAGCCCACTGGTAGAACTGGCGGAAATGCTGATCGGCAAGGGCTACGACCTGCGCATCTACGATAGCAATGTCGAATACGCCCGTGTCCACGGCGCGAACAAGGATTACATCGAGTCGAAGATTCCTCACGTCTCGTCCTTGCTCAACTCCGACTTCGACTCGGTGATCGATAACTCCGACATCATCATTCTTGGCAACCGCGACGAGAAGTTCCGTGCGCTGACCGAGAACGTACCGGAAGGCAAACAGGTCATCGACCTGGTTGGGTTCATGGCCAAGGCCACTACACCGAATGGCCGGACCGAAGGTATCTGCTGGTAAGTCTGTTTGCCGGCCGGGGCCCGCCCCGGCCGGCCTTTCGCCTGCCTTAACCCATCGGGCCGCTCCCAAAGCCCGCCCGAGATAGAGACGGATGCAGATCATGCACAGGCTAAAGAACGGCCTGCTTCAGGCCGCCGGTTGGCTGTTTTACTTGAGTTTATTGATGGGCATCGCCATGGCGTTGCCCACGTCCACGTTCGACTCCGAATCCAAGGATTTCATTTTCCTGATCGGCGCCGTGGGCATCTGGCGTTACTCCATGGGAGCAACGCATTTCGTGCGTGGCATGATCTTCCTGTACATCGTCTACCCGCATCTGCGTCGCAAGGTACGCAAGCTGGGCGCGGCGGCGGATCCTTCCCACGTCTACCTGAGGGTCACCAGCTTCCGGATCGACGCGCTGACCACTGCCCAGGTCTACGGCTCGGTGATTCGCGAGGCCATCGACTGCGGGCTGCCCACCACCGTGGTCTGCTCCATCGTGGAAATGTCCGACGAACTGCTGGTCAAGAGCCTCTGGGCCCGCATGAACCCGCCAGAACGGGTCAAGCTGGACTTCGTGCGCATCCCGGGCACCGGCAAGCGTGACGGCCTGGCCTACGGTTTCCGCGCCATCTCCCGCCACTTGCCGGATGACCGTGCCGTGGTCGCCGTGATCGATGGCGACACCGTGCTCGCCGAAGGCGTCGTGCGCAAGACCGTGCCGTGGTTCCAGCTGTTCGGCAACGTCGGCGGCCTGACCACCAACGAATTCTGCGAAGTGCGCGGCGGCTACATCATGGCCGAATGGCACAAGCTGCGTTTCGCCCAGCGCCATATCAACATGTGCTCCATGGCCCTGTCCAAGCGCGTGTTGACCATGACCGGGCGCATGTCGGTGTTCCGCGCCACTGTGGTGACCAACCCGGACTTCATCGCCGACGTGGAAAGCGACTCGCTGCAACACTGGCGCCTGGGTCGTTTCAAGTTCCTGACCGGTGACGTCAAGTCGAGCTGGTTCAGCCTGATGCGCCTGGGCTACGACACCTTCTACGTACCCGACGCGGCGATCAACACCGTTGAGCACCCGCCGGAAAAAAGCTTCATCAAGGCCAGTCGCAAGCTGATGTTCCGCTGGTACGGCAACAACCTGCGGCAGAACTCCCGGGCATTGGGCCTGGGCTTGAGACGTCTGGGCCTGTTTACCTCGGTGGTGCTGTTCGACCAACGAGTGTCGATGTGGACCTCGCTGCTGGGCCTGACCGTGGCACTGATCGCCAGCTTCAAGTACGGCACCGCGTTCATCCTGGTGTACCTGCTGTGGATCGGTATCACCCGGTTGATCCTGACCTTGTTGCTGTCGTGCTCCGGACACCGGATCGGCCCCGCTTACCCGGCGATTCTCTATTACAACCAGATCGTCGGCGCGATGGTGAAGATCTACGTGTTTTTCCGCCTCGATCAACAATCCTGGACCCGCCAACCCACTTCGCTTACCCGTGATCTCGCCAGCTTTCAACGTTGGTTCAACACCTGGTCGTCTCGGACCATGACCTTCTCTGCCGGCAGTATTTTCGTCGCCGTGCTGTTGACGATGGTCTGACCGAACTCGCCTGAATTAACTAGGAAATCGCCCCTATGAACACCGCCGTGAATGTCAACGTAGTGCATGAATCCGAAGCCCAGCGCCAACACGCCCGAGTGAAAATCCCGGCCAAGTTGCGCTTCTTCGGCCCCGACCGTACCCCCATGGAAGTCAAGGTCCTGGACTTGTCCGCTGGTGGCCTGAGCTTCAACGCCGGCCAGATGCCGCTCAAGGTGGGCGAGGCCTATAAGGGTCGCCTGCAATTCGTCATCGACAACCTTGGCCTGGCCATGGACGTGGAATTGCAGATCCGCTCCCACGAGCGCCAGACCGGCCGCACCGGTTGCCAGTTCCAGAACCTGGAGCCTCGGGATATCTCGACACTGCGTCACATCATCACCTCGCACCTGGCCGGCGACATCGTCGGCGTCGGTGATGTGCTGGCGACTCTGCAACGCGACAACTTCACCAAGGCGCGCAAGCAGAAGGACGAAAGCAGTGGCATGAGCGCCCTGGGTCGCCTGCGGGCCGTGACCTTCAGCCTGGGCGTATTCATCGTCGGCCTGGCGGCATTCGGGTTCATCTTCAAGTCGGTGTACGGCATGTACTTCGTCAGCCATGCCCAGGCAGGCCTGGTAAACGTACCGGGCATGGCAATCACCATGCCACGCGCCGGCACCGTGCAGAGCCTGGTCAAGGCTGATGGTGTAGCCGCCAAAGGCGCCCCGCTGGCGACCTTCAGCACCAGCATGCTCGACGTGCTCAAGGGCCACCTGGATGACAACCAACTGCAACCGGCCAAGGTCGAGGAGCTGTTCGGCAAGCAGATGACCGGCACCCTGACCTCCCCTTGCGACTGCATCGTGGCCCAGCAATTGGTCGCCAACGATCAATACGCCAGCAAGGGCGACGTGATCTTCCAACTGGTTCCGCGCGGCACCGAGGCCAACGTGGAAGCCCGCTTCTCCTATCGCCAGTTCGGCGAAGTGCGTCCAGGCACCGCGGTCAACTTCCAGGTCGCCGGCGAAGACATCACCCGCACCGGCAAGATCATCAGCAGCACCAGCCTGAAAAGCGAAGACCTGTCATCGGATATCCGCGTGCTGATCAAGCCCGACGAGCCCCTGGACAGCGCCCTGGCCGGTCGTCCCGTGGAAGTCAACAGTGACCGTGGTCCGAACCTGAACTGGCTGATCGAAAAAGCCATGGCTGTCGGTAAGTAAGCGGAGGACTGCCCGTGACGACTCCACAAAACAACAATGCGCTGCATTCCCTGTGGGAGCGAGCCTGCTCGCGATGGGATCAGCGCGGTGTGTCTGATGTATCGAGTGGCCCGCATCGCGAGCAGGCTCGCTCCCACATGGGAACCCTCAGTGCCATTGCGCTGGCAATCAGCCTGGCCGGTTGCGCCGGCCTGCCCGACCAGCGCCTGGCCAATGAGGCCCTCAAGCGTGGTGATACGACGCTGGCGCAGCAGAACTACCAGCAACTGGCCGACCTGGGCTACAGCGAGGCCCAGGTGGGTCTGGCCGATATCCAGGTGGACAGCCGCGATCCCGAGCAGATGAAAAAGGCCGAGGCCACTTACCGCGCCGCCGCCGATATCTCGCCACGGGCCCAGGCTCGCCTGGGTCGCCTGTTGGTGGCCAAGCCAGGTTCCACCGAGGCTGAAAAGCACGAAGCCGAAGGCCTGTTGAAAAAAGCCTTCGCCAACGGTGAAGGCAATACCCTGATCCCGCTGGCGATGCTGTACCTGCAATATCCCCACAGTTTCCCGAACGTCAACGCCCAGCAGCAGATCAGCCAGTGGCGCAGCGCCGGCTACCCGGAAGCGGGCCTGGCGCAGATTCTGCTCTATCGCACCCAGGGCACCTACGACCAGCACCTGGACGAAGTCGAGAAGGTCTGCAAGGCCGCATTGGCCACCACCGATATCTGCTACGTCGAACTGGCCACGGTCTATCAAAAGCGCGGCCAGCCGGAACAGCAGGCCGAGTTGCTCAAGCAGATGCAGGCTGGCCACGCCCGTGGCGTCGTATCCGCCCAGCGCGTAGACAGCGTCGCCCGTGTCCTGGCCGATGCCAGCCTGGGCAAGACCGACGAAAAAACCGCCCAGTCGTTGCTCGAAGGCATCGCCCCGGGCTACCCCGCTGCCTGGGTCAGCCTGGCGCAGTTGCTCTACGACTTCCCCGAACTGGGCGACGTCGACAAGATGATGCAATACCTGGAAAACGGCCGCGCCGCCGACCAGCCTCGCGCCGAGCTGCTGCTGGGCAAGCTGTACTACGAAGGCAAATGGGTGCCGGCCGACGCCAAGGCCGCCGAGGCACACTTCCAGAAAGCCGTCGGCCGCGAAGTGGCCGCCGATTACTACCTGGGCCAGATCTATCGCCGTGGCTATCTGGGCCAGGTGTACTCGCAACAAGCCCTGGACCATCTGCTCAAGGCCGCCCGCAACGGCCAGAACAGCGCCGACTTCGCCATTGCCCAGTTGTTTTCCCAAGGCAAGGGCACCAAGCCCAACCCGGTCAACGCCTATGTGTTCAGCCAGGTGGCCAAGGCCCAGAACACCCCGCAAGCCATCGAGCTTGCCCAGACCCTCGAAGCACAATTACCGCCGGAGCAGCTTGCACAAGCCAAACGCCTGCTACAACAAGAGCAGGCCATTCGTGGCGTCATGAGCCCCGATACGCTGGAACTGCAAGCCCTAAAAGAAGATAACGGCGAGGAACAACTATGAAGTCTTTGAAATTCAATCCTTTTGTGCAGGCTGGAATTGGCCTGACATGCGCATTGATGTGGTCCTGCCCGACCCTGGCGGCCCTGACTGAAAGCAAGAATTTCGGCCTGGAAGTGAAGATCACCGGCCAATCCGAAGACGACCGTGACCTGGGCACCCAGAGCGGTGGCGACGTCAACGGCGTGGGCCTGGACCTGCGTCCGTGGATCTATGGTGAAAGCGGTAACTGGAGCGCCTACGCCATGGCCCAGGCCGTGACCTCCACCGACGTCATCGAGACCGACACCCTGCAACAGTCCGATGGCGCCAACCAGCAGACAGACAGCGGCGATCGCGAAGCCAAGAAAAACTACCTGGCCATGCGTGAATTCTGGATTGGCTACAGCGGCCTGACGCCTTACCCGGGCGAACAGTTGAAGTTCGGGCGCCAGCGCCTGCGCAACGACGACGGCCAATGGCGCGACACCAACATCGAAGCCCTGAACTGGACCTTCGACACCACGTTGCTGCGGGCCAACCTCGGCGTCGCCGAACGTTTCAGCGAATACCGCACCGACCTCAAGGAGCTGTCGCCCAAGGACAAGGATCGCCTGCACGTCTATGGCGATGTGGCGTACCAGTGGATGCCAGGCCAATGGGCCGGTATCCGTGCCCATCACACCCATGACAACGGCAGCCTCGATTACCCGACCCCGGGCGAACCCACCGATACCCTGGACAAGACCCAGAACGGTGACTTGACCTGGCTCGGCCTGGAAGCCAACAGCGACGCCTATAACTGGCGCAACACCAACACGGTCAACTACTGGGCGAGCCTCACCGGCATGACCGGCGACCGCGACACTGTCAACCCGCTCAACGCCGACGGCACGCACCCTGCGCAAGCCAAGCGCAGCGAAGACCTGAACGGCTGGGCCACTGACCTGGGTATCCGCCTGCGCCTCGATCCGCAATGGCAAGTCGGTGCGGCCTATGCCCGCGCCAGCGATGAATATCAACAGAACGGCCTGCAGAGCAACCGCTCGAATTTCACCGGCACCCGCTCGCGGGTCCACCGTTTCGGCGAAGCGTTCCGCGGCGAAATGGCCAACACCCAGAGCGCCAGCCTGTTCGGCTCCTGGCAGTTGCGCGACGAATACGACGCCAGCCTGGTGTACCACAAGTTCTGGCGTGTGGACGGCAACAAGCCGGTGGGCAGCAACGGCATCAACGCCGTGCAGAACAACACCGACGACGTGACCGGCGCCATCCTCTCCACCTCGACCCTGCCGCTGCGTGATGGCGACAAGGACCTGGGCCAGGAGGTCGACCTGGTGGTCACCAAGTACTTCAAGCAAGGACTGCTGCCGGCCGCACTGAGCCAGTCCATCGACGAGCCCTCGGCGCTGGTGCGCTTGCGTGGCGGCGTGTTCAAGCCAGGCGATGCCTACGGCAAGGAAGTCGACTCGTACATGCATCGCGCCTTCGTCGACGTGATCTGGCGCTTCTGATGCAAATGGCCATGGGAGTGCCCGAAATGAACCGCTACCTCAGGAACAGCCAGGCGATGAAAGGTTCGATCAGCCTGTTGGTCGCAGCGATGCTGCTGGCCGGCTCGCCGGCGTTCGCCAACGTTGAACCGGTGGTCAAGCCGGGCAACGTGGTCAAGGAACTGCAACGAGCCAAGACCTACACCGTCAACAGCGCGCCGACCGAGCCGCTGGAACTGGCCAAGCCGACCTTGCCCGACCTCAAAGGCTTCACCGCCGAAGCGGTCGCGGCCAAGATCGTGCGGACCAAACCCGGCAAGATCAGCGTGCGCCGGATGATGCAGGAAAACGCCTTGAAGGACTTCATCGGCGGTGACAACAAGATGGCCGAGTGGGTGGTGCGCCAGCATGGCATCCCGCAGGCCATCTTCATCGACGACGGCTACATGAACTTCAAGGACCTGGCCAAGAAGCTGCCCAAGTACGTCATCGAAACCTCGCCGGGTGTCTACCTGGCGAAGATTCCGATCGTGGTTGGCCAGAAAGGCATCCTGGAAATCGACAAACAGACCCAGGAACTGCGCCTGTCCCAGGAAGGCGGTTCGTTCCTGGTCAACGATGGCCGGATGTTCATCCGCGATACCAAGGTCACCGGCTGGCGCGAAAAGGACAATGGCCCCGCCACGTTCCATTCGCCCAAGGAGTTCCGTCCGTTCCTGCTCGCGTGGGGCGGCACCGAGACCTACATCGTCAACACCAAGATGGCCAGCTTCGGCTACTCCAACAGTAAGTCGTATGGGGTGAGTATTTCCCAGTACACGCCGAACATGGCCAAGGTCCTCAAGCGCCCGGAACCGACCGGCTGGATCATCGGTTCCGAGTTCTCGGACATGTGGTACGGCTTCTACTGCTACGAGACGCGCGACTTCGTGGTCAAGGGCAACACCTACAAGGACAACATTGTCTACGGCATCGACCCCCACGACCGGTCTCATCGGCTGATCATCGCCGACAACACCGTCTACGGGACGAAGAAGAAGCACGGAATCATTATTTCCCGTGAGGTCAACGACAGCTTCATCTTCAACAACCGCAGTTACGACAACAAGCTCTCGGGTCTGGTGATCGACCGTAACAGCGTGAACAACATCATCGCCTACAACGAGATCTACAAGAACCACACCGACGGCATCACCCTCTACGAGAGTGCCGACAATCTGTTGTGGGCCAACCAAGTGATCAGCAACCAGCGTCACGGCATCCGGATTCGTAACAGCGTGAACATCCGCCTCTACGAAAACGTGGCCATGGCCAACGGCCTGACCGGCATCTATGGCCACATCAAGGACCTGTCCAACACCGACCGGGACATCAAGCTCGACCCGTTCGACGCCGAGGTCTCGCTGATCGTGGTCGGTGGCGAACTGGCCGCCAACGGCAGTGGCCCGCTGTCCATCGACTCGCCCCTGAGCGTCGAGCTGTATCGCGTGTCCATGCTCGCGCCGACCAAATCCAGCGGCATCAGCTTCACGGGAGTCCTGGGCGAACGCCAGGACGAAATTCTCGACCTGCTGGTGCGCCAGCAGAAAGCCGTGCTGATCGACCCCGTCGAAAGCCAGACCGAATTGCGGGATTGAGGATGACCTTTATGAACCCACTGATGATCAAACTCTTGGGCCTGTCTGCCCTGACTGCCGGCATTCTCGCCGCTGCAAGCGGCGCGCGCGCCGACGAAATCAAGGCGCCTGCGTTCACCGCAGAGCCGTGCTGCAACCTGTGTCCTGCCGCTCACGATGCGAAGAACTACACCACGCGCTACCAGCAGAACTTCACCACGCTGGTACAGGCCCAGGGCGACTGGCTGTTCCGGACCCAGGAAGACTTGCGCACCGAATTCAACACCACGCCGGCCGGCTACAAGCGCATGCAACAGCTGCACGATGCGTTCAAGAAGAAAGGCGTCGAGCTGGTCATCGTCTACCAGCCGACCCGGGGCCTGGTGAATCGCAACAAGCTCAATCCGCAGGAAAAAGCCAGTTTCGACTACGAAAAAGCCCTGGCCAACTACAAGACCATGCTCGGCCGTTTCGCACAGATGGGCTACGTGGTGCCGGACCTGTCGCCGCTGACCAACGAAAGCCTGCCCGAAACCCTGCCGGCCCACGATTTCTACTTCCGTGGCGACCAGCACTGGACGCCATACGGTGCTCAGCGCACAGCAAAGATCGTCGCCGAGAAGGTCAAGCAGATCCCGGCCTTCGCCGACATTCCCAAGCGTGAATTCGAGACCAAGAAGTCCGGCCGCATGGGCAAGACCGGCACCCTGCATAACATGGCCGGACAACTGTGCGGCACCAGCTACGCCATCCAATACATGGACCAGTTCACCACCGAGCCTAAAGGCGAGGCCGGTGACGGCGATCTGTTCGGCGATTCCGGCAACCCGCAGATCACCCTCGTGGGGACCAGTCACAGCGGCAAGAACTACAACTTCGCCGGTTTCCTGGAAGAAGCCATCGGCGCCGACATCCTCAACGTGGCCTTCCCCGGCGGCGGTTTCGAGGGCGCGATGATCCAGTACCTGGGCAGCGAAGAATTCCAGAAGAGCCCGCCGAAAATCCTGATCTGGGAATTCTCGCCGCTGTATCGCCTGGACCAGGAAACCATCTATCGCCAGATGATGGCGCTGCTGGACGACAACGGTTGTGAAGGCAAGCCGGCGCTGATGAGCAGCAAGACCGCCCTCAAGCCGGGCAAGAACGAATTGATGGTCAATAGCAAGAACATGGATCTGCGTAACAGCAGTCACCAGGTCGATATCCGTTTCGCCGATACCTCGGTGAAAACGTTGCAAGCCACCCTCTGGTACATGAATGGGCGCCACGAGGATATCAAGATCGAAAAACCGAATACCTCGGACACCGACGGACGTTTCGCCTTCCAGTTGCGCACCGATGAGGACTGGGCTTCGCAGAACCTGCTTGCCGTTGAAGTCCAGGGCCCCGAAGCCGGTGCGGCACCGCAACAAGTGGAAGCGAAAATCTGCAAACGCAATGTCTCTCCGCAAGCCGAACAAACGGCTCAAATCGGACAATGAGGTCTCGCTTTATGACCAGGAACATGCGCAACCGAACCTTGAAAACGCTGCTGGCGCCGCCCCTGCTGACTCTGGCGATGTTCGCCGGGGCCACCCAGGCCGCGGCCCCGCTACGCCCGCCACAGGGTTACTTCGCACCGATCGAAAAGGCCAAGGCCGGCGACTCCGGCCAAGGCTGCGACGCCGTACCGGCGCCTTACACCGGCTCCCTGCAGTTCCGCAGCAAGTACGAGGGCTCGGACAAGGCCCGGGCGACGTTGAACGTGCAATCGGAAAAAGCCTTTCGCGACAGCACCGCCGACATCACCAAGATCGAGCGCGGCGTCAGCAAGCAAGTGATGCAGTTCATGCGCGACGGCCGTCCCGAGCAACTGGATTGCACCCTGAACTGGCTGACCACCTGGGCGAAAGCCGATGCGCTGATGTCCAAGGACTTCAACCACACCGGCAAGTCCATGCGCAAATGGGCCTTGGGCAGCATGGCTTCGGCCTATGTGCGCCTGAAATTCTCCGACTCTCATCCGTTGGCGAACCATCAGGAACAGGCGCAACTGATCGAAAGCTGGTTCAGCAAGATGGCCGATCAGGTGGTCAGCGACTGGGACAACCTGCCGCTGGACAAGACCAACAACCACTCCTACTGGGCCGCCTGGTCGGTGATGGCCACTTCGGTCGCGACCAACCGCCGCGACCTGTTTGACTGGGCCGTCAAGGAATACAAGGTCGGCGTCAACCAGATCGATGCCGACGGCTTCCTGCCCAACGAACTCAAGCGCAAGCAACGGGCCCTTTCCTATCACAACTATGCCCTGCCGCCATTGGCGATGATCGCCAGTTTCGCCCAGGTCAACGGTATGGATCTGCGCCAGGAAAACAACGGCGCCCTCAAGCGCCTGGGTGACCGGGTGCTGGCCGGGGTGAAAGACCCGGAGATCTTCGAGAAGAAGAACGGCGAAGAGCAGGACATGAAGGACCTGAAGGTCGATTCGAAGTTTGCCTGGCTCGAACCGTTCTGCAGCCTCTACACCTGCTCCGGCGATGTGCTGGAGCGCAAACATGAAATGCAACCGTTCAAGACCTTCCGCCTCGGCGGGGACTTGACCCGGGTCTACGACCCAGCCAACGAAAAAGGCAAAGGAAGCTGATTCACCGCTGATCGTTCCCACGCTCTGCGTGGGAATGCAGCCGGGGGACGCTCTGCGTTCCCAAAAGCCGAACGCGGAGCGTCCGTAGAGGCATTCCCACGCAGAGCGTGGGAACGATCGTAACCGCCCTTTTTCACTGGGGGGGTTTGGGGGGGCTCTGGCCCTTGACTGTTGATTCAACATGGAGAGATCGGGATGGTATTTTCATCCAACGTGTTCCTGTTCCTGTTCCTGCCGATCTTTCTCGGCTTGTACTACTTGAGCGGGCAACGCTATCGCAACCTGCTGCTGCTGATCGCCAGCTATGTGTTCTATGCCTGGTGGCGGGTGGACTTCCTCGCGCTGTTCGCCGCCGTGACCCTGTGGAACTACTGGATCGGCCTGAAAGTCGGGGCCGCCGGCGTGCGCACCAAGCCGGCCCAGCGCTGGCTATTGCTCGGCGTGGCGGTGGACCTGTGCATCCTGGGCTACTTCAAGTACGCCAACTTCGGGGTGGACAGCCTCAACGCGATCATGACCAGCTTCGGTCTCGAACCCTTCATCCTGACCCACGTGCTGTTGCCGATCGGGATCTCGTTCTACATCTTCGAGTCCATCAGCTACATCATCGACGTCTATCGCGGCGACACCCCGGCGACCCGCAACCTGATCGACTTCGCAGCGTTCGTGGCGATCTTCCCGCACCTGATTGCCGGCCCCGTACTGCGTTTCCGTGACCTGGCCGACCAGTTCAACAACCGCACCCACACCCTGGACAAGTTCTCCGAAGGCTGCACGCGCTTCATGCAGGGCTTCATCAAGAAAGTGTTCATCGCCGACACCCTGGCGGTGGTGGCCGATCATTGCTTCGCCCTGCAGAACCCGACCACCGGCGATGCCTGGCTCGGTGCCCTGGCTTACACCGCACAGCTGTACTTCGACTTCTCCGGCTACAGCGACATGGCCATCGGCCTGGGCCTGATGATGGGTTTCCGTTTCATGGACAACTTCAAGCAGCCCTACATCAGCCAGTCCATCACCGAGTTCTGTCGGCGCTGGCACATCCGCCTGTCGACCCGGCTGCGCGCCTACCTCTACATCACCCTGGGCGGTAACCGCAAAGGCACGCTGATGACCTATCGCAACCTGTTCCTGACCATGCTGCTCGGTGGTCTGTGGCACGGCGCGAACATCACCTACGTGATCTGGGGCGCCTGGCACGGTATCTGGCTGGCCATTGAAAAAGCCGTGGGCATCAACACCACCCCACGCAGCCTCAACCCGATCCGCTGGGCGCTGACCTTCCTTCTGGTAGTGATGGGCTGGGTGATCTTCCGTGCCGAGAACCTGCATGTGGCCGGTCGCATGTACGGCGCCATGTTCAGCTTCGGCGACTGGTCGCTGTCGGAACTGACCCGCGCCAACCTCACCGGGCTGCAAATCGCCACGCTGGTGGTGGCCTACATAACCCTTGCCTTCTTCGGCCTGCGGGACTTCTACACCAACCGTCCGCCGGTCAAGACCAAGCCCGAGGTCAGCACCGAAGCCAATGGCCCGGCCACTGCACAACCAGGGCTGATCAAGGCCGTACCGGGCGACAACCCGGCGCAGATCCACGAACCGGGCTACACCGTGGGCGTCGAAGCCCAAGTGCAACCGGCCTACTTGGTTGCCGACTGGCCGCGTTATGTCATGCGTGCGTTGGTGCTGCTGCTGTTCATCGCTTCGATTCTCAAACTCTCGGCGCAAAGCTTCTCGCCGTTCCTTTACTTCCAGTTCTGAGGGATCTGAACATGACCCGCTCATTACGCATCTTTTACATCGCACTGTTCCTACTGATCCTCGCGGTCCTGGGCCTGTGGTCGATGCGCAGTTTCTTCGGCTTCAGCACCAACCCCGATGCCACCGTGCTCAACGGGCGCTGGACCAAGGCTGTCGAAACCCACTACGACGACCAGTTCCCGATCAAGCGCCTGGGCACCAACATCTGGGCCGCGCTGGACTACAAGCTGTTCAACGAGGGCCGCAAAGGCGTGGTCCTGGGCCGCGACCAGTGGTTGTACAGCGACGAAGAGTTCAACCCGATCGTCAATGAAGAACTGAACCTGCAAGGCAACTACGCGCTGGTCGAAGGCGTGCGCCAGAAACTCAAGGAACAGGGCATCACCCTGGTGATGGCGATCGTGCCGGCCAAGGCGCGGCTGTATCCGGAGCACTTGGGTGAAGTGAAGCCAGCCAGCATTCACGCCAATCTCTACCAGGACTTCCATGCCCGCGTCGCGGCCGACAAGATCCTCGCCCCTGACCTGCTCGGCCCGCTGCAACAGGCCAAGCAGAGCGGCCAGCAGGTATTCCTGCGTACCGACACCCACTGGACCCCGGAAGGCGCCCAGGTCGCCGCCGAAAACATCGCCAAGGCCATTGCCGAACGCGCGCCCCTCAACGGCGAGCCGCAACGCTTCGTCACCGAGCCTGCGGAAAAGATCATCCACAAGGGTGACCTGCGCCAGTTCCTGCCCCTGGACCCGCTGTTCGAAAACCTGATGCCGGCCCAGGAGCCACTGGTCAAGTGCAATACCCGCGAGGCCGACGACCAGCCGGCCGGCGACGACGCGCTGTTTGCCGACGCCCAGGTTCCCGTGGCCCTGATCGGCACCAGCTACAGCGCCAACCCCAACTGGAACTTCGTCGGTGCGCTCAAGCAAGCCCTGCACAGCGACGTCGTGAACTACGCCGAAGACGGCCATGGCCCGATTCTGCCGATGCTCAGCTACCTCAAGAGCGACGCTTTCAAGAACAGCCCGCCACAAGTGCTGATCTGGGAGTTTCCTGAACGTTATCTGCCCGTGAACAACGAAATCGGCGACGCCGACCCGCAGTGGGTCGCAGAACTCAAACAAGCCGGTGCGCGCCAACAGAACGTTGCCGCCAACACTCAATCCGAGACGCCCGACCGGGCGCAAAACTGAAAGAGAGGTCCACCATGACTTTCAACACTACTCCTCGCCGTCTCGCTGCTCGTTCCTTCAAGGCCGTTGCCCTGGTTGCCAGCATGAGCGCCCTTTCCTTCTCCGCCTTTGCCGGTGACTCGGCGCTGTACGGCCCGGTCGCACCAAAAGGCTCGAGCTTCGTGCGCATCTACAACGCCAGCAACAGCGAAGTCAGCGCCACCGTCGGCAGCACCAACCTCAACGACGTCGCCCCATTGGCCAGCAGCGACTTCAGCTTCATGCCCGGCGGCGACTACAGCGCCAAGGTCGGCAGCCAGACCGTTCCGGTCAAACTGGCTCCCGATCACTACTACACCCTGGTCAACAACGCGACCGGCCAGCCGCAACTGATCGAAGAACCACCGTTCAAGAACAAACAGAAATCCCTGGTGCGGGTGCAGAACCTCACCGACAAGGCACTGACCCTCAAGACCGCCGACGGCAAGACCGACGTGGTGCCGAACGTGGCGGCCAAGGGCCGTGGCGAACGTGAAATCAACCCGGTGCAAGTCAGCCTGGCGCTGTTCGAGGGCGACAAGAAAGTCGGCGATCTCAAGCCCGTGGCCCTGGAGCGCGGCGAAGCCGCCGTGCTGTACGTCACCGGCTCCGGAAGCAGCTTGTCGCCGGTCT
>Ga0157373_10001400_pt1 | contig 18481 bp, 17 predicted proteins | sample C65metaG_FD_113460 | JGI IMG/M metagenome (GOLD analysis project Ga0157373, IMG submission 113460) | Corn rhizosphere microbial communities from Kellogg Biological Station, Michigan, USA - C6-5 metaG | ecosystem: Host-associated > Plants > Roots > Rhizosphere > Soil | place: USA: Michigan... | reverse complement strand
TCTTTATCTCTTCAGCGAGAATGGTGTTGTGGGGTTAGCTGAGGCTACGCCGGCTGGCTACAAAGAGAAGGGACGCTTTCGAATCCAGCAAGGCTCGCTGCCGACGTGGACGCATCCTGTTGTTGCCGGTGGGCGCTTGTACTTGAGAGATCAGGATACGATCTACGCGTTCGACGTTCGTGAGAAGAAGGGAAGTTAAGCCACAAAAAGCACAAAAGGCACAAAAAAGCGCAAATGAGTATGCATCATCATTTGCGCTTTTTGTGCCTTTTGTGGCTACCGTTTCAGATATTCGCGGGCCTCGCGTAACTCAGCGAGGCCTTCGTCCGCTTGGTTCCATTGTTCGAGGAAGGCTGTGTACGCCGCAGACGCCGCAGCCTGATTCCCGCTTTGCGCTGCCGCACGTGCCGCGCCCAGCAGTGAACGCGCGCGATTTGGTTGACGAAGCAGCGCGATCTTGAACTGCTCGGCCGCCTCCGCAGGTTTTCCCGCACGCAGAAGTATTTCTCCAAACAGTTCGTGCGTTGGTTTGATGAGACTCGGTGGTCCGGACGGCGGACTCATCTGCTCTTCAAGCGCCGTCGCTTTTTTCATCCACTGAATCGCGTCGTCCTGGTTCTTCCGCATCGACGCATAGAGCGCCGACAACTGCATCGCGCCAATCTGGACAGCCAGTGACTTGTCGGCGCCCTGCGCGGTAAGAATCGCACCCAGTTCGTCCACACTGTCGACCGCCTCGTCAGAACCCGTCATGGCGCCCGCTAACCCGCGTACAAGCACCGGAAGCGTCTTGCTGGCCCATGATGTGCGCAGCGTTGGTGCTCCACTCGCAGCGCCATGCGATGGACCGTGGCCGCTATTCATCGTCGACGGCTCCGAAGGCTTCGAGACTGGCCTGTACTGCGGAAAAAGATCTGCCGCCAGATTCCATCTCTCAGTTTCGACGACGAAAGCCGCGGCCATGTTGGCAAAACTGTTTTCGTAGTAACCCGGTCGCAGCTTGTTGTCGTAGGACGATTCTGCCAGCACCTTCTTCATCAGGTTCAGCAACTGCTCCGCGTCCTTGTAACGACCCTCCTGCAAGTAGACGTAGAGCAACCAGTGCAGGCTGTGATAGTCGCGAACGTTGACGGAGAGCTTCTTCCGCTTCATCCACGAATCAGACGCTTCCCACGCCGACTCATTCGACGCTGCAGCTTCGCGCCACATCCCGAGTTGCAAAAAGATGTGCGACGGCATGTGCCGCGCGTGATGTGCTTCGGGCGCGATGCTCGCGTAACGACGAGCGGCCGGTAGCGCGAGGATCGCATGATCGGGATCGTCAAAAGCGTGAATGATGTAATGCGCGGCGCCAGGATGATTCGGGTTCTTCTGGTAAACGTCGAGCGCGATCGCTCCGGCTTTCGCCTGTAAGCGATAACTCTTGTCCTCGCCTCTTACGAGACCCAGCAGCGACAGGGAATAGAACGACGCGGCTTCAAGATCATTTGGATACGCGCGATAGATCTTTTCCATTGCCGCCGAGTACGCTGCGTCTCGAGTCCGTTTGTCGCCGTCGCCGTAAAGTAGTTTGACGGCGCCGATGTAAGCGCGTTCGCGATCGGTCAACTTCGGGTTTTCTTTAAGCTTCGCGAGCACCTCGCGAGCAGCGGAGATGTCCTGCTCGGACCACAGCGGATGATTGTGGGCCATCGCTTCGCCCCAGTAGCCCATCGCGAAGTCAGGTTCGACTTTGGTTGATTCGCGAAATGCTTCGAGCGCTTCCTCGTACCAGAAGGAATGCAAAGCAGCGAGGCCGCGCAGGAAATGTGCCTGTGCTTTTTCGGAGCCGGATGTTGGAAAGTCGACCTTTCCTAGTTGCGCTTCCTGGGCACGAATATTTGAGCCACAGATGACACAGATGATAAATCCGATTAGGGTCTTATTTCTTGCCGATAGCATAAAGGTGTCCTGATGTCTTGATGTAAATCCTGCCGTCTGAGATTGCGGGCGAACTCAGCGTGTATTCGTTCAGCGAATTCTCCGCCAAAACTTCGAACTTCGGACCAGCAGCCACCACCATCGTCACTCCATCTTCATTTGTGATGTAGATCTTTCCATCCGCCAGCACTGGTGAGCCGCTGTACGTGCCCGCCTTGAGACGCTGAGACGCGTAAATCTCGGCGCCGGTCTTCGCGTCGAGACAATACATCACCCCGTTGTCTTTCACGACGTAAAAATACTTGCCGTCAGTCACGGGTGTCGGCACGTCAGGCCCGTTGACCGTGGACCAGAGCAGGTGCGAGCTGGTCACGTCGCCACGCCCGCCGGCCTTGAGCGCCAGCAAAGGTTTTACGCGCGTTGGAGCGTAGATGATGTCGTCGAAAATAATCGGAGACGCGACGATGCGATAGAAGGGGTTGTTTTCCGGATTGAGACCGTTGGCGCGCCACAGTTCCTTGCCCGTCGCCGGATCGTGACCGGTGACACAATCGCCACCGGTGATCACGATCTCCGTGTTCTTGCCGTAACGAAGCAGTCCCGGTGTGGTGTACGAATCAGGAGATTCGCGAATCGCGCTCGTCGGTCGATCGACCTTCCACAGCGTCTTGCCGTCCTTCTTGTCGACGCGCATCACGTACGAAGGATCGTCGGTCTTCATGCCGTGAAGCACCTGAACGTAAAGCGAATCTTCAAACAGCAGCGGTGACGAAGCGTAGCCCCAGTTCAAACCAAAATTGCCGTAATCATGCTGAATGTCCCTCGTCCACAGTTCTTTGCCGTTGAAGTCGAACCCTTTGAGTACTCCAGTTCCGGTCATCACGTAAACATTTCTGCCATCGGTGACTGGTGAAGGCGACGACATATTTTGCTTGCGCATTTTCACGTTGCCTCCGCCCAACGGCCTTTTCCAAAGCACTTCACCTTTCGACTTGTCGACGCACCAGAGCGCGAGGTTGTCGCCTTCGGCAACGTTTAGGAAAATGCGGTTGCGCCAGATAATCGGCGTCGAGCCGCTCAAGCCCGGCATCGCGACTTTCCAAATGACGTTCTCTTCGGTGGTCCATTTCACGGGAAGGTTCTTTTCGTTGCTGATCCCGTTGAGAGCAGGTCCACGCCACTGCGGCCAGTTCTCCGCGTTGACGACAGCAAACGAAAGCACGACTACGACCAAAACTCCGAGAACTCGTTTCCGCATTCTTTTCCTCCTATTGAGACACTAAAAAGCAAAAATGAATTCATTACTCAGCCCGCAGTGCCGGCAACAACGGTGAGCGCAGAGCGGCCAGTGTGGCCACCAGCGACGCAGTCGCTCCCGAAAGCAGCACCGCCAGCAACAACAGACCGAGCGAGATATTTGGCAGCCGTCCGCCGCGCTCGAAGAGCACGGGCGCAATCGCGAGCAGAGCGCAAACAAAACCCACGGCAAGACCACAGAAAAGCATCAAGACGTTTTCCGTGATCACCATTGCTGCGAAGTGTGAAGAGTTATACCCCACCGCGCGAAGTAGGGCCAGTTCTCGGCGTCGTTCGAACACGTTCCGAAGTAACACTGCGGCCATGCCCAGCGTGCCGAGCGCGAGACCCAGACCGCCGAGCATCTGGAATGTCGAGAGATAGGTGTTCTCGACGCGATGATAATTCGCCAGTCGTTCGTCGGTTGAGACGACGTCGAAGCCGAAGTCTGACAAGCGATCTTCGAGGACGCTTGCGACCTGCTGCGTGTTACCGCCTTCGAGCAGGAACATGCGGTAACCTTCCTGTTCCGGGAAAAGTCGCAGGAAGTTTTTCTCTGACATCAACAACTCGCTCTGAAAAATGCTGTCGGATAAAGCGCCCGCGATCACCAGCCGGAGTGGGCCAGTCGCGTGATCGATGACCAGTTCGTCGCCGACTTTCAGGTGGAGGACGTAGGTGAGCGAGTTGGCGTCGCCAATCACCGGGACTGCGCCGTTTGCGAACTGACGATTCAGCAGCAGCCACGGCTTCTCTTTTTCTTCGTTCGTCGAGGCGAGAGAACTCTGGAATGTGAAACGATTGTCACGAACGAACGCTTCGGGTGGAGCGACGATCTTCGGGTTACGAGGTTGGTAGAGATTCAGACAGCTCGTGTCGTCGCCGGGTCGCACGCGGAGGTTGACCAGTGTCAGGCCTTGAAGCGCTTCGTCGTCGTTGGTGTTGTTGAGATTCAGAGCTTCACGGTCGTCGCGTGTGTTTGCATCGTGGACCACTGGCAACAATGACTCGGCGAGCAATGGAAAACCGCCCGTGCCGGATTTTCTGTCGCTCGCTGCAGCGCCCGAACGCCGGAAGGAATCGACGGCGACGATGATGAATGCCGCGGAGGCAATCAGCGTGATGCAGAGAACGGTGCGGCCTGGGCGATAGGTGGCGTTACGAAACCCGAGCCGCGCGATGGTCCACCAGCCGGAGCCGTAGATGGGTTTGCGTTCTTTTCGCTTGAGCCAGCTCGAGAGGAAACACACGCCGGCGACAAGCAGGACCACGCCGCCACCGAAGAAGGCGCCCGCTTGTGGAATTAGTTCAAAGGAGCCGATCACTAAAAGCGCAATTCCTATGAGGGCCAATGCAAACGCCAGGGTGGTTTCCCGCAAAGTCGCAAAGTCGCCAAGAAAAGCTTTTCTTTGCGTCTTTGCGCCTTTGCGTGAAAAACTCTGTTCTGAAGTGAGCGCCCCGGAGAGCAAAGTCCGCGTCGAAGATCGCCCAAGTCTCCTCAACGTAAAGAAAACACAAACAACTGCAGCAACTACTCCGCTGATCGCGCCTATCACCAACCAAGTCCACGAAACGTGCAACGTCAACGAAGTCGTTCCTACAGCATCCACCCACCACGTCCTCAGTCCATGCATCAACAACGCGGCATATCCGATCGCGCCGAGCAGTCCGAGCAAACTTCCGATCACAGATAGCAAGATCCCTTCGATCAGAAACAGCCGGCGAATATCAGCATCCGAAAAACCAATCGCCTGAAGCGTTCCGATTTCGCGTGCGCGCTGCTCGATGCCGAGTTTGAAAAACAACGTCGTCAGCATCAACGCCGACACCACGAGAAAGAAACTGAAGTACAAAAAGTATTCACCAAAATCCGTCGCACCGCGCGACGCTGCCTGGCCTTCATCGCGCACGGCAACGACTTGAATTCCCATCAAGGCCGGATCCAAACGCTCACGGAGACCCGCGCGATACTTATCGAGGATCTCCGGCGTCAGTGGACCTTGCGGCGATTCGATGCGAATCGAAGTGAGGTTACCGAATCGCGTTTGCCACAATTTCTGCGCGACCGACAGCGGGATGAATGCTTTTGGCGTCGTGCGGTACTGGCGCCAGTAGTCCTCGTCTTCTTTCCGCACCCGCTCCAGATCGATCGGGAAAGGTGGATCCCAGTCGGAAAGATTCTGCGATTCCGTAATTCCGGGATACTCGGGAACGAGATCGCGATCCGCGGCGAGCCCTGCGATAGGCACGACGGCAGCCAGTGTGAAGTCAGCTTTCTTCGTTTCCAAACGGCCGCTTTCCAACCAGAGATAGTATTCGAGTGAAACTGTGTCGCCAGGCTTCGCGTTGAGATCGCGTGCGGTCCACTCGTTGAGGATTATCGGCGGCGATGAAGTTTGTGCCGGTTTTGCGAATCTCGCGAGTGTCTCATCATCAAGAGCGGTGACGAGCGAGTAAGGCGTTGAACGATCGCCTGAGTTGATGCTGTTTGCGAGATACGAAAGCACCGGCACGGTTCGCAGTGAAAGCGCATTCGCAGCGTCACGAGCTGCCGCGGTAACTTGATCGTTGATGATCTTGCTGCTGCTTTCGAGCGAGATGATTTTTTGATCGCCAGGGATTCTTAAGTTGAGGCCTAAATCCTCGAGCGTCGCCTGTTTGCTGAGTGCTGTTCGAACGGACGGCGATGAATGTTCCGCGAGTAGTATCGTGTTGACTCTGCCGTTCTGTCCTAACTCTTGTTGCAGGAAGCTGAGCGAGACAAACACGGCTCGCACTGCGCCATGCTGTGGCTGAAGTGAAAATTCGCCCAGTGACTCACCTCCGAGCGCGCCATTCACATTTAATCTGATCGTCCGGCCCGGATCTTCTTTCCGTCCGTGCAACGATTCGACCGGAATGTCGGAAGGTTTTTCAAGCCTGAGCAACACCGAATCGCCGGAGCGGGTTCCGAGCTCAGTCGCAAGACTCTCACTCAGCAACACATTTCGATTCTGCGGCGCTGCAACGCCGTTGACGCCGTTGAAATTCCAGAATCTTTCGTCAACTCCATACACTTTGATCGCGCCTGCTCGTCGCTTGCTCGGTTCATGAACCACTACTCCGTCGAGGGCGATCAACGGCGCGCTTTTCGCCGCCAACTCCTGGGCGAGCTGCTCTCGGAAAAATCCCGCCGACGAGATCAGTTGATCCGTGTTGCCAAGCCTGCGCGCTGACAAATCGCGAAGACTGCTGCGCACTGATTCGCCGATCAGCAGCGCGCCTGCCAACACGGACACTGCGATGGCTACGCCGAGCACTACGACGAGATTTGTTTGCCAGTAGTACGCGAGACTGCGTTTTATTAAGCGAGTGGTTTGCATCAGAGCGATTCCAGATGTTCACTTCTGAGTTCGAAGCGTTGGGGAAACCGTGACGCGAGTTCTTTGCTGTGAGTGACAACGATCAGAATCGTTTCAGCCTGCTGGTGAATGTCGAGCAGCATATCGGCGACGACGTCCGCCGACTTTTGATCGAGATTCCCGGTCGGCTCGTCGCACAACAAAAGCTGCGGCTTCATGATCAGCGCGCGTGCTAAAGCGACGCGTTGTTTCTCGCCGCCTGAGAGTTGTGCCGGGCGGTGATCGAGGCGTTCGGCGAGCCCGACTTGTTTGAGTAGTTCAGTAGCGCGTCGCGACGGCTCGCCGTTTGTCGAAGCAATCATCGTTGGCGTCAGCACATTTTCAATGACTGAGCACTGCGGCAGCAGGCAGTGGTCCTGAAAGACAAATCCGATCTGTTGATTGCGAAACGCGGCGAGTTGTTTGGCGTTGAGCAGGAATGGGTTCTGGCCTTTTAAAGTAACCGTTCCGCTCGACGGTGGTTCCAGTGCGCCGAGCATGTAAAGCAGCGTGCTTTTGCCGCTGCCGGATGGTCCCATGATCGAGACGGCCGAGCCGGGCGGTAACGTCAAAGAAACATCAGAGACAATTCGGAGTGGACCGGCTGGAGTTGGGTACTCCTTCGACAAATTTTCGACCTTCAGCAAACAGAACCTCCGTTAGACATGATTAAGCGCGCTCGCGCAAGATTTTCGTGATTCATTGCCAAACGAAAACGCCGCCTCTAGAATCAGGCAATTCGCGATGAGCCAGTTCGATTCAAACAAAGACTACTACGCCGTTTTGGGCGTCGACAAGCAAGCCTCTCAGGCCGAGATCGATCGGCAGTACAAACGACAGGCGTCGAGACATCATCCCGATCGGGGCGGCAGCGAAGAACGGATGAAGTCGTTGAACGAAGCGTATCGCGTGCTGAAAGACACATCGTTGCGCAGTTCGTACGACGAGGGACGGAGCACGCGGCGCTCGGCGACCGCCTACGGCTTTGCTCCGGTCAGCACGCCGACAGCCCGCGAGGTCGGAGCTTTAGGTCAAACACTGAGCGCGTTGTTATGTCTGATCGGCGGTGTGTTTTTACTACTGCTGGTTCGCTTTCAGTGGTTTTGGTTTCTGTGGCCGCTCGCGATTCTGGCGCTGATGATTCTCGGGTTCGGAGTCCTGCTTGCCCGTAGCGCAATGGTTGCAGTTAATGACTCGCTCCCGGTCAGCAACCGGTTGAAGCGACACACGCGGATTCAGGAAGTCGCGTTCTGGATGGCCATCGTCAGCGGCGCGTACGGGCTGTATGTGGTGATGACGCTTTGAGATCAAGATGATTAGTGGTCTGGATCTGCTGTTTCTCGAAGTCAACAGTCTTGAAGAGTCGGTTGCGTTCTATCATGACGTGCTCGAGATGGAAGTGGAGTCGTTCAATAACGAATCGGATCCGCCGATGGCGAAGCTTCGCAGCGGCGAACTGCGGATCACGCTGGCCCAACATCTCGAGACGATGTTGCGAAGGGGACGCGGAGTTCACTTCTTTATTGGTGTCGACGACGTGGATGAGTTTTACGACATGCTGGCGGCGAAGGGAGCAGACGTGCAGCCGCCGGTTGACGAAGGTTGGGGCGGTCGCTTCGTGACGCTCGAAGATCCGGACAAGTACCGCTACTTTTTTGTGACCTGGACGAAATAGCGATGGCAGGACAACATATTGAGAATCTTTTTCGCCGCTTCAAAGGAGAAGTGGTGGACGTGAAGACGGTGTCAGGCGGGATTTACTCAGGCCGCGTCGTCGAGGTCACGAACGATTACGTTTGTCTCACTGAAACTTCAGGTGCGCCGGGGCAGCAGGTGTTTATTTTCTTTGTCGCGATTGAGTCGGCGTCCGTGAGTGCGGCAGAATAATCTTCGACAGGTGTTTTATGCAGTACGTAGCAAATCCTCCAAACCCGTGGCTGACTCACTCAGTCGAATGGATCGGCGAACCACCGGAAACCGCGCTCGAAGTGTTTGAAGAGACAGAGACGCGCCACATTATCACTCACAACGATAGTCCCGACGTCGGGTTCGACTACACCGTCAACTGCTACCGCGGTTGCATTCACGGCTGCACGTACTGCTTCAGCAGGCCCACTCACGAGTATCTCGGCTACGGCGCCGGCACCGACTTCGATCGCAAGATCATCGCGAAAGTAAAAGCGCCCGAGCTGCTGCGAAACGAGCTGATGAAGCCTTCCTGGAAGGGTGACGAGATCGTTTTCTCGTTCACTTCCGATCCGTACATTCCTCTCGAAGCGAATTACAAACTCACGCGCCGTTGTTTGGAAGTTTGTGCGGAGTTTCGACAACCGATCGGCATCATCACGAAGTCAGCGCTCATTCGCAGAGACATCGACGTCCTCCAGGAGCTCGCGCGCAATGCGAGCCTCGGTGTGTTCTTCACGATTCCGTTCACCGATGTTGAAGTGGCGCGCGCGGTCGAGCCTTTTGCGCCACTTCCGGAAGCGCGATTTCATGCGATGGAGGCACTCGCGTCGGCCGGGATCAAAGTAGGAATTGGCATCGCGCCTGTGATTCCCGGGTTGTCGACCGATATTCCAGTGTTGCTGAAGCGCGCGAAAGAAGCGGGCGCGGAACAAGCGTTCATCAACATGCTGCGACTGCCCGGCAACGTCGCACCTTATTTCGAAGAGCGTTTGCGCGAGAAACTGCCGACAAAAGCGGACCGCGTGATGAACCGAATTCGCGAAGCACGCGGCGGCAAACTCAATTCGAGTGTCTTCGGCGAGCGCATGCGCGGCAAAGGCGAATACTGGGCAGCGACTGAGCGTTTATTCAAGATCCACTGCCAACGGCTCGGCTTCAACAAGAAGCGCACTCATCAGACTTCAGCCGGCACAACCTTCCGCAGACCCACAGCGCAGGCCTCTCTCTTCTGAATTAATAGAGACAGCCGCCGTTTCATTCTCTATAATGGCCGCACCCCAAGCCAAATAAGCAGGAGGCTAGAGCGATGCTGATCCGGGATGTGATTCGCAACCGTGAGCCTTACTCGACCAGGGCTTCGTCTACCGTGCAGGAAGCAGCGGAGTTCATGGCTGCGAAAAACATTGGCGCTGTCTGCGTTGTCGATGAGGAAGGCAGGCTGCTAGGCGTGTTTTCCGAGCGCGACGTCCTGAACCGCATCGTCGTCGCACAACGCGATCCGTTCACCGTGAAAGTAGGAGACGTGACGAGCGAGTTGCGCGCGGTGATTCAGTGCGACGAGACTCCCCACCAGGCCCTCGAGCGAATGGAGCTGATTGGCAGTCGACATCTCCCAGTTGTCGACGGGGAACGCTGGGTAGGAATGCTCTCCATGCGCGACCTGCTGCGCGTGGAAGTTGGCGAGCAAGGTGACGAGCTCAAGCTGCTGCACGAGTACATCCAGCATTAAGATCTTAGTACTTTGTACTTAGTACTTTGTACTTTGTGCTTAGTGCTTAGTGCTTAGCAAAGCACCAAGTACAAAGCACCAAGTACAAAGTACAAAGCACAAAGCACAAAGTTCAAATATGAAAATATTCTCATCAATAGCGGTGTTGATAGCGCTGTGTTTCGCGTGTAGCCAGCCGCCGGCCCCGCAGACAGGAATACGTTTCAAGATCGAGAAGGTTGTTGGTGGACTCGAGGTGCCATGGTCCATCGTGTGGGCGCCTGATGGACGAATGATCGTCACTGAGCGTCCCGGGCGCGTGCGTGTAGTCGAGAACGGCACGCTGAAACCGCAGCCTTTGTTCGTCGTTCCGGATGTTGAGAAGTCAGGCGAAAGCGGTTTGATGAGTGTGGCGCTGCATCCGCAGTTCAGCACTAATCGGTTTATTTATCTTTCGTACGCGTACACGAGCAGTCGTGAAGTGCGTGTGCGCGTGGTGCGTTTTCGCGAAGCGACGGAAGGGCTCGTCGATCGCAAAGTCATTATCGAGAATATTCCAGCAGCGCAGTTTCATGCGGGCTGCCGGATTCGGTTTGGGCCAGACGGGAAGTTGTATGTGACCACTGGAGACGCGACGCGTCGCGAGATTGCGCAGAAGCTTGATTCGCTCGGCGGCAAGACGCTGCGGCTGAATGACGATGGGACAGTGCCGCAAGACAACCCGTTTGTTGGACAACCGAATGCGCGACCGGAGATCTGGACGCTGGGTCATCGCAACGCGCAGGGAATGGACTGGCAGCCGGAGTCGAACCTGATGTTTCAGACTGAACATGGACCAAGCCGGTTCGACGGGCCTGAAGGCGGCGACGAAGTCAACATCGTCGAAAAGGGAAAGAACTACGGTTGGCCCATCATTCATCACACAGAGACGCGACAGGGCCTGGAGTCACCATTGCTCGAATACACGCCCGCGTGCGCGCCGGCGAGCGGAATGTTTTACCGTGGTTCGGTGTTTCCTAAGTTTAAGGGAAACTTCTTCTTTGGTTGTTTGCGCGGAGAGATGTTGATTCGCGTGGCGTTGGATGGCAGACGCGTGTTGGGCCAGGAAGGAGTTGTTAAAGATTACGGGCGGATTCGAGATGTGGCTGAAGGACCGGACGGGTTTTTGTACTTCTCGACTTCGAATCGCGACGGGCGAGGTAAGCCCGCTGAAGATGACGATCGGATCTTGAGGCTGGTGCCGCAGTAGATCACAAAAAGCACAAACCTAAACCTTCTGGGCCAGGATCGCCGTCTTGCTCCAGCCAATCGCCTCCTGTGGCGCGAAGCGATATTGATGCACGATCCGGAAGTGTTCCTCGGTTTTGCCAATTACTTCCGCCGGCGGATGGCTCTTAAACCGAAATAGTATTTCAAGCAAAACGCCGACAACTCCGGGATGTATCGGGAAGTGCAATAAATGTCCACCCGGCGCGATCACACGAGCCAACTCCGAAAGCCCATCGCCCAATGGCACATACTCGAGCGCTCCAGACGTCACCACGAGATCCAGCGACTCATCAGCAATCGGCAGCGACAGAAGGTTCCCCTGCGTGAACGTCACGTCGCGCTTCCTGCCTGAACTGTAGTAAAGCGACTTTCGCGCGGCGACGACCGAAGTCGACGACAAATCGAGCGCCGTTATCGAGACTGGAAAACGTATCGCACGCAGCAAAGCCAGCGTCAACAACCCGGTGCCGCACCCGGCGTCCAGGATGCGAGCGCCTCTCGACACCGGCAACGGATGAGTTTCAAAGTATTGATCCAGAGACCGTCCATAACCGTTCACCTTGAAGGTGAGATCATACAAACGCGCGATCCGGTCGTAATATGATCCGGCGCGTGCCTCGGTTTTGGTTGCAGTTAGGGCATACTCCATGAGTGTCGCTGATCCTCAGTTAGTGTTTAAGCACGATAATTGTCGGTATTTCATCGCCGGAGTGGCGCGCAATTGTAGCCTCCCCGGCAATTTTACTCAACCGAAAAGGGCCCAGCAAAATGCGGGCCATTTCGGCAAGCCCGGCATTTATGGCAGAAATACGACCCGGCCGGCGCAAGGAAGCCGGACACCTCCGTTCTTGTTTTCAGGAGGAAGATCATGAACCGAATCCGCGTGATACTGAGTGTTACAGCATTTCTTTTGGCGATCCTGTTGGGTACGGGGACAGTCGTGTTGCTCCGAGGCGCTCATGCTGCCGTGCCGCAGGATTCAACTTCAGAGCGCGTCATCGCGCCGCGGAAACCGTATTCGGGGTTCTCGATGGAGGTCGTCGTAAGCGGGCGCCCGTTGACCGAATACAATTCCCGCGGCCGCACATACGTCGAAGCAATCGACGGCGCCGAGTACGAGTTACGGGTGCGAAACTCGTCTCCCGATCGCGTGGCGGTGGCGCTTTCGGTTGATGGTCTCAACACGATCGACGCGCGTCACACGTCCGCATCGAATGCGAGCAAATGGGTGATCGAGCCGTATCAGACGATAACGATCAGCGGCTGGCAGATGAGTTCGGAAAGGGCGCGACGTTTCTACTTCACTAACGAACGAGATTCGTACGGAGCAAAGCTCGGGCAGACCGCGAACCTCGGCGTCATCTCGGCAGTGTTCTTTCGAGAGAGACGCCGCGTCAGCACGGTGACTCCGCCGCCGTATCGCGGTGACAAGGACTCAGAACAATCCATGCGGGCTGAGGAAGCTCCCAGTGCAAAGTCGAAGGGCTCTTCCGCAGGGCGTGATTATCGTTCAGCTCAGCCCGTGCCTGATGACGATTACGCTGCGACGGGCATTGGCCGATCTGTGCAACACGACGTTCGCTGGGTGAACATGGATCTGGAGTCGAACGCCGCAGCCGAGGTGACGGTGAGATACGAATATTATTCTGCGTTGCTGCGATTGGGTGTGGTTCCGAGACCACGCGAGCCGTACCCGCTTTATCGACGTGAAGACTCGCGAGGGTTCAGCCCCGAGCCGTGAAGGAGCCGCGGATTTCACGGATTAACGACGGATACGAGGCGATCTGTCTAAATCCGTGAAATCTGTGGTTAATATCGTCTTACCAAATCGGCCGTGTAGAGCGTGCGATACACGCGGTAGTTCGACATCACCTTCTGCACGTAGCCCTTCGTCTCGTCGAACCCGACCTCTGAAGTGAAGACGCCCGGGTCTTTGCGTTTTGCGCGCTTCAGCCAACGCGCAACATTGTCTTCACCACCGTTGTACGAAGCGGCAACTGGTTCGAGCATTCCGGGAAACATGCTTGTCAAATGCTCGATATACTCAGCGCCCAGCATGATCGAAGTATCGGGTTGATAGAGCTGGCTCTCGCGCACTGAGTTGAAGCCTGCTCCGGGGCCGTACTTCTGCGCCGCATCCATCGTCAACTGCAACAGCCCACGCGCGCCCGCGGGTGACTTAGCGAGTGGCTTGAAAACACTCTCCTGCTTGATGAGCGCGAGAATGAAACGCGGATCCAGTTTCCGAGATTTCGCAGCACTGAGTATTGCCGTTCGATACGGCGCAGGGTAAGAATCGGCGACTGCTGCAATCGCACTGTTCACTCGCTCCTCGCGATCCGCAACAACCTCACTGCGTGACTTTCCTGCAAGCGCTGCGAGTCGCTGACTCGCAAGCCAGCCGTAGTACGACTCGATACCGTCCGGCACAGCCAGGTACGCGGAGAACGCTTCGTTCTTCCTTCCTGCCTGCTCGAGACTGAAAGCTTTCAGATATGCGACTTCCGAACGACTCGTCAGCACTGCTTTGGGAAAGGATCGCTTCAATAACTCGTCGGCCATGAGAACGGCATCGGGCCATTCTTCCTCCGCCACGTACAAGCGCAACGCGGCAAACATCGCATTCGTTTCCACAGCCGAGCCGGAGAATCGTTGCCTTGTGCGCGTGACCCACCTGAGTGCCTCAGCTGGTTGGCCAGCTTCACGAAGCGTGTCGATCACGTTCAGGTGCGCTGTGTCGATGCGTTCGCCGTTTGGAAAGCGATCGACGTATTCCGCGTAACGTGTCGCCGCTTCGGAAAACCGTCCCATGCGCAGCAGGGAAGCAGCACTGAAGTTCAACGCCTCGCGACCTTCCTTCGTTGGACCATAGTCCTGGACCAACTGGTTGAAGACGTTGTATCCGTTTTCGTAAACCTTTTCGAGAAAGTAAGAACGGCCGATGCCGAGGAGCGCTTCGGGGACGCGCGGATCCTGCGGGTAGTTGTCGATCAACGTCTGCCAGTGAGCGCGTGCTTCCGCGAACGCACGAACGCTCAGGTAAACGGCGGCGCGCCGCATGTGCTCGGCTTGCGTCAGCTTTCTGAGTTTTCCTTGCGCGTCTCGATCCGCCGCATCGCTTCGACGTACAGCCGCCAGCGTGCTCTCGCTGGCCGCCTGTTTGGCTGGAGCGTTGGTTGAGCGAGTAGCCGCCACACACGTGACCGCAGACACACAGCAAATGAAAAAGGCAACGACGTTCTTTAACACTTCCCTCAATTACTCCTGAGTTTGTGGTGTCTCTTCGATGATCTCGAAGCTTGATTGGATTTCTACTGTCGGTCGCAACGTTGCCGCTACGCTGCAATACTTCGTTTCGGAGAGTTCGATTGCATCAGCGACGGCTTTTGGCGAAATCGATCTGCCGGTGAGTATGTGATGAACCTTCATCGACGTAAACGCGCGCGGGTGTTCGTCGCGACGGACGCCGGAAACCTCGACGACGTAGCTCGTCACCACTTGACGCTTCTTCTTCAGGATGGCTGCGACGTCGATAGCCGTGCACGATCCAAGAGCCACGAGCAAAAGTTCGACGGGAGAGGCGGCTGACGAACGTTCTTTGTCCGTGTCGAGTGGGATGGCATGGCCGGAGGGCGTTGTCCCGAGAAACAAATCGTCGATGACGAACCGCACGGTCGCTTTCACGAATGTGAGAATATCACAGTCGACTGTGCTATCATCCCATGGCCCAGTGACCTCAGTACACAAATAACACAAAAAGCGTTTCGCCCAGTAAACGCCCTGGTGAGTTAACTGAAAGGACCATCATGGCAGATATCCTGGTCGTTGACGACGACGATGTGATCCGCGACACGCTCTGCGAGTTGCTGTCATTGCAGTACTCGTGTCAGACGGCGGACACCGCGGAGGAAGCGCTGGCGAAGTTGGAAGCGCAATCTTTTGACGTGGTGTTGACTGATATTTCTATGCCGGGCTTGAGTGGGATGGAGTTGCTCAGCCGGGTTTTGAAACTGTATCCAGGCACGCCTGTGATCGTGATCTCAGGCCTCAGCGATCAGGAGCAGGCGCAGAGCCTGATTAGTCTGGGTGCTGCTGATTACTTGTTGAAACCGTTTCGATTGGAAGTTGTGGAGGAGAGTGTGAGGCGCGCGCTCGCTTCGTGATCTCAGGCAGCGGCACTGCGAGTGGCCGCGGCGAGCCCGCCGATCTCATGGACCAGCTCGGCGATCCGGTCGGCGGTGAACGGCTTTGCAACTACCCAATTCACGCCGGCCGCTTTCTGTTCATTTGATCCGACAGCCTCGCCCCAGCCCGTAATGACCGCGATTGGGATCTGCGAGTTGATCTGTCGGATTTCGCGCGCCAGCTCCCAGCCACTCATCCCGGGCATGCCGACGTCGGTGAACATTCCGTCAAACTCCATCTCAGCGAAAAGCATCAGCGCCTCACTGCCACTCTCCGCGACGTACACATCACAGTTCTCGCATTCCAAAATCTCGCGCAACAGTTCTCGGACGAAGTCTTCGTCGTCGACGACAAGCAGCCTGGTCCGGCTGCGTTCGTGTGGCGGCGCCGAACAGTTGGGAATCGGCGGCGGCAATGCAGGACTCTCCGATTCAACTTGAACCACGCTCTTGTCCGCGATCTTCGCCAGCGGCAGTGTGATGCGAAACTCGGTTCCGCTTGCATACTGCGATTCAACCTCGATGTTCCCCCCATGACGACGAATGATTCCGAAACTGACCGCCAGACCAAGACCCAGCCCCGCTTTGCCCTTGGTCGTGAAGAACGGATCGAAGATGCGCGATCGAACCTCGGGATACATTCCCACACCCGTATCGACGACCGTAATAACAACGGACTTGTTCACGATGCGCGTCGTCAACGAGAGCGTTCCACCTTCGGGCATCGCGTCGATCGCATTGAAAACCATGTTCACGAGAACTTCGCGCAACTCCGAATCATCTCCCATCACCAGCGCGTTTGATCCGATTTGCAGATCGACCGTGATATGAATGTTGGAAGCTTCGGCGCAGTTCTTCCAGCGCGGACGCGTGATCTCACTCGCGTCCATCAGTATTTGATCGACAGACACCAGCTCGAAATCGTGATCTCGACGCTGTCGCGCGAAGTCCTGAATGCGTTTGACTGTCTTCGCACCGTCTTCAGCAGTCTTAATGATGATGTCGAGCCCGCGCTGGATTTTCTCGAGGTCGTTTGTACGCTGGAGCAGCTGTGCGCGACCAAGAATTCCGGAAAGCGTGTTGTTGAAGTCGTGTGCGACTCCCGACGCCAGCTCGCCGAGCGCCGAGAGTTTTTCCACCTGCGAAAACTGCTCCCGAATGCGTTCCTGCTCGGTGATGTAGTGTGAGAGTTCCTTGACGTGCTTCTCCGCCTGCGCTGCCTGCGCCGCTGACGTTTCGACGTTGCGCAAATAGGTGCGATAGGTCAGGAAGATGATGCCGATGATTGGCAGTGTGATTACAAACGCGTAGACGCCGATGAAGTACACCAAACCGGCGATGACTCCGGCGGCACACGCGCCGGCGAAGTATGTGATCGAAGTCCAAAGATAATGCTTGCGCCACGTTGGCCAGATCGGCTGGTCGGTCTTGAATGCCGTGCCGATTGCGACGATGCCTGAGTTTACGCCGTACTGCGTGAGTGCCATCGTGCAGATTGCGGCCACGAAGGTGGTGGTTATCGGTGTTTGGCGCAGCGCGGCGACAGGGCCGAAGATCAACTCCATCACAGTGCTGGTGATGAAAATCGAAAGTGCTGCTGAGGCCCAGTTGAAAGCGATAGTCCAGCGTTTGCGGCTGAAGCGGAGCGACGAGAGGGTGGCTTCGAGTGCGCCGATGACGACTGCGGCCGCGCCTCCGTAAAGAAGCAGGACCAGAAAAACGAAAGTGTCGGAGACTGAAATTTGCGAGCTGAGGCGGGGAATCGGAATGCTGATGCGTGAAGTCAGCAGCAGCGCCATGCCAATGACCAGCGCGAAGCGGGAATCGATCCCGCCGAAGTCGAGCTGAAAACCGGAATAGATAAACGCCAGGCTACCGCATCCAGTTACTACCCAGAGGAATGGCCGAAAATATTTATTTGCCATGGTGCCGGGGTGACATTGTCCATGAGGTGGGCCAAGATGCGCCCTTTATCAGGGCCGATCGGGGGTTGAAAAACACGCACTTAGTTTTGCACTTGCTCCTTCCGTGGCAGGAAGATCGTTTCGTAAGTCGCCCGGAAGTGAAAACCACACTTACGATAGAAGCCCTGGGCCCACTCATTCGTTTCATTCACAAGCAGGCAGATCGATTTTGTGTCTTCGAGCAAGCGTCGCATCAGCTCTGACATCAAACGCGTGCCGATGTTTTTCTGGCGGCGGTCTTCGCGCAGCCAGATTCCCTCGAGGTAAATGACATCAGGTGTCTTCGAGATAACATCAGCTTTGAAGACCAGTAAATCATTTTCAACAACTACCCAGGTTCTTCCTTGTTCGATTCGTCGCAAACAGCGCTCACGAAAACCGTGCGCGTCGACGAGCAGTGGATTCACTCCACTTTCCGCGAACGCAAGCTCGGCCTGAACCGGCATCATCAACGCGAGCTCTTCCACTCTCGCGGGCCTCAGCTCCGCGACATGTTCACGCGCTTCGACGGGCCAACTTAATTCAAACAACCATTCGCGGCACGCCAAACGTTGCCGGCGACCCGCGTCGGCATAATGACTCCAGAAATCCGCAACTCTTTCTTTCTCGCCCATGATCAGGTGCGTGTTTGGACACTCGCGCGCTACTTGAGCGAGCGCCGCCAACGCACGATCGGAAACCGTCTCGAGCAACGTCGCATGGCCCACCAGCGCGACTCCTTCGAGCTGTCCATGCAAATCGCGACAGCCGTAGAAGACGCCACGATTGAATGGGCTCACGATGCCGTTGTCGTTAATCAAACTCATCATCGCCACCGTGTGAATGGGACGCTGCGACAGGAACTGCAGAACTTGCGATGCGTCGCTGTTCGCCAGTCGCTCCACTCGAACGGCTGCGCGCAGTTCTGACTCTCTTAATCTCGGTACTGTGCTGGTGTGCAACATTTGGTTTACTTGTCAGTCTGGAGACGAGTACTGACGCGGCATTACCGCGCACGGCTCTGGATTCGTGGTATTGCCTAGTAACCCAGGTAGTCAGTGTAGTCATCGGGCACAACCGTCATCGAGCTGG
>Ga0157373_10001399_pt1 | contig 18484 bp, 16 predicted proteins | sample C65metaG_FD_113460 | JGI IMG/M metagenome (GOLD analysis project Ga0157373, IMG submission 113460) | Corn rhizosphere microbial communities from Kellogg Biological Station, Michigan, USA - C6-5 metaG | ecosystem: Host-associated > Plants > Roots > Rhizosphere > Soil | place: USA: Michigan... | reverse complement strand
TACCGCCGCCGGCGCTGAAGACCGAGAAGTACAGGCGCGACTGGTTGGCCTTGCTGCCGCAGCTGTCGATCAGGTACGAGTGGATCATCTTCCAGTCGGGGCTGGAAAAGCGTTGGGTGTCCTTGTTCAGGATGATCTTGGCCAGGTACTGGCCCAGGATCGGCGCGTTACCGGCACCGCCGGCATGGACTTCCGACAGGTCCATGATTTTCATCTTGCTGTAGTCGCGCAGGAAGCCGGTTTTTTCGCCCTTGCGTGAAAAACGGATGCGTCCGGCGATGTCCTTGTACAGGTCGCCGAGCATGACCAGCGGCTCCACCAGGAATACCGGTTTGGTCGCCTTGCCGGCGCCCAGGCGCAGGTTGTTGCGGATCCATTGCGCAGGACGGTAGGCCTTGTCGCTGTAGGCTTTGTCTTCGTTGTTGAATTCGTTGAGGTAGAACTTGCGGGCGTTGTAGACCAGCTCGGCCACGTCCAGGGCGATGTTGGAACCGCAACGCCCCAGGCCGATCAGGCACACCGAGGGGAATTCCGGCTGGTCGCGTTCGCTCTCGTCGTCCACCAGATGGGGCGGGCGGGGGAAGACGATGTCGCGCAGGCCATCGAGGTTATCGAGGATGCGGTCGGTGTTGGTCTCGGTGAAATACAGATACTGCTGCGTCGCCAGGGGACGCGAGCTGCTCGACGACTTCGGGGTTTCAGGGCCATTGGCGGCCGGGCCCAGGGTCAGATCGGATACCGCAGTGGCTGTTTTTTTTGAGGTCATTATGCGCCGTAGCCTGAACTGGTGGGTTGGACGACCGCTGTCATCGAACCATCGCGGATGAAAGAAGCTTCATGATGGATCGGCCATCGGGACATGATCTTTAATCAAGAACCGGCAAAATGATGGCAATTGTTACAGATTGTTGATTGGCATCAATCAACCGGCTGTACCCCATGGTCGGGTATCAGCGCTGCGAATGATTGAAGACAGCCCCCGCGCTGCTGTCTAGATTGCAGATTCCGGGCTCGGATGCCTCGCCCATAACAATAAAAGAGACGGAATCATGCAGAACTCGACCCAAGCGGCGAATGCCTGGCGCATTCTGTTCCTGTTGTTTCTGGCCAATCTGTTCAATTTTTTCGACCGTACCATTCCGGCGATCATCATCGAGCCGATCCGCATGGAATGGAGCCTCAGTGACTTCCAGATCGGCATCATCGGCACCGCGTTCACCATCGTGTATGCCATTGCCGGCCTGCCGTTGGGGCGCATGGCCGATACCGGTTCGCGCAGCAAATTGATGGGCTGGGGGCTGGCGGCCTGGAGTGGGCTGACGGCCGTCAATGGTCTGGTGGGCAGTTTCTGGGCATTCTTGTTGGTGCGCATGGGCATCGGTATCGGCGAGGCCAGTTACGCGCCGGCGGCCAACTCGCTGATCGGCGATCTGTTCCCGGCCCATCGTCGGGCGCGGGCCATGGGGATCTTCATGCTGGGCCTGCCGATCGGTTTGCTGCTGGCGTTCTTTACCAGCGGGGCGATGGTCAAGGCTTTCGACAGCTGGCGCGCGCCGTTCTTTATCGCCGCGGTGCCGGGGCTGGTGCTGGCGGTCTTCATGTTCTTTATCAAGGAACCCAAGCGCGGTGCGGCGGAAACCGTGCCGGTGTCCCAGGAAAAAGTCGACCGACCGATCCGTCGGGTGCTGGCGATTCCCACCTTCCTGTGGCTGGTGCTGGCGGGGTTGTGTTTCAACTTCGCCACGTATGCCTGCAACTCGTTCCTGGTGCCGATGGTGCAGCGTTACTTCCTGATGCATCTGCACGAAGCCGCCGTGGCCACCGGGATCATGGTGGGCGTGACCGGGTTGTTCGGGCTGACCCTGGGCGGCTGGATCGCCGACAAGATCCATCAACGCGTGGCCAATGGCCGTCTGCTGTTCGCTGCGTTCAGCCTGGTCGTTTCCACGCTGACCACGGCTTGGGCGTTGCATGCCGGGCGTATCGAAATCGGTGTGTTCGTTGCGGTGTTCAGTGTCGGTTGGCTGTTCGCCTATACCTTTTATACCTGCGTGTACACGGCGATCCAGGACGTCGTGGAGCCACGTCTGCGGGCGACGGCGATGGCATTGTTCTTTGCCGGGTTGTACCTGCTTGGCGGCGGCCTGGGACCGGTGGTTGTCGGCGGCCTGTCGGACTACTTCGCCCGCACGGCCATGGCGGCTGCCGGCGCCCCGCAGATGACCGAAGCGTTCAAGGCCATCGGTTTGCATGACGCGATGTACCTGATCCCGGTGGCGCTGTTCCTGACCATGGTGTTTCTGTTCCTGGCCTCGCGCTGTTTCGCTCGCGATGCCCAGCGGATGAAGGATGGCATGAGCGCGCAGGTGGAGCCGGGGATCGTGGTGGCGACGGCTTGATAGCCCAGCCTCTGGCAAAGAAGGCTTTTTGTGGCGAGGGGATAAATCCCCTCGCCACAGGTTTTTGCATGGCAGTGGGATTTCGTCTACCGAACCTGTTCCTCCCGCCCACGCAACAATTGATTCGGCATCGCCACTGCCGCCGCCAACCCCAGCAGCGACACCGCCGCGCTGATCAGCAGCAAATGCCGGAACGTTGTCTGCAATTCCAGACGCAGGGCGTCCCGTGCTTCGCCCGGGGCGGCGTTCAAGCCGTCCAGCAGGGCATTGCCGGAATGGCTTTCGCTGATCAGCGTCGAACCGGCAAGCTGGGCGAAGCCTGAGGCCTGCAGCAAAGCCAGCAGCAACGCCGACATCAGCGCCACGCCCACCGCGCCGCCGAGGGAGCGGAACAGGTTGGTGGTACTGGTGGCGACGCCGATATCCCGTTGTTGCACCGAGTTCTGCGAACCCACCAGCGAGGTGGGGAACTGCATGCCGGAGGCGATGCCGCCCAGCAGCATGAACAGACTGCTGAGCCAGAATGCGTCAGGTGCTGTGCAGGCCATGCCGAGGATGGCGAAGGGAAAGAGCAGGGCGCCGCTGAGGATCATCGGTTTGTAGCGGCCGGTGATCGAGGTGCGACGTCCGGCGAAATACGCGCCGATGGGCAAACCCATCGCCAGCGGCAGCAGGTGCAACGCCGCGCTGTCGGCGCCGGCACCGGTCACGCTCTGAAAGCGCAATGGCACCAGCACCGTCAGGGAAATCGCCTGGAAACTGGTGAAAAATACCGTGCACCAACACAACACAGCGCTGCGGTTGACGAACAGGTGCATCGGCAGCAAAGGCTCCCGGGCGCGGCGTTCGTGCCAGACGAACACGCCCAGCGTCACCACGGCGCACCCCAGCAGTCCCAGTACGCCACGGCTGTGCCAGGCCTGGCCCTGGCCGACCTGGGTAATGCCCAGCAGCAAGGCGCTCAGGCCGATGATCAGCAATACGGTGCCCAGGTAGTCGATGATGGGTGTGCGTTGCGGCACCGATAACCCGACCAGGGTGCGACGGGCCACCAGCCAGGCGCCCAACCCCAGCGGCAGGTTGATCCAGAACACCCAGCGCCACGACAGGTATTCGGTCATGTAGCCGCCCAGCACCGGCCCGGCCACGCTGGCCACGGCGTACATGCTGCTGAAGTAGCCTTGATAGCGGCCACGCTCGCGGGGCGGCACGATGTCGCCGATGATCGCCTGGCTCACGGAGATCATCCCGCCGGCACCGATGCCCTGGATGATCCGCGCCAGCACCAGTTGTTCCATGCTTTGCGCCAGGCCACAGAACAACGAAGCCAGGGTGAACAACCCCATGCCGAAGAGCATCAGCGGTCGGCGACCGTAGAGATCGCCCAGCTTGCCGTAGATCGGTACAGCCACGGTCGTGGCGACCATATAGCCGGAAATGACCCAGGCCAGCAGGCTGACGTCCTTGAATTGGGCGGAAATGGCCGGCATCGAGACGGCGACGATGGTCTGGTCCAGCGCACCGAGGAAAATCGCCAGCATCAGGGCCACCAGTACGCTGCGGATGGCGGGCGGCTGGACGTTGAGCGTATTGAGCTGAGTCACGGTAGAACCTGCGGGCATCACGCCAAAGAGGCGAGTGAGACGGAGCCCGCAGTGTAAATCGGTAGTCGGCTATTCGATAGCCTCGTAAGGAAGTCCGACATAATTTTCCGCGATGGTTTTTCGCCCGGCTTCGGAGTCGACGAAATATTCCAGCTCGGCTTCGCTGATGCGCTGATTGAAGGCGTCGTCGTCGAAGCGGTGCAGCATCGACGTCATCCACCAGGAGAAGCGCTCGGCTTTCCAGACGCGCCGCAGGCAGATGGCCGAGTACTGTTGCAGCAGGTCCACCCGGCCTTCGCGATAGACCTTGAGCAGGATGTCGAACAGCGTGCTGACATCGCTGGCCGCCAGGTTCAGCCCTTTGGCGCCCGTGGGCGGGACGATATGGGCGGCATCGCCTACCAGGAACATGCGCCCGTACTGCATCGGCTCGACCACGAAGCTGCGCAGCGGCGCGATGCTCTTCTCGATGGACGGACCGGTCACCAGGGCCTCGGCGAGATCGGCGGGCAGGCGGGTCTTGAGTTCGGTCCAGAAGCGCTCGTCCGGCCAGTCGGCGACCTGTTCTTCGGCGGGCACTTGCAGGTAGTAACGGGTACGGGTCTTGGAGCGCATGCTGCATAAGGCAAATCCGCGCTCGTGGCGGGCGTAGACCAGTTCTTCATTGACCGGCGGGGTATCGGCCAGGATGCCGAGCCAGCCGAAGGGGTAGACCCGCTCGAAGATGTTCAGGTTTTCCGCCGGAATGGATTGCCGCGCCACGCCATGGAAGCCATCGCACCCGGCGATGTAATCGCAATCCAGGCGCCAGGTTTCACCCTGGTGCTCGAATGTCACGAAAGGCTGGTCGGTCTGCATGCCGTGGGGCTGGGCCTTGTCGACCTGATAAAGCGTTCGGGCACCGGCCTTTTCGCGGGCGGCCATCAGGTCGCGGGTCACTTCGGTCTGTCCGTAGACCATCACGTTTTTTCCACCGGTCAACCCTTTGAGGTCGATGTGTACCCGTCGGCCATTGAGGACCAGTTCGAAACCGTCGTGCTCCAGCCCCTCGGCGTCCATGCGCTGGCCGACGCCGGCCCGACGCACCAGCTCGGCCATGCCTTGTTCCAGCACCCCGGCGCGGATGCGACTCAGGACGTAGTCCGGGGCCTGGCGTTCGAGGATCAGGGTGTCAATTCCGGCATTGTGCAATAACTGGCCAAGCAGCAGTCCAGAGGGGCCGGCGCCGATAATGGCGACTTGGGTCTTGAGGGTTTTCATTGTTGTTATGACTCGCACGAAGCACGCGACCAGGGCCGGTGTGGATGGTTATGAACCGAGTCCTTGCATTTTTTCCTTGCGGGCCTGTCAATTGAAGGGGAAAACTGAGCCGATACCTGTACTTTCTGCCAATCGGTGCGATTATCGCCCACTACTCCGAGGCCGATCCTCGTTATGAAGAAAACAGACCTGCCTTCGATCCCGGTGTTCAAGCTCTACGGCGAAAGCCAGGATTGGCCGACGCCGGACTTGCTGCACTGTGAAACCATCTCCAAGCGCAGTCGTGAACACCAATGGGAAATCAAACCCCATCGGCATGCCGACCTCTGTCAGTTGTTGTTCGTTTTCAAGGGTCAGGCGGAGTTGGAAATCGAAGGCCAACGTACCCAGCTCGACGAGCCGGCGGTGCAGATCCTGCCGCCGCTGTCGGTCCACGGCTTTCGCTTTTCCGAGGCCGTGGAAGGCTACGTGGTGACCCTGGCGGCGCCGCTGGTGACCCACCTGCAAGGGCAGTTGGGCCATTCGGTGAACATCCTGGCCCAAGCCGAGAGCTACCCGGCCGGTGAAAACGCCGACTACATCAATAGCCTGTTCAGCGCCTTGCAGAGTGAGTACATGGGGCATCAACCGGCGCGGGAAATGCTCATGCATGCGCTGGTCAACGTGATCATGGTCTGGGTGAGCCGCCAGGTCATGCAGCGCCGTACCCAGAGCCAGCGACCGCAACGGGCCCGGGAATACCTCAACGGGTTCATTCAACTGGTGGAGGAAACCTATCGCCAGCACGTCAAGGTGGAAGACCTGGCCCATCGCCTGGGCATTTCCGTGTCGCACCTCAACGGCACCTGCCGCGAGCTGGCGGGACAGCCGGCGTTGCAGATCATGCATGAGCGTCAGTTGCTGGAGGCCAAGCGGATGCTGACCTACACCGGCATGACCATCTACGAGATCTCCGAAACGCTTGGGTTCTCCGACCCGACCAACTTCACCCGCCTGTTCCGCCGCCGCGTCGGCATCTCGCCCAAGGCCTTCCGGGACCGGCTCAAGACCGAGCAGCCGGACGACTGAGCACGTCTCAGCGCAGGGCGTTCAGGGTCGCGTTGTGCGGGATGCAGCGCTCGAAGTTGCAGCTGGCGTAGTCACGGGGCAGTTGCCTGGCCTGCTCGACCCGGTAGGCCGCCGTGCCATACAGCGCAAGCGTGGCGGCGCAGGTCACGAAAATGGCGAGGCGTCTTTTTGTTCTGATGTTCATGGCGATGACCTCTGAACGAATACCCTGGGGTACTGTTTTCAGCATAGGTCAGCGGGGGGGAGTTGCCAGTGGGGTGGGTGGGGCAGTTAACCCGGTATTCAGAATACTGATATCCCTGTGGGAGCGAGCCTGCTCGCGATGGCGATACAGCCGTCACATCGATGTCGACAGGCAGGCCGCTATCGCGAGCAGGCTCGCTCCCACAGGGTAATGGGGCTGCCAGATCGATTACACCAGATGCTCGTGCTTCACCGGATCGCCCGGTTTCACATCCAGTTGCTTGCGCACGTCTTCGAACATTTCGTCGTAATACGTGTGCATCGAAGCGATGCTGGCGCTTTTCGGCAGGCCGTACTTCTGCGCGATACGCGTGGCGTGCCGGGCAAAGTCGAAGGCCAGGTCCTTGGCCAGGAAAAAGCGCTCATCCACGCTTTTGTCCTCGACCGTGCCGTGCAACCGAAACGACATGCCCGCGCCTTCCTTAGGGTCCTGGGCCAGTTCGTAGTCGATGCAGAGGTTGTAGCTGAAATCATCCTTGTTCAGCGCATGGCGCTCCATGTGCAGGTGACCGGGTTGGAACATGGCCATGAGCGGCTCTCCTTGAAAGGCCTGGAAGTAGGGCAGACCCCGGATCTACCCCGAGAGTTTCCGATTATCGATAAGCGATGCCTGTCGTCGCCGTGCTGATGCGGGTGCCGGCGTTGCCGTGGACGATAGCATCGATGTCCGAAAGTGACCCGATCACCGCGATCTTGCCGGTATTGCGCGCAAATTCGCAGGCGGCCTGCACCTTGGGCCCCATGGAGCCGGAGGCAAAATCGAGTTTTTCCAGATCGTCGGGGTGGGCCCGGGCGATGGCTTTGCAGGTCGGCTTGCCGAAATCGATGAAGACCGCGTTGACATCGGTGGCGATCACCAGCAGATCGCTCTCCAATTGTTCGGCCAGCAGCGCCGAGCACAGGTCCTTGTCGATGACCGCTTCAACGCCTCGCAGCTTGCCGTCGGCGTCATAGATCGTCGGGATACCGCCACCGCCGGCGCAGATCACGATGCTGCCCTTTTCCAGCAGCCACTTGATCGGCCGGATTTCAAAGATGCGCTTGGGTCTGGGGCTGGCGACTACCCGGCGAAACCTGTCGCCGTCCGGGGCGATGCTCCAGCCTGTTTCGGCGGCCAGTGCCTGCGCCTCCTGCTGGCTGTAGACCGGGCCGATCGGCTTGGTGGGGTGTTGGAAGGCCGGGTCGTTGGCGTCCACTTCCACTTGGGTCAGCAACGTGGCGAAGGGCACGTCGGCGTCCAGCAGGTTGCCCAGTTCCTGCTCGATGATGTAGCCGATCATGCCTTCGGTCTCGGCGCCCAACACGTCCAGCGGATACGGGGTCACGGAGCTGTAGGCCGCCGCTTGCAACGACAACAGGCCGACTGGCGGGCCGTTGCCGTGGGCGATCACCAATTGGTTGCCCGGATGGATCCTGGCGATCTGTTCGGTTGCGGTGCGGATGTTGCTGCGTTGGTTGTCGGCGGTCATGGGTTCACCCCGACGCAGGAGGGCGTTACCGCCCAGGGCAACGACGATGCGCATAGTGCTGTCCTTAAAATGGGAACACGGTTCCTGTGGGAGCGAGCCTGCTCGCGAATGCGGTGTGTCAGCCCATGAATGAGCTGGCTGATCGACCGCCATCGCGAGCAGGCTCGCTCCCACAAAGGGTCGGCGTTACAGGTCCGCCAGCGTCGACACCAGTACCGCCTTGATGGTGTGCATGCGGTTTTCCGCCTGCTCGAAGGCGATGCACGCCGGTGACTCGAACACGTCGTCCGTGACTTCGATGCCGTTGGCCAGGTGCGGATACTGCTCGGCGATCTGCTTGCCGACCTTGGTGTCGCTGTTATGGAATGCCGGCAGGCAGTGCATGAAGCGAGTACGCGGGTTACCGGTGGCTTTCATCAGGTCGGCATTGACCTGGTAAGGCAACAGTTGCTCGATACGTTCGGCCCAGGCTTCGACCGGCTCACCCATGGAGACCCAGACGTCGGTGTGAATGAAGTCCACGCCCTTGACCGCCGCTTTCGGATCTTCGGTGAGGGTGATACGTGCGCCGCTTTCTTCGGCGTAATGATGGCAGCGCTGCACCAGATCGTCATGGGGCCACAGGACCTTGGGCGCGCAGATGCGCACGTCCATGCCCAGTTTTGCGCCGATCAGCAGCAACGAGTTGCCCATGTTGTTCCGCGCATCGCCCAGGTACGCGTAGCTGATCTCATGGATCGGTTTGTCGGCGTGCTCGCGCATGGTCAGTACGTCGGCAATCATCTGCGTCGGGTGGTATTCATCGGTCAGGCCGTTGAACACCGGTACGCCGGCGAACTTCGCCAGTTCCTCGACGGTTTCCTGCTTGAAGCCCCGGTATTCGATGGCGTCGTACATGCGCCCGAGCACGCGGGCGGTGTCCTTCATGCTTTCCTTGTGGCCGATCTGTGACGAGTTGGGGTCGATGTAGGTGACATTGGCACCCTGGTCGTAGGCCGCGACTTCGAAGGCACAACGGGTACGGGTCGAGGTTTTCTCGAAGATCAGCGCGATGTTGTTGCCCTTGAGGTGCTGCTGTTCTGTGCCGGTGTACTTGGCTCGCTTGAGGTCGCGGGACAGGTCCAGCAGATAGCGCAATTCACGGGGCGTGTGATGTTCGAGGCTGAGCAGGTTACGGTTGTGGGTGTTGAACGCCATGGTGCATCTCCTTCAGTAGTCGATCGGGTCGCGAATGATCGGGCAGGTCATGCAATGGCCGCCGCCGCGGCCCCGGCCCAGCTCGCTGGCGCTGATGGTGATGACTTCCTCCCCGGCCTTGCGCAGCTGGGTGTTGGTGTAGGTGTTGCGGTCGTAGCCGATCACCACGCCCGGCTCCAGGGCCACCACATTGTTGCCGTCGTCCCATTGTTCGCGCTCGGCGGCGAAGCTGTTGCCGCCGGTTTCCACCACGCGCAGCGCCGGGAGCTTGAGGGCGGCGGCAACAGTGTCGATGAAGCTGCTTTCCTCGCGGCGAACGTCGATACCGCCGGGTTTGCTCTCGTCGGGGCGCAGGGAGAAGGCGACGATCTGGCTCACCACTTCCGGGAAAACGGTCACCAGGTCGCGGTCGCAGAAACTGAACACAGTGTCCAGGTGCATGGCGGCCCGAGACTTAGGCAAACCGGCGACGATGACCCGTTCCACGGCCTGGTGCTTGAACAGGTTCAGTGCCAGTTGGCCGATGGCCTGGCGGGAGGAGCGTTCACCCATGCCGATCAGCACGACACCGTTGCCGATGGGCATCACGTCGCCGCCTTCGAGGGTGGCGCTGCCATGGTCCAGGTCCGGGTTGCCGTACCAGATCTGGAAATCGGCCTGGGTGAACTCGGGGTGGAATTTATACAGGGCGGTGGTCAGCAGGGTTTCCTGGCGGCGCGCCGGCCAGTACATCGGGTTCAGGGTGACGCCGCCGTAGATCCAGCAGGTGGTGTCGCGGGTGAACTGGGTGTTGGGCAGCGGCGGCAGGATGAAGCTGGAGTGCCCGAGGAAGTCGCGGAACATCTGGATGGTCTTGCCGCCGAAGCTGTCGGGCAGGTCATCGGCCGAGACGCCTCCGATCAGGTATTCGGCAATCCGGCGCGGTTCCAGGCTGCGCAGCCACGAGCCGACCTCATTCACCAGGCCCAGGCCCACCGAGTTGGGGACGACCTTGCGTTTCAGGATCCAGTCCAAGGCTTCGGGGATGGCGACGATGTCGGTCAGCAGGTTGTGCATTTCCAGCACGTCGATGCCCCGCTCGCGCATCTTGGTGACGAAATCGAAATGGTCGCGTTTGGCCTGGTTGACCCATATCACGTCGTCGAACAGCAGTTCATCGCAGTTGTTCGGGGTCAGCCGCTGGTGGGCCAGGCCTGGGGAACACACCATGACTTTACGCAATCTACCGGCTTCGGAATGAACGCCGTATTGCATTTTTTCCGTGGTCATTACACATCCTCCCGTTAAAACGTTCAGTGATCACAAGCTCAGGAAGCCGCGGTAGAGGCCATAGGCGGCCACCAGGGCGCCAGCGACCGCTGCGGTGAAAATCAGCTTCTCGACAGCGGTGAACACCGGTCGGCCCACTTCGCGCCGGGCCTGGGCGAACAGCACCGCGCCGGGGGCGTAGAGCAGCGCAGAGAGCAGCAGGTACTTGATCCCGCCGGCATACAGCAACCACACCGCGTAGAGCAGGGCGATGGCGCTGATGGCCAGGTCCTTGCGGCGTTCGGCCAGGGCGTTCTGGTAGGTTTCGCCGCGCACCGCCAGCAGCAGCGCGTAGGCCGCCGACCATAGGTAGGGCACCAGGATCATCGACGTGGCGAGGTAGATCAGCGACAGGTAGGTACTGGCCGAGAACAGGGTGACGATCAGAAACAGTTGGACCATGGCGTTGGTCAGCCACAGGGCGTTGGCCGGCACGTGGTTGGCATTTTCGCGGCGCAGGAACGCCGGCATGGTGTGGTCCCTGGCGGCGGCGAACAGGATCTCGGCGCACAACAGCACCCAGGACAACAGGGCGCCGAGCAGCGAAACGATCAAGCCGACGCTGATCAGCACCGCACCCCAATGGCCCACGACGTGCTCCAGCACTGCGGCCATGGACGGGTTCTGCAGCTTCGCCAGTTCCGGCTGGGTCATGATCCCCAGGGACAGCACGTTCACCAGCATCAGGAACAGCAGCACGGTGATGAAGCCGATCACGGTGGCCTTGCCCACGTCCGAGCGTCGCTCGGCACGGGCGGAAAAAATGCTCGCGCCCTCGATGCCGATGAACACCCAGACGGTGACCAGCATCATGTTGCGCACCTGGTTCATCACGCTGCCCAACTGCGGGTTTTTCACGCCCCAGATATCGGCGGTGAAAATGTCGAGCCGGAAGGCGAACAAGGCGATCAGCACGAACAACGCCAGCGGCACGACCTTGGCAACGGTGGTGACGAGGTTGATGAACGCGGCTTCCTTGATGCCGCGCAGCACCAGGAAATGCACGGCCCACAGCAGCAGCGACGCGCCGATCACCGCTGCAACCGTATTGCCCTCACCGAAGACCGGAAAAAAATAACCCAGGGTGCTGAACAGCAAGACGAAGTAGCCGACGTTGCCCAGCCAGGCGCTGATCCAATAACCCCAGGCCGAGGAGAACCCCATGTAGTCACCGAATCCGGCCTTGGCGTAGACATACACACCACCATCCAGATCGGGTTTGCGATTGGCCAGGGTCTGGAACACAAAGGCGAGGGTCAGCATGCCCACCGCGGTGATCGCCCAGCCAATCAGCACGGCACCGACATCGGCACTGGCGGCCATGTTCTGGGGCAAGGAAAAGATTCCCCCGCCGATCATCGAACCCACTACCAGTGCGACCAACGCACCCAAGCGAAGTTTTCCGGGGGTATCAGACATTGCATGACTCCGAGGCAGCCGAGGAGAGTCACAGCGTATGTCGATTTATCGTTTCGATAGCTGACCCAGATCAGGGGACAGGGCCGATCACCACTGCGCCCGATGGGCACCGAGTTCAGTCGCTGCAAGCGCCCACTGCCAGGGCGTGCCAGTGATTCTCAGTGGGACCTGCAGTCGGTGCGCCGGCCCCCACGGTGTCTGCTCGACCAGCGCGCCCAGATCGTGTTCGTCCTCGGGTCTTAGTGCGGGCCGGGGATCCGCGCCACGCTCGATCAACAGCTTGGCCGTGCGCGCCAGTGACAGGCGTGCCGAACCGCCGCGGCCGTGCTGCAGGTGCCGGATCAGCAGCACGATGGCACTGGCCGCCATCAGGTAGCCGGTGCCATGGTCCAGCGCCTGGACGGGCAGCGGTGTCGGTTTGTCGGTCTGTTTCCAGGCCATGCCGGCCTCGGCGATGCCGCTGCTCATCTGCACCAGGCTGTCGAAGCCGCGCCGGTGCTGCCACGGACCGCTCCAACCGTAGGCGTTGAGGCTGACATCGATCAGGCCAGGGGCGATCTTGCGGCGTTGCTCGGCGCCGTAGCCCAGGCGTTCCAGGGCGTCGGCGCGGTAGCCGTGCAGGAGGATGTCGGCGTCCTTGAGCAGTGCTTCGAACGTGGTGCGGTCGTCGGGCTGGTGCAGGTCGAGGCGCGCGCAGCGTTTGCCCAGGGTGACTTCCGGCACCACGCCGGGCTCGTCCCAGGTCGGTGGATCGATCCGCAAGACGTCGGCACCCAAGCCTGCGAGGAAGCGGCTGGCAACGGGACCGGCCAGTACGCGGGTCAGGTCCAGTACCTTGAGGCCGGCCAGTGGCTGGGCCACGGAGCCGAGCCAGGGCTTGCGGTGGGCCTCGACGGTTTCAGCGAAGTGCACCAGCGGCTCGGTATTCACTGCCTTGCCTTGGGGGTGCGCTTGCCAGGCTTGCCACGAACGCATCTCGGCGGCGCAGCCACCGGCGTCGACGACGGCTTGCTCCAGTTCGGTCTTGTCCCAGCGGATCACTTTGCTCGCCATGTAGGCGCGATCAACGCAGGCGCCGAGGACCTTTTCCGCCGCCCGACGATGATGCGGCGCATCGGTGTGCAGGCGAATCCAGCCGTCGGCCGTGGCGTAGTCGCCGGCCACCGGGGCCCACATCGGCGGCACGCTCCAACCAATTGGGCGCAGGGACGTGGAAAACCAGAACGAGGCCAGGCGCCGGTCGACTTCGAGGGGCGGCAGGCGGCCGGTCTGTTGGCAAATGAGCTCTGCTATTGCTTGGCCCGCCAAGGCGATACTGGCGCTGGCCAGCTCCGTGACGGCGAACGCCGAAGGCAGGGCGCCGTCACGGGTGAAGGGGATCGGAGTCGTGGGCAAGCCGAGGGCGGCTTGCATGGATGCGAGTAGATCTGTCATCGGAGGCCCTCCGGGTGTGAGAGGCCGAGCATAGATCAAAACGGTTTATTCGGGCGTTCGCGATGTTGCCGGTTCCCTTGCCACAGGACGGGACCAGATCCACAGGTTGCCTGCGCCCATGCCCACCATGGCCAGGTAAATCGGCCAGCCATGATCGAGCGTCGCCAGCATCAGTGCGGCACAGAACAGCATGCCAAGGGTTGCGCCGATCTTGGCCCGACGCGGAATCACCTTGCCGTTGCGCCAGTTGTACAGCATCGGCCCGAACAGCCGGTGGCTTTCCAGCCAGGCACTCAGGCGCGGCGAACTGCGAGTCGCGGCCCAGGCGGCCAGCAGGATGAACTCGGTCGTCGGCAGGCCGGGCACAACGATGGCGACCAGGCCGATGGCCAGGCTGGTGTAGGCGAGCAGGCCGAAGAGCAATCGGGCGGTTTTGGAGGGTGGATTCATCGTCACCTTTCAAACATGCACATATCTCTGTGGGAGCGAGCCTGTGAGAGCAAAGCTTGCTCGCGATGAACGAAACACGGTCAATGGATTGAGGCGTCTTCATCGCGAGCAAGCTTTGCTCCCACACAGTGCTCGCTCCCACAAGGGAAGGGGTGATCCAGATGTCAGTGTTCAGGCTAGCTCAGCGGCGTAGGCCTGTTCCAGCAACACCGTAAACCGGTTGAAGGCATCCAGCGCACCTTTGTCCGCTTCGGCTTCCTGCTGTTCGGTGAGGCTCAGTTCGTCGAGGATACGGGTGAAGGTCTTCCAGCCTTCGGCGCGGCCGCCCGTCGGTTCGGCCAGGTGGCGGGCACCGAAGGTTTCGCTCAGCCCCAGGCCCACTGCGCGCTTGATCAGGAATGCAGCGCCCAGTTTCGAACCTTCCGAGACGAACAACCAGCCCAGGGCCTCGCCCAAGGTTGGGCTGTCCAGGGCACCGGCCACCGGCGCCGGAACATCGGTGTCCAGATCCGCCAGGTCAGCCTTGGCCGCTTCGGCCCGGCAGCGGGCCGGCAGGTCGGGGATCAGGGCGGACAGCTGCGCGTCGTTGTACAGCGCCACCAGTTCCGACTGGAACAGGTACTGGGCGACGACGAAACGGGCGAAGCTGGCCGGGGTTTCGAATGGGGCGTGGGCCTTGACCAGGGCGTCGAGCTTGGCGTGGGGCTCGTGGGTGACCTGGTTGAGGCGTTGGGAGCGTGAGGTGGGGCGTTGGGTGGTCATGAATAATCCTTCGAATGAAAACAAGTCGCTGTTGTGGCGAGAGGAACCGCTGTGGGAGCAAGGCTTGCCCGCGATGCAGACGATGCGGTCCTTCAGAAATCGAGGCGCCTGTTGTATCGCGAGCAAGCTTTGCTCCCACCTATGAACTGTTTGCTGTGATCAGCGGATCAGATATCCCAAATCAGGTTGACCGCGAAGTTGCGCCCCGGCGCCGTCAGGCGATCGAGGTTGGCGGGGCTCAGCACGGCCGCTTCGCCGACGCTGTCGTAGCCGCGCACGTCATCCCACAGCCAATACTTTTTGTCGGTGAGGTTGTAGAGGCCGCCGCTGACGGTGACGTCCCGGGTCACCTTGTAGAAACCGGTCAGGTCGAGGATCCCGAACCCGGGCGTCTTGAACTGGCTGCTGACGCCATCCGGCGAGTTGAAGTTGCTGTCGTCGACGCGGTTTTTCTTCTTGACTAGGGTCCAGGTGAGCAAGCTGCCGTAGTCGTCCTGCTCGTAACCCAGGCCGAACACGCCGGTCAGCGGGTTGACGCTGTTGATCGGTTGGCCGGTGTCGTCGTTGCGACCGTAGGCGTAGGCCACCGAACCCTGGGTGTAGAGGCCCTGGGGCGCGCCCAATATGTCCAGCTCCAGACGGCCCTTGACCTCGGCGCCCTTGATGGTGGCGTGCTTGATGTTGTTGCTCTGGAAGGTCAACTGATCGGCACCGGGGGTGATGGCGTCTTCGTTGATGAAATCGCGGTACTTGTTGTAGAACACCGCCACGTCGAACGAACCGGAGTCGAAACGGCCGCGCAACCCGGTCTCGTAGCTTTTGCTTTTTTCCGGCTCCAGGTTGGGGTTGGGTTCCACGCTGTAGCCGACATTGGGGTTATCGAAACGGCCATACAGGGCCTTGGCGGTCGGGGTACGGAAGCCTTCGGCGTACTGGCCGTACCCGGTGTACTGGTCGGTAAAGGCATAGGTCAGGCCGAACTTGGGCGAGACCCGATGCCAGGTCTTGTTGCTGTCGCTGACCTGGCCTCCGCCGGTCGGATCCACGGTGTCGAGGAAGGCCTGGGTGAGGTGCGGCTTGAGCTGGGTGTAGTCGTAGCGCAGGCCCGGGGTGAAGGTCCACTTGTCCCAACTGATCTGGTCCTGGGCGAACAGGCTGTAGGTGTTGATGGTCGGGTCCGGGAAGTCGCTGGCTTTTGCCAGCACGTCCCGGGTGCTGATGGCGCCGACGGCGGAACAACCCACGCCGACCGCGAGGCACACGCCATTGCCGCTGCGCGAGCCGGTGACTTTCTGTTGCTTGATCGTGGCGCCGTAGGTCAGTGCGTGATCGGTGTCGGCGAGGCTGAAGGCCTTGTCCAGTTGTGCGTCAAAGACCCATTGCTTGTCTTCGTAGAGGGTCTCCCGGGTGCGCAGGACCCGGCGGGTGATCGGGAAGTAGAATTCGGCGGTGCTCTCGTCGGTCTTGGCGATCTGGTGATTCAGGCTCCACTTGATGTTGTCGGCCAGCAGGCTGTCGAGGGCGAAGCTGTGTTCCAGGCCGAAACGCTCGCGGGTGACGGTGTCGTTGCCGGTGCGCCACTGGTACATGCCGCCGGGCAGGATGCTCGTGGGAATGGCCGGCTGACCGTTGGAGAAGGGGCCCCCGTAGGCGCTTTTCAGATCGCTGTCGCGATCATCCTTGTACTTCTCGTAGACCAGGCCCAGGCGGGCGTCATCGTTGTAGTGCCAGCCGAGTTTGGCCAATACGTTGCTGGCGCGCACGTCCTCCGGGTTGGCTGCGGTGCGGTCCAGTCCGGTGCCGTTGTGGCTGCCGTAGGATTCGGTTTCATGGCCGTCGCGCTGGCTGTAGTGCAGCAGGCCATCGAATGTCCCGCTGCGACCGGCGACGGTGGCGGATTTGAGCCAGCTTTCGTCGGCGGAGCTGTAGCCGGTTTTCAACCGGGCGCCGACGTCCTGGCCAGGCTTGATGATGTCGTCCGGTTCCAGGGTGAAGTAGCTGACGGCGCCGCCGATGGCATTGCTGCCATAGAGCACCGACGCCGGACCGCGGAGGATTTCCACGCGCTTGATGATTTCCGGTCGACGTAGTTGCGCTGGGTCTTGGCATAGGGGCCGTTGAAGAAACCGTCGGGAATCGCCACGCCGTCGACCTGGGTCAGGATCCGGTTGCCGTCGATGCCACGGATGTTGTAGCCGCTGATGCCGCCGCGCTGTCCCGCGCCACCCACCGACACGCCGGGCTCGTAGCGCACCAGGTCCTTGAGGGTGTTGACGTTGTTACGGTCCAGTGCCTGGCGATCATGGACGCTGACGGTGCTCGGTACGCCACTGATGTCCTGCTCCTGGCGGGTGGCGCTGATGGTCATCTGCTGCAGGTTCACCACGTTGCCGGTGCTGCGTTTCTCCAGGACGATGCTGTTGTTGCCCAGCTTGCGGTAGCTCAGGTTGGTCCCCGTCAGCAGGCGCTCCAGGGCTTGCTCCGGTGGCAGCGAGCCGTTGACGCCGGGCGACGCGACCCCTTCAGCCAGCTCGGCCGGCAGACCCACTTGCCAGCCCGTAACGGCCGTGAACGCGTTCAGGGCAGAGACCAGTGGCTGCCGGGCGATGGCGAAGGTGTAGTCGCCGATGGTGCGCGCAGGCGGTTGCGTCGCGGCGGCCAGGGCGGCGGCCAGGGCGGCGGGCGCGATGCCGGCCATGAGGATGGCGGCGGTCAGCAACGACAGCGTTCGGGAAGGGGCGAGGAACCTGCAGGTAGGGCGAGAGGACATCGATAGCGCTCCGTGTCGCATCTGTTATAGGTGCAGATAGGCATCGATAGATGCGAATCAATTGCATTGGCTATAACGAGACGAATCAGCGAAGGCTATCGAGTAAAAATAATTCTCATTTAGTTCAGGATCACCACGGCGGGGAATTCCTGAAGCTGCGCGGACGTGATGTGAGCCAGGGAGCGAACCACGTCCAGCGGCTGATCGAGGCGGTAATTACCGGTTACCGCGACCTGGGCCAACTGCTCGTTGCGGTTGATGATCCAGCCGGGATAGTAGCGCCGCAGTTCGGCCAGGACCTGGCTCAGCGGCCGGTTCTGGAACACCAGCCGACCCTGGACCCAGGCCAGGTCGGTGCTGGCGTCGAGCGGGGCCGGGCGGTCGAAGCCGTTGGGGCCGATGCGGATGCTTTCCCCGGCCGAGAGCCGGACATGGGTGTCGTTGCGGTTGCCCGCAGGTCCACATCGCCGCGCTGGACCTGGACCTGGGCTACGCCGTCGAGGTAGCGCACCGCAAACGTGGTGTTGCTGACACTGGCGGTGACCGGCCCGGCGTCGATCTCCAGTGGCAGGCTGCGAGTGTCGGGCACCTCGAAAAACGCCTCGCCCTTGTACAGCCGGGCCACGTGGCGCTGTTCGTTGAATGTGCTGGAAAAGGCCGAGTCGGTGTTGAGCAGGACCTTGGAGCCGTCCTCCAGTTGCAGGCGCTGGCGCTCACCGACCACCGTCAGGTGATCGGCCTGGAAACGCAGGGGCAGGTCGCTGACATTGAACAGGCCGAGGAACAGCACGGCAGCGGTGGCCAGGGGTTTCCAATGGGCGCGCAAGCGTGACAGTGCGCCAACCCTGGGGGCGGCCTGGAGCCGCCGGGCGCTTTCCTTCACGTGCGGGCCGTTCCATAGGGTCTGGGCCCTGATGAACGCTTCGCCATGGCGCGGGTCGGCCGCCAGCCAGACCTGGAATTGCCGGGCCTGCTCCTGGCTGGGGTTGTCCAGCAGGATCAGCCAGTCCAGCGCTTGCTCCATGGCATGGGCGGTGTCCTGCGCTGACGCAGACTCGGGAGCGTGGTGATTATCCGTCACGGTGGTTCCTCGCAGTGTCT
>Ga0157373_10001398_pt1 | contig 18491 bp, 15 predicted proteins | sample C65metaG_FD_113460 | JGI IMG/M metagenome (GOLD analysis project Ga0157373, IMG submission 113460) | Corn rhizosphere microbial communities from Kellogg Biological Station, Michigan, USA - C6-5 metaG | ecosystem: Host-associated > Plants > Roots > Rhizosphere > Soil | place: USA: Michigan... | reverse complement strand
GCGACCGATATTGGCGCGACGCGCCGCCGTGCGTTCGCCAGCACCACGCCACCGATGGTGATCGCACCGCCGACCAGGATCAGCGCGTTCGGCACCTCGTGCAGCCACAGCCAGCCGATCAGCAACGCGATCGGCGGCGACATGTAGATGAAGCTGCTGACCCGCGACGCCGAGGCGCGATTCACCGCCATGTTCCAGGCGAGATAACCGACGAAGGTCGGCGCGATGCCCAGCCACAGCAGCGCGCCGATGCGCGGCCATGGCGCCAGCGCGAGCGCCTGCGGCAGGTGCCAGCCGAACGGCAGCGCCGCCAATGTACCGGCGAAAAACGCGAACGCGGTGACGCCGAGCATGCTGTTGCGCGCGAACAGCGCCTTCTGGCCGACGAAGAAGATCGCCGACACGGCCACGCAGACCAGCACCAGCAACGCCTTCGGATCCACCTCCACCCGCTGCCCGCTGGCCAGCACCACCAGCACGGTGCCGACCAGCGCAATCGCCAGGCCGATCCAGGTGCGCAGCGTCAACCGCTCGCCGATCCATAGCGCGGATACGGCTGCCGTCGCCGCCGGCACCAGCGAAATCAGGATCGAAGCGGTACCGCTGGCGATCCGCGTCTCGGCGTAATTCAGGCACAGGTGGTACACGGTCAGGCCGAGCACCCCGAGCAAGGCCAGCAACGGCCAGTCGCGCCGCGCCGGCAGCGGCACCCGCTTCACCATCAACAGCACGGCGAAACACAACGAGCCGATCAGCAGTCGCGCGCACGCGACCTCGCCGGGCGTGAACGACGGCAATGCATAGGCAATCGCGGCATACGCCGACGACCAGGTGATCAGGGCAATCGCGATGGCGATCAGGGCGCGGCCATCGAGACGTTCAACGGTATCCATGGGGACGGATTCCAAGGCGGGGAAGTGCGCATCCTAGTCTTGCCGCGCGTGCCGGTGAATAATGCACCGCATCGTCTTCATGATGTTTCGCCGACGATCGAAACAAGCAACGAGTGATCCTGCCTTGGAATCGAAGGTGCACGAGCAACCCGAACTGGACGGCAAGGACTGGCAGTTGCTGGAGGCGCTGCAACGCGACGCGCGCCTGGGCTACGCCGAGCTCGGCCGCAAGGTGCGCCTGTCCGCGCCGGCGGTAGCCGAGCGCGTGAAACGGCTGGAAGAGGCCGGCGTGATCACCGGTTACCGCGCCACGATCAACCCGAAGCGGCTCGGCTACGGCATCAGCGCGATGGTGCGGCTGCGCTGCGACGGCATCACCTGCGCGCGCATCGGCGCGCTGGTCGAGGACATCCCCGAAGTGCTCGAATGCCGTCGCCTGGCCGGCGAGGACTCGGCCCTGCTGCACGTGGTGGCGATGTCGATCAGCCACCTGGAGTCGGTGCTCGACCGCATACTGAAGGTCGGCGCCAGCAACAGCACCACCACCCAGATCGTGTTTCAAACCCCGCACGAGCACCGCCCGTTGACCCGCGCGATGTGGAATGCAGCGACCGCGATGTCGCGCGATTGAGCGAAACCGGGATGCCGTTGCCGGACACCAGCATGCGCCCGCGTATTTAGACGTCCAAATTCCGTCCAGTACTTTTGTCACGGTCGCGGCTGCGCCTGCGCCTGCATACTCCGATACTGGTTCGTCGAAAGGGGCTACCCATGCGTCACCTGATTTCCCTGCTGCTGGCCGGCACGTTCGCGCTTGCACCACTGGTTCCCGTCCATGCCGACAAGGCCCCGGCGGCCAACAAGGCCGACAAACATGCCGATGCCGCCGAGGCCAAGCCGCCAGCCACCGAAAAGACCGTACGCACCGAACACAGCGCCAGCATCAACGGCCACACGCTCAAGTACACCGCCACCGCCGGCACGCTGATCATCCGCGACGACAAGAACCAGCCACAGGCCAGCGTGTTCTACGTGGCCTATACGCTGGACGGCGCCGCCGCCAGCCACCGGCCGGTGACCTTCCTGTACAACGGCGGCCCCGGCTCCTCCAGCGTGTGGCTGCACATGGGTTCGTTCGCGCCGCTGCGGATCAAGACCGCCAGCCCCGCTGCGACCGGACCGGCTCCCTACCAGCTGGTGCCGAACAACGACAGCCTGCTCGACAAGACCGACCTGGTCTTCGTCGATGCGGTCGGCGCCGGTTACTCACGGCCCATCGGCAAGGCCACCGGCAAGGATTTCTGGGGGGTCGACCAGGACGTCTCCGCATTCGCCCGCGCCATCGAGCGCTACGTCAGCGTCAACCACCGCTGGAACTCGCCGAAATTCCTGTACGGCGAAAGCTACGGCACCACCCGTTCCGCCGCGCTGGTCGATGCGCTGCAGGACAAGGGCATGGCGTTCAACGGCGTGATCCTGATGTCCTCGATCCTCAACTACGGCATCCGCATTCCCGGCTATGACGAGAGTTCGATCGGCTACCTGCCCAGCTACGCCGCTGCCGCGTGGTACCACGACAAGATCCCGAACAAGCCGGCCGACCTGAAGGGCTTCCTCGACCAGGTACGCGCCTGGGCGTCCGGCCCGTATGCCGCCGCGCTGGCGCAGGGACAGAATCTCCCGGCCGCCCAGGCCGACGCGATCGCCACCCAGATGGCTGCCTATACCGGCCTGTCGGCGCAATACATCAAGGACGCCGACCTGCGCGTCAACCCCAGCCGCTTCCGCAAGGAACTGCTGCGCGACCAGCGCCTCATCCTCGGCCGCTACGACGCGCGCTTCACCGGCACCGACCCCGACGCGGCCGGCGAGCGTCCCGAGTACGATCCCTCCGATACCGGCATCAGCGGCGCCTTCGTCAGCGCGTTCCACGATTACCTCGACAAGCAGCTCAACTATCACAGCGACCTGGACTATCGCCCGACCTACGGCGAGATCAACAAGAACTGGGACTGGAAACACAAGGCGCCCGATTCGCGCCGGCCGCTGCCGCTGGCGTACGTCGCCGGTGACCTGGCCCATGCGATGCGTACCAACCCGAACCTCAAGGTGCTCTCGGTCAACGGCTACTACGACTTCGCCACGCCGTTCTTCATCACCGAGTACGACCTGGCGCACATGAACCTCGACCCGTCACTGCGCGGCAACCTGCAGTTCGTCTACTACCCGTCCGGGCACATGATCTATCTCAACCCCGAGGCGCTGGATCATCTCAAGACCGACCTCTCGACGTTCTACGACCACGCTGCCCCGCAGCGCTGACACGGAGCCCACCGACATGCGTACCTCATCCCTGCTCGCCCCGTTCGCGCTCGCCTTGTTGCTGGTGATCGGCAGCCCCGTCCACGCCGACGACGACACCCCCAAGGACGCTGCCAAGACCGCGCAGGCGGACAAGGACAGCAAGAAGGACGAACTGCCGATCCCGCCCGAACGCAGCGTCGTCAGCAAGCACAGCGTGCGCATCGACGGCCGCGCGATCGCCTACAAGGCCACCGCCGGCACCTTGCTGATCAAGGACGACAAAGGCAAGCCAACCGTCAGCATGTTCTACGTGGCGTACACGGTCGACGACGGCAAGGCCGGCAAGCGGCCGGTGACCTTCATGTACAACGGCGGCCCCGGCTCCTCCACGATGTGGCTGCACATGGGATCGTTCGGTCCGGTGAGGGTCGCCAACCGCGGCGACCAGCCGATCCCGCCGCCGCCCTACGACACCGTGCCCAACGAATACAGCCTGCTCGACAAGACCGACCTGGTCTTCATCGACGCGCCCGGCACCGGCTGGTCGCAACTGGTCGGCGCAGCCAAGGGCAAGGACTACTACGGCGTCGACCAGGATGCCGCCGCGTTCGCGAAGTTCATCACCCGCTACGTCGGCGACAACCATCGCTGGAACTCGCCGAAGTTCCTGTTCGGCGAGAGCTACGGCACCACCCGCTCGGCGGTGCTGGCCAAGGTGCTGCAGGAACAGGGCATGGAACTCAACGGCATCGTGCTGATGTCCTCGATCCTCGACTTCAACGTGTGGGCCAGCACCGGCGTCGACCACGCCTACATCGTCAACCTGCCCAGCGAGGCGGCGATCGCCTGGTACCACGACAAGGTTCCCAACAAGCCGGCCGACATCGCCAGCTTCCTGGCCAAGGTGCGCCAGTTCGCCAGCACCGACTACACGCTCGCGCTGGCCAAGGGCGACGCGATCACGCCGGCCGAGGCCGACCGCATCGCCAACCAGCTCAGTCAGTACATCGGCCTGTCGCCGAGCTACATCAAGGATGCCAACCTGCGCATCGGTCCCAGCCGTTTCCGCAAGGAACTGTTGCGTGACCAGCGTCGTACCGTTGGCCGTCTGGACGGCCGTTTCGAGGGCATCGATCCGGATGCCGCCGGCGAGACGCCCGATGGCGATGCCGCCAGCGACGCCGCCACCGGTGCCTACCTGGCCGCGTTCAACCAGTACGCCGACACCCAGTTGAAATTCGACGAGGATCGCGCCTACCTGCCCAACAACTACGGCGTGATCAACCGCGGCTGGGACTGGAAGCGCAAGGATTCCCACGGCTTCCTGTCCAGCCCGTACGTCGGCACCGACCTGGCCGAGACGATGCGCCACAACCCGCACCTGAAGGTGTTCTCCGCCAACGGCTACTACGACCTGGCCACGCCGTTCTACGCGACCGAGTTCGACCTCGGCCACCTCGGCCTGGACCCGGCGATCAGCAAGAACATCGAATACGGTTTCTATCCGTCCGGGCATATGATCTATTTCGACGTGGACGCCCTGAAGCAGGTCAAGGCGGACCTGGCCCGCTTCTACGACGAGGCGGCCCCACGCTCCTGACTCCCGACTGCCCACGACGACGCCGATGACCGACAAACCGACCGACCTGCCGCCCGGCGCCGACGACGAGGCACCGAGCAATCCCGAACGGCGGCGTCTGCTCGGCGGCATCGTGGTGGCCGGTGCGGCGCTGGGCCTGGGCAGCTGTCGCCCGCTGCCCGGCCCGCGCGCAGGCGCGATCGGCGCGGGCGCATTGCCCGACGCGGCGCTCGACGCCCTGCTGCGCGAGCATATCCAGCAGGTGGTGGTGCTGTACGCCGAGAACCGCAGTTTCAACAACCTGTTCGCCGGGTTTCCCGGCCTGGCGCAACCGCTCGATAAACTGCAGCCGAAGGACTATCTGCAACGCGATCGCGACGGCTCGGTGCTGACCCAGCTGCCGCCGATCTGGGGCGGCCTGGTGCCGCGCACGCAGATGATCGGGCAACGTAGCTATCACATCGACGAGAAGGCGATCAGCGGCCTGCCGAACCGCCCGTTCGCCCTGGCCATGCCGGACGGCACGCCGCTGCCGCATGGCGTGGTCACCCGCGACCTGGTGCACCGCTTCTACGAAAACCAGCTGCAGATCAACGGCGGTCGCAACGACGGCTTCGTCGCCTGGGGCAACAGCGGCGCGCTGGTGATGGGCCATTACACCGACAACGCCGCGAATCTGCAGCTGTGGCAGCTGGCCCGCCAGTACACCTTGTGCGACAACTTCTTCATGGGCGCGTTCGGCGGTTCGTTCCTCAACCACCAATACCTGGTCGCGGCGCAGCCGCCGTTCTATCCGCATGCGGACCAGGGCCCGATGAAATTCCACATCGCCGCACTGGAAGGCGAGGACCCCACCGGCACGCGCCCGCGGCTGGCCGACGATTCGCCGGCCAGCGCGATGCAGGGCCGCGCGAAATTCGCCGTGCCCGATACGCTGACTCCCGACTTCCATGCGGTCAACACGATGGGCCCGGCATATGCCCCCGGCTTTACCCGCGATCCACATAATCCCGCACTGGCCGATGCCAACGACGCCTACACGCTGCCGCCGCAAACCCACCTGACCCTCGCCGACGTGCTCTCGGCCAAGGGCGTCGACTGGGCGTGGTACGCCGGCGGCTGGGAAGCGGCGCTGCAAGGCCATGGCGGCGAAGAGCCCGACAACGGTCCACCGACCAGCCCGAACTTCCAGGCGCACCATCAGCCGCTGAACTACTTCCGCCAGTTCGCACCCGGTACCGCCGCACGTGCGGCGCACCTGCGCGACGGTGGCCTCGGTTCCGACGCCGGCAGCAACCATTTCATCGCCGCGATCGAAGCCGGCACGCTGCCGGCGGTGTCGTTCTACAAGCCGCAGGGCGACCTCAACATGCACGCCGGTTATTCCAGCGTGGAAGCCGGTGACCGCCACCTGGCGCAGGTGGTCGAGGCGCTGCAGAACAGTCCGCAGTGGCCGCACATGCTGGTGGTGATCACGGTCGACGAGAACGGTGGCTGGTGGGATCACGTGGCCCCGCCCAAGGGCGATCGCTGGGGGCCCGGCACGCGCATTCCCGCGCTGGTGGTGTCGCCGCACGCGAAGAAGGGCTTCGTCGACCACACCGTCTACGACACCGGCTCGATCCTGCGCTTCCTCACCCGTCGCTTCGGCCTCGAAAAACTGCCCGGGCTGAAACTGCGCGACGAAGCGATGATCGCCGCGGGCGGTCCGCCGCCGGGCGATCTCACGGCCGCGCTGCAATTCGGCTGATTGAAACCTCTCTTCCTGCTCACGGGGAGAGGCAGCCTGTTCTCTCTGCGGAGATTTCCCCCATGCGCCAGCTGTACCCCGAAATCGAGCCATACCTGACCCATCGCATCGCCGTCGACGCGATCCACACCCTGCACGTCGAGGAATGCGGCAACCCCGACGGCTTGCCGGTGATTTTCCTGCACGGCGGCCCCGGTGCCGGCCTGTCGGCGTACCACCGGCGCTTCTTCGATCCGGCGCGTTACCGCATCGTGTTGTTCGACCAGCGCGGCGCCGGCCAATCCACCCCGTTCGCCGAACTCACCGACAACACCACCTGGCATCTGGTCGCCGACATCGAGGCGATCCGCGAGCGGCTCGACATCGAACGCTGGGTGGTGTTCGGCGGCTCGTGGGGATCGACGCTGGCGCTCGCCTATGCGCAGACGCATCCCGAACGCGTGCTGGCGCTGGTGTTGCGCGGCATCTTCCTGGGCCGGCCGCCGGAGCTGCGCTGGTTCAACGAGGTGGGCGGTGGCGCGGCGCAGATCTTCCCGGAACGCTGGGGGCGCTTCCTCGACTTCATCCCGCCCGAAGAACGCGGCTCGATGCTGGACGCCTACTGGCGTCGCCTGACCGGCAACGACGAAGCAACACGCATCGCCGCCGCGAAGGCCTGGAGCGCATGTGAAGGCGGCAGCACCACGCTGCTGCACGACCCCGACGGCGGCGGCGACTTCGAGGATCCGCACAAGGCGGTCAGCCTGGCCGTCATGGAAGCGCATTATTTCCGCCACGCGATCTTCCTCGAACCGGACCAGTTGCTGCACGGCATCGATCGCATCCGGCACATCCCCGCCACCATCGTGCACGGCCGCTACGACATCATCTGCCCGGTGAAGAGCGCGTACGACCTGAGCCAGGCATGGCCGGAGGCGGACCTGCACGTCGTGCTGGCCGGCCACAGCGCCGCCGACCCGGCGATCGTCGACCAACTGGTGCAGACCACCGACCGCCTGGCAGACCGCTACGTCTGAGCCACCCGTCATCATTGCGGCTTTTTCGCAGGAGCAGTCCACCGCCGCAAGAAACGGATATCGCCCGATGGCGGCACGCGCCACCATCGGCATTCCTGATCCAATGGAATGCCGCCCATGCTCACCCTGTTCGATTACCTGCCCTCGCAGAACGCCTGGAAAGTCCGCCAGCTGCTGCAGCATGTCGACCGGCCATACCGCACGGTGCCCATCAGCATTTTCGAGGGCGAAGGCCGCAACGAGGCCTACCTGCGCATCAGCCCGACCGGCACCGTGCCGGCGATCCGGCTCGATGACGGCCGCGTGCTGGCCGAGTCGAACGCGATCCTCGCCTACCTTGCCGACGGCACGGCGTACCTGCCGGGCGATCCGTTCGGCCGCGCCAAGGTGCAGCAATGGTTGTGCTTCGAGCAGGAGCGGGTGGAGTCGGTGATCGGCTCGCTGCGCCACTGGACGATGACCGGCAAGCTGGCGCGGCGCCCGGCCGAGCTGGTGGCGGCGAAGCGGCAGGCCGCCACGCGCACGCTGGGCATCCTGGACAGCGAGCTGGCGACGCGGTCGTTCATCGCCGGTGACGATTACAGCATCGCCGACATCGCGCTGTTCGCCTACGCCAGCCGCGCGGAAGAGGCCGGATTGTCGCTGCAGGCGTACCCGAATTTCCGCACCTGGGTCGCGCGGGTCGAGGCGCAACCAGGTTTCCTGGCGCAAATGCATCCCTACGCGATCGACCCGCATTCGTCGAACGAACTGCCCTGACCCACGGCTTTCGTCACGGGCGTCCGCCACGACGGCAATGGCATACTCGGGGTTTTACGGTCCGAGAATCGCCCATGCGCCTTCTGCCCGCCCTCGCCTTCGGCACGCTGATGCTGCCACTGGCCGCCTACGCCGCCGACTCGCACTCCTACGCGCAGCCCGACCAGGTGGTCGTGACCCATCTGGATCTCGACCTGAAGATCGACTTCCCGCAGCGCCGACTCGATGGCCAGGCCACGCTCAAGCTGGACTGGAAGAGCCCGAAAGCCGCCTCGCTGGTGCTGGACACGCGCGACCTGAAGATCGCAAAGATCGACGCGCTCGCCGCCGACGGCAAGGCCACGCCGCTGAAATACATTCTTGCGCCGCGCGACAAGGAACTCGGCAGCAAGCTGACCATCGCCGCGCCGAAGCACCCGGCGCAGGTGCGCATCGTCTATACCACCTCGCCCGAAGCGTCCGGCCTGCAGTGGCTGACGCCGGCGCAGACGGCGGACAAGAAGCTGCCGTTCATGTTCTCGCAGTCCGAGTCGATCCATGCGCGCTCGTGGGTGCCGCTGCAGGATTCGCCGGCGATCCGCTTCACCTACGACGCCCACGTCACCGCACCGAAGGACGTGCGCGTGGTGATGAGCGCGATCAACGACGCGAAGCATCCGTTGAACGGCGACTTCAGCTTCGACCAGCCGCATCCGATCCCGTCCTATCTGCTGGCGATCGCTGCCGGCGACATCGCGGTGAAGGAAACCGGCCCGCGTTCGGCCGTCTACGCGGAACCCTCGGTGGCCGGCAAGGCCGCGCACGAGTTCGAGGACACCGAGAAGATGATCGCCACTACGGAAAAGTTGTACGGCCCGTACCGCTGGGGCCGCTACGACATCCTGGTGCTGCCGCCGTCGTTTCCGTTCGGCGGCATGGAAAACCCGAACATGACCTTCGCCACGCCGACGATCATCGTGGGCGACAAGAGCCTGGTCAGCGTGATCTCGCACGAGCTGGCGCATTCGTGGTCGGGCAACCTGATCACCGCCGCGTCGTGGCGCGACATCTGGCTCAACGAGGGCATCACCACCTACGTGCAGGGCCGCATCACCGAAGCGTTGTACGGCAAGTCGCTGGCCGACGAGGAGGCGCTGCTGTCCGCGCGCGCGCTGCAGAAGGAGATCGGCAAAATGCCGGCCAACTCGCAGAAGCTGGCACCGGACCCGCGCGGTGTCGGCGCCGACGATTCGCTGTCCGACGTGGCCTACGACAAGGGCTCGTGGTTCCTGCGCACGCTCGAACAACGCTACGGCCGCGAACATTTCGATGCATACCTGAAGAGTTACTTCGACCACTTCGCGTTCCAGAGCATCACCACCGAGCAGATGCTCGCCTTCCTCAGGCCGAACCTGATCGAGAAGTATCCCGGCAAGATGAGCTGGGACGAGGTGAAGGCCTGGGTCTACGGCGAAGGCATTCCGAAGGATGCGCCGCTGCCTGACTCGCCGCGCTTCAACACGATCGACCGGGAACGCGCGGACTTCCTCGCCGGCTCGCTCGCCGCCACAAAGCTCGACGCCAAGGGCTGGAACACCCAGGAGTGGATGTACTTCCTGGACCGCCTGCCCGACGTCGCGCCGCTGGACAAGCTGCAGCAGCTCGACGCCGCCTGGCACCTCACCGGCACGCCGAACGCGGAGATCGGCATGCGCTGGTACAGCCACGCGATCGCCGCCGGCGACAAGGCCGTCTGGACGGCCGCCGCCGAACACATGACGCGGATCGGCCGGCTCTACCTGACCACGCCGCTGTACAAGGCCTTCGTGAAAACACCGGAAGGCCTGGCGTATGCCGAGCAGGTCTACGCCAAGGCCAAGGCCGGTTACCACCCGCTGACGCAGCAGGTGGTGGAGTCGGTTTTTGCCTCGGCAAAAACTGCACACAAGCACTAGGCAAGCCTGTGCGATCCCTCCCCTGCCGAGCAGGGCGAGGGCGTGTTTCATGCCACGACCTCACCAAGAAACCATCATGCCTCCATCGATAAGCCCCACCACCCCGCTATGGAAGCGCATGCTGCTGCGCCGGCTGAAATTCCTCGCCTGGCTCGTCGCACTGCTTGTGATCGTGCTGGGCGGCAGCTACCTGTTCGCACCGCAGTGGCTGCTGCAGGCGAACGTGAAGCGCGAGGCAATGGCGGCGCACCTGGACAAGCACTCGGTGCAGGCGGGCGACACGCGCTGGGTCTATTACGAGGGCGGCGATGGCCCGACCATCGTGTTGCTGCACGGCTTCGCCGCGGACAAGGAGATCTGGCTGAAGGTAGCGAAGCTGCTGACGCCGCACTTCCACCTGATCATCCCCGACCTGCCCGGCTGGGGCGAGTCGTCGCGCGTGCCTGCCGCCAGCTACAACATCGACACCCAGGCCGCGCGCCTGGACAGCTTCGTGCAGACCTTGCGCTTGCAGCGTTTCGTGCTGGTCGGCCATTCGACGGGCGGCGCCATTGCCGGCGTCTATGCCAGCGAACACCCCGAGCATGTCGCCGAACTGGCGCTGGTCGACGCGACCGGCCTGAAGAGCACGCCGAGCGCATTCGATCGCGAGGTGGAGGCAGGCAAGGATCCGTTCGCGTTCCACGATCGCGCCGGTTTCGTGCACGCCACCACGATGGCCTTCGAAAAGCCGCTCGACTTGCCCGGCCGCTTCGTCGACGTGCTGGTCGAACGCAACCAGCGCGATCACGACTTCATCGAACGCGGCTTCGACGAGCTGCGCTATCCCTCGCAATATCTTGCCGTGCAGAACCGACTCGGCCAGCTGACCATGCCGGTGCTCGGCCTGTGGTGCCATGACGACCGGATCGTCGACATCTCCGCGCTGGACAGCCTGCGCAACGGTTTGACTGCCGCCAGCGCGATCAGCACCAGCACCATCAGCGGCTGCAACCACATGCCGATGCTGGAAAAGCCCGAGCAGACCGCGCAGATCCTCACCGGCTTCGCCTTGTCGCATTGAATCCCGGCCGCGCGATGCGTGCGCTGATCTCGACGGGATGCTGAATGGACCCGTGCGGCCCTGCCATGCCATTGTGAATTGCGCATGACAACATGGGAGAATGCGGGCCTGCTCCATGGCCTGGGGTGTCCATCTGCATGAAAAACGGAACCATGCAACAACCGATGAAGCGAAGTTTTCCACGCACTGTCGTGGATGCGATCGTGCGCATGTCCGCCACGCGCACGAACTACTGGGCCGAAGTCGGCGTGGATGCCGCCCTGGCCTTGCTGCTGGCGATCGAGGGCTGGCGACACCATGCCGGTGGTCCGCTGTCCGCGCTGCTGGCGTTCGGACTGGGCCTGCTCGCCTTCAGTTTCATCGAGTATTTCTTTCACCGCTGGATGTTCCACACGCGGGTGCCGTTGTTCGAGCAGGGGCACCGCACGCATCATGAGCAACCGCTCGGCTACGACTCGCTGCCGTTCTTCCTGCCGGCGGTGGTGCTGCTTGCGCTGGCGGGCCTGTTCGTTCTGATCATGCCGGTCGGCTTCGCGCTGATGCTGGCCGCCTCGATCACGCTGGGTTACATCATCTACGGGCTCAGCCACTTCATCATCCACCACGTCCGCTTCAAGCGGCCGCTGCTGCGACGCTGGGCGGGCGCGCACCACGTCCATCACTATCATCCGGACAGCAATTTCGGTCTCACCACGCCGCTGTGGGATGTGCTGCTGGGCACGCGCTACGTGCGCCGGCCCCGCGATCTCTGAAAGGCGTTCGCGCGGCGGCCGCGTACGGCATGCGGCCTCGGGTTCCCTTCGTTATTGCGGGAGGCGGCGCGGGGCGGCCTCAATCGGCGACATCGGCGATCAGTCGGTCCAGTTCCGCCTTGAGGATCGCGCCGTGCACGCGCAGCCAGTCACGCTGCTCGCGCCAGCTCGGCAGCAGGTTTTCCACCTGGCTCCAGAATCGGGGCGAGTGGTTGCGCACCTTCAGGTGACACAGCTCGTGCACCAGCACGTAGCGCAGTGCGGCCGGCGGCGCCAGCGCCAGCGCCAGGTCCAGGTTGATGCGGTCGCGAGTGTCCAGGCTGCCCCACAGGCTCTTCATCGGACGGATCTTCAATGCCGTCGGCGCCAGCCCCAGCTGCGGCACGTAGCCGGCCAGCCAGCGCGAGACGTCGCGACGGATCAGCGATTCCAGGTGCGAGGCAAGCAGGCCGCGGGCGATCGGCAGTGCCCGGGTATGCGGGCGCGGGATCACCAGGGTCAGCCCGTCGGCATGCGCGTCGATCTTCGGGTAGGTACCTTCGGCCCAATCCAGCTCGACCAGCTCGCCACGCAGCGGAAAACTGCACGGATAGCCGACCCGCAGCGGCGGCAGCGGCTTGGCGATCAGGTTCAACTCGTCGAGCTTCTGCTCCAGCCAGTCGGCGTGGCTGCGCAGGAAGGCGCTGACCTGGGCCGGATGGGTGCCCTGCGGATAGGACACCCGTGCACCCTTGGGCGTGACGGTAAGGCGCAGCCGGCGCGCGCGCGGATGGGCGGCCTTCTGCACCCGGATGATGCTGCCGCCCATCGTCGCCAGTTCCAGCCAATCGCCTTCCAGATGCTGCGCCATGATCCTGCCTGTTCTTGCCGGGCGGTTCCGATCAATCGGGAAATCCGGGCGCCGACAGCGCGACCGGACGCCCAGTATGGCGCGCCGGTCGGTGAAACGGGAATGGATTTCTCGTTCAGCTATCGGCCGGCCGCGGCAGGCCGAACCATTCCTCCAGCTTGCCCAGCAGCCGCTCCAGTTCCAGCGTCAGCAGGGCGAAACTGGCGTCCAGCTCGGCCTGGGCATCCTGCTGGCTGTCGCCCAGCTCGTCCATCACCACGTCGAGGAACTTCAGCTTGCGGATGATCAAATCCTCGCCCAGCACGAAGCTGATCCGGTCGTCGAAGGTGAGACCCAGCATGAATACCTGCTTGCCGTTGCGCAGGTGTTCCTTGACCTCCTCGGCGTCCAGGTCCTGCCGGCGGCAGCGGGCGATCGCGCCGGTGGCGGTGGCAGGGTCGCGCAGCTCGCATTCGTCGCCGAGGGTCAGCCCCGCCGGCAGGTTGCCGGTGGAGAGCCAGTCGGTCATCAACACGCGCGGGCCTTCCTCGGGCGCCAGCGGCACCGCCGGGAAGCTGCCCAGGGCCTCGCGAATCTGGCTCAGCGCAGTCTCGGCCGACTTGCGGCTGGAGGTGTCCAGCACCAGCCAGCCATTCTTCTTGTCGACATAGGCGGACATGCGCGAATTGCGCACGAAGGCGCGCGGCAGCAGTTCGGTCAGCAGATCCTCCTTGATCCGCTTGCGCTCGCGGCCGCCGACCTTGCGGCCCTCTTCCTCGGCGATTTTCTGCACCTTGCGATGCAACTCGTCGTTGATCACGGCGGCCGGCAGCAGCTTGTCCTCGCCGCCGACCGTAAGCAGCGTGCACTGTTTCACCGCGTGCGTGAGTGGCTCGTTCTCACCACGCCCGACCGGCGGCACGAAACCCTTGGTGAACATCTCCAGCGGTCCGCACGGGCGCAGGCGATGCTCGGCCAGCGCCTCGTCGAGGCGGTCGAGATCCTTGGCGACGATGGGGGAAAAGCGGAACAGCGTAAGGTTGCGAAAGAACATTCGGTATCCGGATTTTGTGAGGCCCGTAGGCGAGATTTCAGCTCCCACCGTCCGCCCTGAGCGTAGGCCTGAAAGGCCGAAGTCGAAGGCTGTCGCAGCGATGTCCTTCGACTTCGCCGCGCTACGCTCAGAGCTTGCCCCGGACTTGATCCGGGGACGAACGGTGGGGGTTCGTCTGAGGTTCGTGAAGGCTCGAAGTGATTGAGGTGATGGACACTCAGCGGCAGACTGCCGCCACCGCCGAGGCCACCGTGTCCAGGTTGTCCTGGTTGAGTGCCGCCACGCAGATGCGCCCGCTGTCGAGCGCGTAGATCGCGTACTCGTCGCGCAGCCGATGCACCTGCGCCTTGCTCAGGCCGGAGTAGGAGAACATGCCGGCCTGCTTGTTGATGAAGCCGAAGTCGGGCGCGCCGAGCGCGGCCAGCTTCTCGACGAAACCGGCGCGCATCGTGTGGATTCGCCCGCGCATGCCACCCAGCTCCTGCTCCCAGCGCGCGCGCAGCTCGGTGCTGCCGAGCACGCCGGCGACCAGTGCCGCGCCGTGCGTGGACGGGCTGGAATAGATCGTGCGGATGATCTGCTTGATCTTCGACTGCAACCGCGCGGCCTCGTCTCGGTCGGCGCCGACCATCGACAACGCACCGACCCGCTCGCCGTACAGCGAGAACGACTTGGAGTACGAGTTGGCGACCACGAACGCCTCGACTCCCGAAGCCTCCAGCAAGCGCACCGCGGTGGCATCGGCATCGGTGCCCTCGTCGAAACCCTGGTAGGCCATGTCGATGAACGGCAGCAGGCGCCGCTCCTTCAGCAGTTCGATCAGTTGCTGCCACTGCGCCGCCTCCAGGTCGACGCCGGTGGGGTTGTGGCAGCACGCATGCAGCAGCACGACGGTGCCCGGTTCCAGCTTGCCCAGATCCTCCAGCATGCCGCTGAAATCCAGACCATGCGTGGCGGCGTCGTAATAACGATAGTCCAGCAGTTCGAAACCGGCCGTGCGGAATACCACGTGATGATTGCCCCAGCTCGGATGGCTGATGGCGATCTTCGCGCCCGCGCCAGCCACCCGCTTCAGCAGATCGGCCGCCACGCGCAGCGCCGCGCTGCCGCCGATGGTTTGCGCGGTCGCCACGCGACCGGCAGCCAACAGCTGCGACTGCGCGCCGAATACCAGTTCCTGGGTCAGTCGGTTGTACGCGGCCAGTCCGTCGATCGGCAGATAGCCGCGCGGTTTCGCGGCGGCGGCCAGCGCCAGCTCCACCTCATGCACGGTCGGCAGCAGCGGAATGCGTCCCTGCTCGTCGACATAGATGCCCACGCCGAGGTTGATCTTGCCCGGCCGAGGATCGGCCACGTAGGTTTCGGTGAGGCCCAGGATCGGATCGCCAGGCGCCATTTCGACGGATGCAAAGTAGGACACGGCAGTTACTCGAAGGTGAAAGGGATGAATGACTCAAGCGTGGGTGGCGGCGGTCTCACCCGCTGCGTCGGCGACCGGCCAGGCGCTCTGCACGCCGAGCGAGAAATCGAACAACTGGCGGTCGGCCAGATGCGAAGGTGATACGCGGGTCAGCGCGCGGAAGATATTTTCGCTGCGGCCGGGCTGCTGGCGTTCCCACTCGGCCAGCATGCGCCGCACCGCCTGGCGCTGCAGGTTGTCCTGCGAGCCGCACAGGTTGCAGGGAATGATCGGGAACTCGCGCATCGCCGCGTACTCGGCGATGTCGCTCTCGCGGCAATACGCCAGCGGGCGGATCACCACGTGGCGGCCATCGTCCGAGCGCAGCTTCGGCGGCATCGCCTTCAGCTGCGCCTGGTAGAACATGTTGAGGAAGAACGTGGCAAGGATGTCGTCGCGATGATGGCCGAGCGCGATCTTGCTGACGCCGTTGGCCGCCGCCCACGTGTACAGTGCGCCGCGGCGCAGCCGCGAGCACAGGCTGCACATCGTCTTGCCGGCAGGGATCACCCGGGTCACCGTGCTGTAGGTGTCCTGTTCGATGATGTGGAATGGCACCCCGCGCGCGCCGAGGTAATCCGGCAGCACGTGTTCCGGGTAGCCCGGCTGCTTCTGGTCCAGGTTCACCGCGATCAGCTCGAAGCGGACCGGCGCCTTCGCCTGCAGTTGCAGCAGCAGGTCGAGCAAGGTGTACGAATCCTTGCCGCCGGACAGGCACACCATCACCTTGTCGCCGGCCTCGATCATGCCGAAGTCGCCGATCGCCTGGCCGACCTGGCGGCGCAGGCGCGCGGCCAGTCTGGCGGCCTCGTCGGCAGGCGTACGGGTGGCTTCGGGCTGGGCGGACATGGCGGCCAATCGAACGGAGAGAACCCCATTGTAGCGGCTGGCCGCTCACCTTCCGTCGATGTCAAACGGCGCTAGACTAGGGAACTTTCCCTAACCGACGTTGTTGCCATGCAGGTTCAGGATCACGCCGAAATCGTTCATTTGCTCGCCGAGCTCCGGATGGAGCATCGCGACCTTGATTCGGCGATCGATCAGCTGGCCACCGCGATCGGCCGCGACGAGCTGCAACTGACCCGACTCAAGAAGCGCAAGCTGCTGCTGAAAGACAACATCGCGCGGCTCGAGAGCAAGCTGATCCCTGACCTCGACGCCTGAATCCCGCGCCACCCCGGACTTCCGATGAACCCAGCCACCCCGATCCGCCTGCACGACGACCACGTCGCGCTGGAACCGCTGAGCCTGGAGCATGTGCCGGCACTGGAGGCGGCCGCCGCCGACGGCAAGCTATGGAACCTCGTCGTCACCAGCGTGCCGCCCGCGGGACAGGCTCGAAGCTACGTGGAGAAGGCGCTGCAGGGTCAGGCCGAGGGACACATGCTGCCGTTCGCCATCCGCGAGCAGTACAGCGGCGAAATCGTCGGCAGCACCCGCTACTACGAAATCGACGCCGCGGTCCCGCGCCTCGCCATCGGCTACACCTGGTACGCCAAACGCTGGCAGAAGACCCATCTCAACACCGCCTGCAAACGCCTGCTGCTGGAACACGCATTCGAGACACTTGGCTGCGTGGCGGTCGCCTTCCACACCGACGTGTTGAACGAGGATTCGCAGCGCGCGATCGAACGCCTCGGCGCCCAGCGCGAAGGCGTGCTGCGCGCCCACCGACGCCGCACCGACGGCAGCTTGCGCGACACCGTGTGCTTCAGCATCCTGGCCGAAGAGTGGCCGAACGTTGCGAACTGGCTGGACCTGCGCCTGAGTCGGCTCGCCGCTCCTACAGCAGGCGGTTGAACAGCCGGTCCAGCCGCGTGCGGCTCACGCGCCGCAGCAGTCTGCGCACTTCCACCGGGTAGCTTCGCGGGCTTTCGATTGCGTGGTAGTCGGCGAGCCGCGTGGCGTGCCGCTTCAGCGCGGTCCACTCCGCCTGATGTTTCGCCTGCAGCAACCGCTCGGGGTCGCGCAGCACCAGGCCGTTTTCCAGATCCAGCGCCCACGCGCGCGGGTTGAGGTTGTTGCCGGTCAGCACGGCGATGTCGTCGTCGATGAACAGCCCTTTCAGGTGGTAGCTGTTGTCGCCATCGCGCCACAGGTGCAGGTTGAGTTGGCCGCTGTCGATGTGGCGGCGATGCGCCCGCGCGAAGCGGCGCAGGTTGTTTTCGTAGAGGTAAGGCAGCAGGCCGATCGTCTTGAACGGTTGTCCCGGCGGAATGTAGAAATCGTTGGCGGTCTTGTCGCCGACCATGATGTCGATGACGCAGCCACGTCGCAGCAACTGGCCCAGTACGGCGCGCACCGGCCGCGGCAGGTTGAAATACGGTGTCAACAGGATCAGCTGCCGGCTCGTGCTGCGCAGCAAGTCCAGCAACGCCTCGTTGAGTGCGTTGCCGGTGCGGCCAAATCCCAGCAGTGGCGTCACCGCCACCTCACCATCGTTCAGCACGTCGTCTGGAACCTGGTAGGCGGCACGTTGCAGGTCCTGACGAAAATCGCGGATCGCCGGCTGCAACGCCTTCGTGGAGGGCACGGCGGCCACGTTCAGCCGACGCACCGCATCGCTGCCGATCAGATGCCGCTCCACGAACGCCGCCATCGCATCGGCCAGTCCGCGATGTTGCAGCAGGTGATAGCGATCGAGCCGGTAGCGTCCATGCCGCGCCAGGTAGACATCGTTGAGGCTGGCGCCGCTGTACAGCACCGCGTCATCGATCACGAAACCTTTCAGGTGCAGCACGCCGAACAGTTCGCGGTTCTGCACCGGCACGCCGTAGATGTCGACGCCGGGGCCGAGCCGCTTCGCGTACTCGCGATACATTCCCGCGTTGCCGGCACTCTTCTGTTTTCCGATCAGGCCGCGCTGCGCGCGATGCCAGTCGACGAACACCGTTATCTGCAGTGCCGGCTGGCGCGCCTTGGCCGCGTACAGCGCGTCAAGCACCTCCCGACCGGCATCGTCGTCCTGCAGATACAGCGTGACCATCACGATGCGCCGGCTGGCCAACGCAATGCGCCGCAGCAGCTCGCGCCGGAATGCCGCCGGATCGGACAATATGGCGATGGCGTCGGCCGGCACGGCGAAAAAAGGCAAACCGT
>Ga0157373_10001393_pt1 | contig 18541 bp, 18 predicted proteins | sample C65metaG_FD_113460 | JGI IMG/M metagenome (GOLD analysis project Ga0157373, IMG submission 113460) | Corn rhizosphere microbial communities from Kellogg Biological Station, Michigan, USA - C6-5 metaG | ecosystem: Host-associated > Plants > Roots > Rhizosphere > Soil | place: USA: Michigan... | reverse complement strand
CGGCGCTGACGGGGCCCTCGACGAGGCCGCAAATCTCGGCGATGACCTCCAGCATGGGGCGGCCGGACTTGGCGATCAGCGTGGGATTGGTGGTGACGCCGTCGACGAGGCCCGTGGCGGCGAAGTCGGCGAGAACCTTGGTGTCGGTGGTGTCGAGAAAGAGCTGCATGGGATGGGTTCTAACCGCTGGCGCGGAGCCTCGCCAGCCGTGAGCCGCATCGCCTCCATCCTGCTGCCCGTGCCGCTGCCCGAGGCGTTCGATTATGCCGAGCCTGAGGGGATGGAGCTGGCCGTCGGTGACCATGTGGCGGTGCCGCTGGGGCCGCGGGTCATTCGCGGCGTCGTGGAGCGGTTGCGCGAGGGGACCGGCGGCAACCGGCCATTGAAGCCGGTGCTGGAGCGGCTGGACGACCCTGCCCTGCCGGAAGGGACGCTGGCCTTCGTGAACTGGGCGGCGCGGTACGCGGTCGACGCGCCGGGACAGCCGCTGGCGATCGCGCTGCGGGGACTGCGGGCGCAGAGGGCGCGGCCGGAGAAGGTGGTTGTGATCACGGGCCAAGCGCCGACTCATATGACGCCTGCTCGCGCCAAGGTCATGGAGGTCGCCGCCCGAACCAAGCTGCCGCCCGCGACGCTGGCGGGTGAGGCGCAGGTGTCGGCGGGCGTGGTGAAGGGGCTGATCGACGACGGCGCCCTCGAAATCCGCCTGATCGAGCCGCAGAGCGGGTTCGCCGAGCCTGACCTCTCCCTGAAAGGCCGCAAGCTCAACGCCAGCCAGGCGGCGGCGGCGGCGGCGCTGAAGGAGACGGTCGGCAAGGGCTTCTCGGCCGCCCTGCTCGACGGGGTGACCGGCTCGGGCAAGACGGAGGTCTATCTGGAGGCGGTGGCTGCGGCGCTCGCGGCCGATCCCGAGGCGCAGGTGCTGGTGCTGCTGCCGGAGATCGCCCTGACGCAGGCGGTGATCTCGCGTTTCGCCGAGCGGTTCGGGGCGGAGCCCGCCGAGTGGCACTCCGGCGTGACGCCGCCTCGCCGGCGGCGGGTCTGGGAGGCGGTTGTGAGCGGCCGTTGCCGGATCGTGGTGGGGGCGCGCTCGGCGCTGTTCCTGCCGTTTCGCAAGCTGTCGCTGGTGGTGGTCGATGAGGAGCACGACGCCTCCTACAAGCAGGAGGACGGCTTCATCTATCAGGCCCGCGACCTGGCCGTGGCGCGCGCCAAGATCGAGGACGCCATGGTGGTGCTGGCCTCGGCCACGCCCTCGCTGGAGAGCCTCTACAACGCCGAGACCGGCCGCTACCGCTGGCTGAAGCTGGCCGACCGGCACGGAGACGCCGTGCTGCCGGACGTCTCGCTGATCGACATGCGCGAGAGCCAGCCCGAGCACGGCCGCTGGCTGTCGAAGCCGCTGGTCGAGGCGATGGCGGAGACGTTTACGCGCGGCGAGCAGACGCTGCTGTTCCTGAATCGCCGGGGTTATGCCCCTCTGGTGCTGTGCCGGGCCTGCGGGGAGCGGATGACTTCGCCAGACACCGACAGCTGGCTGGTTGAGCACCGCTACACGGGCCGCCTCGTCTGCCATCTGACCGGGTTTTCGATGCTGAAGCCCGACCGCTGCCCTCACTGCGGCGCGAAGGACAGCCTCGTCTCTATCGGACCCGGCGTGGAGCGGGTCGAGGAGGAGGCGCGGAGCCTGTTCCCCGAGGCGCGGATCGCGGTCTTCTCATCCGACACCGTGTTCGACGCCGAAGGCGCCAAGGCGCTGATCGAGACGATGGCGGCGGGTGAGATCGACATCCTGGTGGCCACGCAAGCCGCCGCGAAAGGTCACAATTTCCCAAACCTGACGCTGGTGGGCGTGGTGGACGCCGACCTTGGCCTGCGCGGCGGAGACCTGCGCGCGGGCGAGCGGACCTTCCAGTTGTTGGCGCAGGCGGCGGGGCGGGCGGGACGTCACGAGCGGCCCGGGCGGGCGCTGTTGCAGACCTATGCGCCCGATCATCCGGTCATGCAGGCGCTCAAGGCGCAGGACCGCGACGCCTTCATCGCCGCCGAGATGGAGATGCGGGAGGTCTCCGGCCTGCCGCCGTTCGGGCGGCTGGCGGCGGTGATCTGCACAGGGCCGGATGCGGCGGTGCTGGAGGCCTATTGCCGGACGCTGGCGGCCGCGACGCCCAACGCCGAGGGCGTGGAGGTTTTCGGCCCCGCCGATGCGCCGCTGGCCCTCATGCGCGGACGGCGGCGAAAGCGCTTCCTGGTGCGCGCCAACCGCGAGGTGGACCTGCAGGCCTTCATGGCCGCCTGGCGGGCGCGGGCCAGACCGCCGGGATCGGTGCGGGTCACGATCGACGTGGATCCCTACAGCTTCCTCTAGTGCAGGGTGCGCCCGCTGCGCTTCTTGTCGGCGTTCCTGGCCCACATGTTCAGGCCCTCGACGCCGCCGGAGAAGGCCATGGCGGCATAGATGTAGCCCTTGGGCACATGCACGCCGAAACCGTCGGCGATCAGCACCATCCCGATCATCAGGAGGAAGCCCAACGCCAGCATGACCACGCTGGGGTTGGCGTTGATGAAGTTCGACAGCGGATCGGCCGCCAGCAGCATGGCCAGCACCGCGATGATTACCGCGGCGATCATGATCGGCAGGTGCTCGGTCATGCCGACGGCGGTCAGGATCGAGTCGATCGAGAAGACGATGTCGAGCAGCAGGATCTGGATGATGGCGGCGCCGAAGTTCATGACCGCCACGTTCTTCTTGTCGAGCACGTCGTCGCTGGGGGTGGTGTCGACCGCGTGGTGGATCTCGTTGGTCGCCTTCCAGACCAGGAACAGGCCACCCGCGATCAGGATCAGGTCGCGCGCCGAGAACGCCGTCTCGAACGCATGCTCAGGCCCCGTGATGCCCAGATCGATCACCGGCGCCGTCAGGCCGACCAGCCAGGCGATGGTCGACAGCAGCACCAGCCGCATGATGAGCGCCAGGCCGATGCCCATCCGCCGCGCTCGCGTCCGCTGATGCTCGGGCAGCTTGTTGGAGAGGATGGCCACAAAGACGAGGTTGTCGATCCCGAGCACGACCTCCATCACAACCAGCGTGACCAGAGCCAGCCAGGCCTCCGGGTTTGAGGCGAGCGAAACGAGGCTTTCCACGGATTTATCCCTCAGCGGCCCAGGTCGATGCGGTCCATGTAGGGGGCTTTGTCACCGCCGTGAACAGCCCTGCCTCGTATTGATGCAGAGGGCGCAACTCGAAAAATCGTGAACAGCGCGAGCCATTTACGCTCTTTTCATCGCGGCGAAGGATGTTTACCCCTTTCGCCACGTGTGCGGGGAGTGACTTCCAGAATGCAAGGACGGACGAGAACCATACTCGGTTCCCTGGCCGCTGCCGTGATGTTGAGCCTCGTGCCGATGACCGGCGCGGCGGCGGACATGTACTGGCAGTGCGTCCCGTTCGCGCGTCTGATCTCCGGAATCCAGATCTTTGGCGACGCCCGCACATGGTGGGACCAGGCGACCGGCAAGTACGACAAGGGCTTCATTCCCAAGGCCGGCGCGGTGCTGTGCTTCAAGCCGACGGGCAAGATGACGCTCGGCCACGTGGCGGTGGTCAGCCAGGTGCTGACCGACCGCGTCATCCAGATCACGCATGCCAACTGGTCGCGGATCGACGGCACGCGCGGCCAGATCGAGAAGGACGTCACCGTCATCGACGTCTCGCCGGCCGGCGACTGGAGCATGGTCAAGGTCTGGTACGATCCCGTCCGCGACCTCGGCTCCAGCGTCTATCCGACCTACGGCTTCATCTATCAGAACGCCCAGGCGGCGCAGCTGGCCTCGGGCAACTCCAGGGTCGCCTACGCCCAGAACGCGGCCATCTCGGTGGCCCAGACGGCGGCCAGCCAGGTGGCTTCGGCGGTTCGGCCCGGCGCCTCGCCGCTGTCGATGATCGGCCAGGCGGTGGACTCCACCGACCGCATCGCCGCCCTGATCCAGGCGGCCACCGCGGGCAACGCCAATCCTTCCAACTAGAAGCGGTGCGCTATAAGCCTGCTTCGAACGGAGCGGGCTTGAGGGCGTCATGCTGAAGGTGCTGCGCGCGAACGGGACGGCGCTCGAGACGGCCAAGGTCGGGCCGAAATGGCGCCTGCCCGACGAGGCCATCTGGATCGAGCTGATCAATCCCACGCGCGACGAGGAACTCTGCGTCGAGGCCGCGCTGCATCTGCAGCTGCCGACGCGCGAGGAAATGGCCGAGATCGAGCAGTCGTCGCGGCTCTATCAGGAAAACGGCGCGACCTTCATGACCGCCGCCATCCTGACCCACGCGACCACGGATTACCCCGTACTGGCGCCGGTCACCTTCGTGCTGGCCGAGCATCGGCTGGTCACCATCCGTTATGCCGAACCCAGCGCCTTCAAGGCCTTCATCGGCCAGCTGGAACGCACGCCCGGAACCCCGATGAGCGGCGGCGAGCTGTTCCTGGGCCTGCTGGACGCCGTCGTCGACCGGATCGCCGACATCCTCGAAGGCGTCGCCGCCGACGTGGAGACGACCTCGCAGGACATCTTCCGCCGCCCGCGCCAGGGCGGGTTCGAGCCGGTGATCTTCCAACTGGGCCGCGCGCAGATGGTCGACGCCAAGGCCCGCGCGAGCCTGGCCAGCCTTGCGCGCCTGATCAGCTTCGCTTCGCTGGCCAACCAGCTGGAAAGCGTGCCCGACCTGCGCGAACACCAGCGGTCGTTGCAACGGGACGTGCAGTCGCTGACGGACCACGCGGGCTACGTCTCGGCCAACATCACCTTCCTGCTGGATGCCGCGCTTGGGCTGATCAACATCGAGCAGAACACGCTGGGCAAGGTGTTCTCCGTCGTCTCGGTGCTGTTCCTGCCGGCGATGCTGATCGCCTCGATCTATGGCATGAACTTTCACTACATGCCGGAACTCGGCTGGATGCACGGCTACCCGATGGCGCTGGCCCTGATGGCAGCCTCGATGCTGGCCGGGTTCGGCTGGCTGAAGTGGAAGCGCTGGTTGTAGGGGCTACATCTTCTTCCTGAGCGGCAGCAAGTCCGGGAACTCCGCGTCGCGCTTCTGGGCCTTGGCCTGGAAGGCTTCCATCATGTGGGCGGGCGAGAACATGCCGGTCTGCCAGACGGCGATGTAGTCCAGCGCGTCCTTGATGGTGTGGTCGCGGGCGTAGTTGATCATCACCTTGGAGCCCGCCACGGCCAGCGGCGACTTCGACGCGATCTCGCGAGCGGTGGCCAGCGCGTGCTCGACCAGCGCCTCGTGGGTCTCGAACACCTCGTTGACGAGGCCGATCTCCTTGGCGCGCTGGGCCGGCAGACGGCGGCCGGTGTAGGCCAGTTCGCGCACCCAGCCCTCGGGGATCAGCTTGCACAGGCGCGGGAAGGTGCCGACGTCGGCGGTCATGCCGATGTTGATTTCCTGGATGCAGAAGAAGGCGTCGGCGCTGGCGTAACGAATGTCGCAGGCGCTGGTGAAATCGACGGCGCCGCCGATGCAGCCGCCCTGGACGGCCACGATCACCGGCATGCGGGCTTCGTCCAGGCAGGAGAAGGTGTCCTGCAGGTGGTGGACGTGACGGCGAAAGCTCTCGGCGGCGTTCTGGCGGTCGCTCTGGGCCTCGGGGACCACGCCCGCGCCGTCAGTGAACACCGACAGCTCCATGCCCGCGGAGAAGTGCTTGCCGGTCGAGGAGATGACGATGCAGCGGGCCCGCGCATTGTCGTCGATGTCGCGCACGATGGCCGGCAGCTCGTTCCAGAACGCCCGGTTCATGGCGTTCATGGCGTCGGGCCGGTTCAGCTGGATATGGGCGACGCCGGCCTCGATGGAAACGTCGAAGCAGGTCCACTGCGCGGTCGTGGCGGGGGCGGTCATCGGGCGGTCCTTCCGTTTGCGCGAACATCATCGGCCCGTGACGCAGCGGGAGGCAAGCCTCAGAGGTCGATGATGCTCAGCCCAGTCTTGTCGCGGATCAGGTCGGCGACGATGCGGCGGTGGCAACCGGCGGCTTCGGCCTCGTAACAAAGCAGGGCGGCCTTGCGCTCCTTGGCGATATCGGCGGCTTCGGCCAGCTCGAACTGCGTCTTGGGCTCCTCGAGGTGCTTCTCGTAGATGGCGTGCATCTCGGCGGTGTGGCCCTTGCGGGCGGCGTCGCGGCCCGGCTTGGGGGTCCCCAGCGCCCTCAGATGCACGTAGTCGATCCCGGCGTCATGCAGGCTGCCCGCCAGGATAGTCTTGGAGAACCCGGCCCGTCGCGACGACGGGACGGCGCGCACGTCGATCACCACCTCGACGCCCGCGCTCTTCAGGCGGCCGATCACGTCGGCCTGCGTGGCCTTCTCGTAGCCGATCGTCGCAAGCGTCTTCGCCATCGCCCTTCCTCCTTGCATGCACTTGGGGCGAGCCCCTACCTGTAGCACCTTCGCGCGAGGGAGAACGCCTGCCTATGGACGCCGCCGTATTCCACGAGCCGAGGCGGCGTTTCATCGCCATCGAGAGCCGCGCCGGGGCCGGCGAGATGGCCGCGCTGGACTTTGGACCGAGCGACCGGCCGTTCGACGTGATCTTCCTCCACGCCAACGGCTTCAACGCCATGACCTACCGCTCCGTCCTGGGGCCGCTGTCGGCGGGCCTGCGGATTCTGGCGGTGGATCAGCGGGGGCATGGCGTCAGCCGTCTTGCCGCCGAGCCCGAGGGCCGCCGGTCGTGGCGCGACTTCCGCGATGATCTCGTCGCGCTGCTGGATGCGCTGGCCCAGCCGCCGGTGGTGCTATCGGGCCATTCGATGGGCGGGACGGTGAGCCTGATGGCGGCGGCTGTGCGTCCGAACGCCGTCAGTTCGCTGGTGCTGTTCGACCCGGTCATCATGCCGCCGCTGGTCGCCCTCTACGCCCACGCCCCTTGGGCCTCCGGGCAGCTCTGGAAGCGGCTGCCGATCGCGCAGGGGGCCATGCGCCGCCGCAACACCTTCGACAGCCGCGAGGCCGCCTTCAACGCCTACAAAGGCCGCGGCGCCTTCAAGACCTGGCCGGACGGGGTGGTGGCCGACTATGTGGCGGGAGGCTTCATCGACCTGCCGGACGGCAAGGTGGCGCTGGCCTGCGCGCCCGAATGGGAAGCCTCCAGCTTCGCCGCCCACGGCCACAACCCCTGGGCCGCGCTGCGCAAGATCAAGGCGCCGGTCCGCATCCTGAAGGCCGAGAAGGGGTCCACCTGCCGCGGCCGCGTCGACGAGTTCAAGCGCCGCAAGCGCGACCTGCGCATCGAGACCGTCCCCGGCTCCACCCACTTCCTGCCCATGGAGCGGCCGGACCTCGTCCGCGACGCCCTGATGGACGCGGCGGTCTAAAGCGTCAGCCCCGGTGTGACGTGGGCTTTCAACTCCGCCTGCGCCTCTTGCGAAATCGGCACGATCTTGCGCGCGTCGAGGTCGAAGGTGATGGCGATGGCCTCGCTCGTGCCCCAGGCCTTGCCGGTCTCGGGATCGAGCATCCAGTGAACCATCCGCTTGGTGCGGGCGTCGAAACCGGCGAGCCCGGAGCGGATTTCGACCCGATCCCCGGCGCGCGGCCAGTCGAGGTGTACGAGGCGATATTCGAGGACGGCGCCGCCGACGCGACGCGGCGTTCCCGGCGCCTTGCCCGCCACCGTCTCGCGGAAGGCGCCGATGATCGACGGGATGCCGTCGGAAACGCGGCCGATGAACTGCTCGACGCCCATGCGGCCGAAATTGTCGACGTCCGAGCGGCCGATGGCGCCCAGCGCAATGCGCAGCAGGCCGAGCTCCTCGGCGCGCTCCAGGCTGGCCTGGCTCTCGACCGGACCCAGAGAGATGCTGCGGGCCTGCGCCTGTTCGGGGACCTCGACCTTGAGGGTCTCCGCATGCTCACGAGTGCGGGCGGGCCAGGGGAAGGGCCGCCCCTCGCCGGGCGTGACGTGAGCGACGGTGGTCTGGAAGGTGGCGGCGATCTCGCCCGATTTCGAGTGGATCAGGAGCTGCAGCAGCCGCGCCTCATCCTCGCCCATCTCGATGACGCCGCCGACCATGTGCAGCGCCGCGCCCGCATGGCATTCGCGCAGGAAGCGGATGTGCTGGTCGCGCACCAGCAGGGTCGCGCCGGCGCCCGGCACGAAGGCGCCGCGCAGGCCGAGCAGCGCGGCCAGCCCCGCCAGCCCCTCCATCGCCCGGGTGACGTAGAAACGCACATTCATGTGCCCCATCTCGTCGCATTCCCAGGTGTTGACGCCACCGCGCCAGATCTCGGTCGCGCCCGCCAGATCGGTCAAAGGGCGACCCTTTCGGCCTGGAGGAATGGGAGCAGGCTTTCGACGACGTCGGGAACGGTTACCCCGTCAATCGTCCCGTCGCGGGAATAAACCGCGTGCAGGTGGCGCGAGTACTGCAGCAGCGGCGTGGGCCCATAGAAGCCGATGGCGGGCGTGCCGACCGCGGCGGCGACGTTCATCGGCCCGGAGTCCGGCCCAATAAAGACATCGGCCAGCGACAGCAGGGCCGCGCCTTCGTGCATCGAGCGGTTGAACCACATGACGGTGTCAGGTTGATCATCCCGCCCGGCGGTCACCTCCCGCACCTTTTCCTCTTCGCCCGGACCGCCGAACCAGAAGAGCGTGCCGATGCGATCGCGAATGCGCGCCACGACCTCCGGGGTCCGGTCCACGGGCCACACCTTCCAGGGCTCGCTGGCGCCGACGCCGAACACGACCCACGGGCGCGGCCGACCTGCAAACTCGGCGGCGACTTTGGCGACGACCTGCGGATCGAGGGCCAGGTTCACCTCCCGGTCGACCTTGAAGCCGTGCACGGCGTCGAAGGCGTTGAGCTTGTCGATCCGCTGCAGCTTGCGGGTGTTGCGGGGCATGTAGGGCGGGGCGTTGAGCCACAGCTCCTGTTTGCGCGATCCCATGCCGTAGCCGTGCCGCTCGGGAATTCCGGCGAGGAAGGCGGCGAAGCTGGGGATGGGCGCGCGCTCCATCACCCAGATGCTGGCTGGCTTCTCGCGCCTGAAAATCCGCGCATAGGGAAGAATCTGCGAGGCGTCAGGTTGGGGCTGGGGCAGATCGACCACGCAAGCGATCGAGGGCTCGGCCTTGAGCAGATCCCGCGCCTGGGTGGTCGGGCGCACCGCCAGCGCGATCTTGCCCTGCGGCGACCGCGCGGCGATGGCGCGGAACGTGGGCAGGTGCCACATGAGGTCGCCCACGCCCCGGCAGACCATCAGCACCAGCGGCAGCCCTTTGGCGCTGCTCACGCCTTGCACTCCGCGCACAGGCCATGCGCCTCGATGGTGACGCTGCTCAGCGCGTAACCGGCCGCGTCCCCCAGCGCCAGGATCGGCGAGGCGCCGTGGGAGGCGATCTCACGCGTCGCCCCGCAGCAGTCGCAGATCAGGAAGGCGGCCGCGTGCCCGTCCTCGCCCCGGCGGCAGGCGACGTAGGCGTTGAGGCTCTCGATACGGTGGGCGAAGCCCTGCGCGGTCAGGAACTCCAGCGCCCGATAAACCGTCGGCGGCTTGGCAGGCGCGCCGTCCTCGCCGAAGGCGGCGATGAGGTCATAGGCCTTCACCGGCTGGCCCGCGCGCAGCATCAGCTCCAGCACACGGCGGCGGGGCGGGGTGAGCTTCTGGCCGGCCGCCTCGCAGCGCCGTTCCGCATTCGCGAGCTCGCCCGCGAGCGCTTCGTCGCTCAGGTGCGCGTGATGGTGCTCGTGTCCGCAGTCGGCCATGTCCGTGAGGTAAAGCCGCCGCGAGATACGCGCAAGCTGATGTGCCTAGGCCGCCTTTTCGAACAGCCTGGCCCAGCGGGGCTTTTGGCGGGTCTTCCAGGCGCCGCGCCAGTAGGCGTCCGAGCCGATCAAGGGGACCACCGTGGTGGCCTCGGCGAAGACCATCTGTTCCCAGGTGACGTCGACCTTGCCCCAGGAACAGGCCTCCTTGAGCGTTGAGGAGGAGCAGGCGCCGTCGCGCACATCGGCCACGGTGATCTGGACGGCGTACTTGTGCATGTCGGCTTCGACCCCGAGGATCTCGGCGCAGACTACGGTGTCCTGGGCGAAGTTTTTGGGCACGCCGCCGCCGACCATGAACAGGCCCGTGTCGCCCGCGGCGATCTTGATGTCGGTCAGCTCGCGGAAGTCAGCGACCGCGTCGATCATCACGTAGGGCTTGCCGGCCTTCATGCGCTCGACCTGGTGCTTGACGAGGCCAAAGCCCGCAGAACTGTCGACGAACGCGGGGCAGAAGATCGGCACGCCTTCTTCGTAGGCGGTCTGCACCAGCGAACCCGGCTTCTTGGCGTTGCCCGCCGCCAGCCACTTGCCCATCTCCTGGATGAACTCACGGCTGGAGTAGGCGCGCGGCTCGAGAGAGTCGGCGATGTCCTTGATGGTCATATCGACGTTCTGGAGCTCTTCCTCGTCGATGTAGGTGTCGTAGATGCGGTCGATGTACATGGCCCGCAGCTCACGGTCGTCCACGGTCGAGTCGGCCTGGTAGTGCTTGAAGCCAAGCGCCTCGAGGAAATCCATGTCGACGATGGAGGCGCCGGTGGCGACCACCACGTCGATCATCCCGAACTTCACCATGTCGCGATAGACGTGCATGCAGCCGCCCGCGCTGGTCGAACCGGCGAGGATCAGCCACGGCGAGCACTTTTCGTCGGCGACCGCCATGTTGAAGATGTCGGCCGCCCGCGCGGTGTCCCGCGACGAGAAGCTCATCTTGCGCATGGCGTCGATGATCGGGCGGGCATCGAAGCTCGCGATATCGACGTGCTCGACCACGTTGGCGAGCAGTTCGGCCTTGCGGTTGTCGTTGGGAGGAACGGGTGCGTTCATCTCAGAGGTTTCCCTATCAGGTGAGCGCCCGTCCAATAGCGACGTGAGGGCCCGGACGGAGCGACGGGCCTTCACCTAACAAACCAGCGCGGTGGTTATTTCCTCCGGCGCTTCCTGCCGCCGCGGGCCTTGAGGCGCACGACGTTGGTGTTCGGCGCCTGCGGGGTCGAAATCGACCGGCGGGCAAGACCGAACATCGAGGCCATCGGCGCGTCCTCGACCTCGACGGTTTCGACGTCGCCGAAGCCGTTGAAGCGGGTGGTCATGGCCACGCCGTAGGCGCCCAGCATGCCGATCTCGACGTAGTCGCCCTCGCGAACGTCTTCCGGCAGCCAGAACGGTCCAGGCATGTGGTCGAGCGAGTCGCAGGTCGGCCCGTAGAAACGAAAGGGCTTCAGGTTGCCTTCGACTTCATGCGCTTCGCCCTCGCCGCCCCGGTAGAGCTTCACCGGGAAGGGCCACTTGGTATGCGCCGCATCGAACAGCGCCCCGTAGGAGCCGTCGTTCAGGTAGAGGGCGTCGCCCTTCTTCAGCTCGACCCGGGTCAGGATCGAGGAGGATTCGGCCACCAGCGCCCGGCCGGGCTCGCACCACAGCTCGGTCGTCTCGGAGACGGGCATTTCGTTGAAGCCGCGCTCGATGGCCGCCAGATAGTCGGCCATGTCGGGCGGCACCATGCCGGGATAGACGGACGGGAAGCCGCCGCCCACGTCGATGACGTCGGCGAACACCCCGGCGCGGACCAGAGCACGGCCCGCCTGGGCCATCGCCGCCTGGAAGGCGGTGGGGCGCATGCACTGGCTGCCGACGTGGAAGGAGACGCCCATCAGCTCGTCGGTCGCCTGGCGCGCCGCCAGCAGCAGCGCCGGCGCCTGCGTCTGGTCGACGCCGAACTTGCCCGAGAGCGAATAGGCCGCGCCCTCGGCCTGAACAGCCAGACGGACCATGAGGTTGAGGTCGCGCGCGCCGCCGGTGGCGTCGAGCAGCTTGGCCAGCTCTTCGTGGGTGTCGAGCGCGAAGGTCCTCACGCCATAGTCGAAGTAGGCCGTGCGGATGGCGCTGCGGCTCTTGACGGGGTGCATGAAGGCCATGCGGGCGCCGGGCGCATGCTCGGCGACCAGCTCGATCTCGGGGATCGAGGCCACGTCGAAGGCGGTGACGCCGTTTGCGGCCAGCGTGCGGATCACCCACGGCGAAGGGTTCGCCTTCACAGCGTAGAGCACGTCGCCTTTGAAATTATCCCTGAACCAGCGCGCCGCTAGGGCCACGGTGTCCGGCCGCACGAGGGCGACAGGACGTTCCGGGGCCCGCTTACGGACCAGGTCCAGGGGCGTATGGTGCTTATCCACTTCACGCAACCCCCAACGGATTGTTGAACCCAGACCGGCGTTAGCAGCGCATATGGACACGGGGTCCGCCGGAACCGTGGGAAATAGGGGCTATACCCCCCCATGTAAAGTCAAAAACGGTGCGACGAATGGCTACGAGGTTTCCCAAGCGCCACAAGGGGTTGCGCATCTTTCGGCATTGTTCACCATGCCGCCGATGACAGACGCCGTGCTCAGGCTTGAGAAGGTCTCCCGCAGCTTCGGCGCCCGGCGTGCGCTGGAGGCCGTCGATCTGGCTGTCGGCAAGGGCGAGATGGTGGCCCTGATCGGCCCTTCCGGTTCGGGAAAATCGACCCTGCTGCACTCCATCAGCGGCCTGACGCGGATCGATCCGGGCGAGGGCCGTATCGAGGCGTTCGGAGAGACCGTTCAGGCCAAGGGTCGCGTCACCGAGGCCGTCCGCAACGCCCGCATCCGCATCGGCTTCATCTTCCAGCAGTTCAATCTGGTCGAGCGACTGACGCTGTTCACCAACGCGGCGCTGGGGTCGCTGGGGCGGATCGGCTTCTGGCGGGGCTTGCTGGGCCTGTGGCCCGCCGAGACCAAGGCCGCGGCGATGCAGGCCCTCTCTCGCGTCGGTGTGGCTGAATACGCTGGCCAGCGGGCCGGCACGCTCTCCGGAGGCCAGCAGCAGCGGGCGGCGATTGCGCGGGCGCTGGTGCAGAAGGCCAAGATCATCCTGGCCGACGAGCCCGTCGCCTCGCTGGACCCGGTTTCAGCCCGGCGGGTCATGGAAATCCTGCGCGAACTGAACCGCACGGACGGCCTGACGATCATCGTCACCCTTCACCAAGTCGACATAGCCCTGCGCTACTGCGAGCGGATTGTGGCGCTGAAGGAGGGCAAGGTGGCGTACGACGGCCCAGCTTCAGGGCTCGACCACGAGCGGCTGATCGGTATCTATGGGCCCGAATTCGCCGACGTCCTGACCGGGGAGGCTCGATGATCCGCCGCGCGCTCGCCATCCTCGCCGCCGCCGTGACGTTGGCCGGCTGCGGTCAGGGGCTCGATCGCGGCAATGCGCCCGGCGTGATCCGCTTCTCCATCCTGTCGGCCGAGAACACCCAGACCAACGAGAAGTACTGGACGCCCGTTCTGCAGGACATGGAGAAGGCCACGGGGCTCAAGGTGCGGCCCTATTACCAGTCCAACTACACCTCGCTGATCGAGGCCATGCGCTTCAAACAGACCGATGTGGGCTGGTTCTCCAACCAGTCGGGGCTGGAAGCGGTGCGGCGCGCCAATGGCGAGGTCTTCGCCCGCACCACCGATCCGTCGGGCGTCGACGGCTACCAGTCGGTGCTGATCGTCAATAAAAACAGCAAGTTGACGCTCGACGAAGTCCTGAAGTGCGACCGCAAGCTGACCTTCGGGATCGGCGACGCGAAATCGACCTCGGGCACGCTGGCGCCGATGACCTACCTGTTTGCGCCGCGCGACATCGACCCGCAGAAGTGCTTCAAAACGGTCCGCGCGGCCAACCACCAGACCAACCTGTTCTCGGTGGCCAAGGGCGTGCTGGACGTGGCGACCAACAACACCACTTCCCTACGGCTCGACGCCGCCCGTGGGGGGACCGCGGCCCGTCAGGTCAAGGTGATCTGGATCTCCCCGACCATCCCCGAAGACCCGATCATCTATCGCAAGGACCTCGATCCGGCCGTGAAGGAGAAGCTGCGGCAGTTCTTCCTCACCTACGGCCAGGGCGACACGGCCGAAGCGCAACGCGAGCACGCCAACCTCGTGGCTCTGTCGATCGGCGGCTTCGTGCCGGCGGACAACACGCACCTGCTGCCGGTGCGCGAGATGGAGGCGACGGAAGCTGTGATCGAGGCGCGCAACAAGGGGGACCGGAAGGCGCTCGATCAGGCCGAGCGATCGCTCGCCTCCATCCGCCAGCAACGGGTCGACCTCGCCGGCAAGGCCGGCATCAAGATCACCAACCCGTAAGGCAGCGCATGGCCGATGCGCCTCTGACCCCCCCTGCCCCGTCGCTGTCCCAGCGGCTGTTCGGGCTCCTGCTTTGGGGCGGGATCGCGCTCTTGCTCATCGTCAGCTTCGCGCCGGCCGAGGTGTGGCGCGCGCCGATGCTGTTTTCCAACTCCGACAACATGCGCCAGTTCGGGCAGGAGTTCCTGCGACCGGACTTCAGCGACTGGAAGAGCTACGTCGGTGAGATGTGGCTGACGATCCAGATCGCGCTGTGGGGCACGGCGCTGGCGCTGGTGATCGCCATGCCGCTGGGGCTGGCGGGCGCGCGGAATGTCTCGCCCGACTGGATCCGGCGGCCGGTGCGCTGGACGCTCGACATCCTGCGCTCGGTGCCGGACCTGGTGATTGGCACGCTGTTCGTGGTGGCGGTGGGGTTGGGGCCGTTCGCGGGCGTGATGGCGCTGGCGCTGAACACCGGCGGGGTGCTGGGCAAGCTGTTCTCCGAAGCGGTCGAGGCCATCGACGCGGGGCCCATCGAGGGTGTTCGGGCGACGGGCGCTGGACCGTTGCAGGAGATCGTCTGGGGCGTGATCCCGCAGGTCGCGCCGCTGTGGACGTCGTATGCGCTCTACCGCTTCGAATCGAACGCGCGGGCGGCGACCGTGCTTGGCCTGATCGGCGCGGGGGGGATCGGCACGCTGCTATTCGATGCGCTCAACAGCTTCGCCTATTCGCAGGTCAGCGCCATTGTGGTGGTGATCGTCATTGCCGTCTCCTGCATCGACCTGCTCTCGCAGACGATCCGCAAGCGACTGATCTAGGCGGCTCTCGGCCCCCGCCGCAGGCGGCCGAGCCGACGCAGACGCCGCCAGAAGCGGGTTTTCTCAGGCTCGGGATAGGGCTGCAGATTGCGCAGGAATTCCTCGGAGCAGGCGCGCCAGGAGTGCTTTTCGGCGAAGGCGCGGACGGCTTTGCGGTCGAGGTCAAGGCAGGCGACAGCGGCTTGCGCCAGGCCATTCTTCAGGTCCGGCGCCACGAAACCCGCGCCCGAGCCCGGAATGATGTCGACCGGTCCAGGCGCCGAGAATCCCGCCACGGGCGTGCCGCTCGCCATGGCTTCCAGGATCACCAGCCCGAAGGTGTCGGTCAGCGAGGGGAAGACGAAGACGTCGGCGCAGGCGTAGGCCGCCGCCAGCTCGGCGCCGAACTTGGCCCCGGTGAACACCACCTCCGGATACTTCTTCATTAGCTCGGCGCGCTGGGGCCCCTCCCCGACCACCACCCGCGTGCCGGGCAAGTCGAGTTTGGCGAAGGACTCGATGTTCTTCTCCACCGCCACGCGGCCGACGTTGACGAAGATCGGGCGCGCTAGCCCTTCGAAGACATCCGGATCGCCGGGCTTCTTGGGCTCGAACAGCTCCAGATCCACGCCGCGCGACCAGAAGGAGATGTTGCGAAAGCCGTGATCCTCCAGCTCCTTGCGCATGGTGGGTGTGGCCACCATGATCCGGCCCGACGGCCCGTGGAACCAGCGCATGTAGGCGTAGCCCGCCGCCAGCGGCACGGGCACGCGCGCCGAAATGTATTCAGGAAAACGGGTGTGATAGCTGGTCGTAAACGGCAGCTTCCACTCAAGGCAGATGCGCCGGGCGGCCAGCCCGATAGGCCCTTCGGTGGCGATGTGGATCGCCTCGGGCTCGAACGACTTGAACTTCTCCTTGGTCGGCCCGTAGGCGCCGAGCGCCAGCTGGATTTCCGAATAGGTCGGCAGCGGCACCGTCTTGAACTGATCGGGACTGACGATCTCGATCTCGTGGCCGAGCGCGCGCAGCTCGGCGATGGTGCGCGTCAGCGTACGCACGACGCCGTTGACCTGAGGCTCCCAGGCGTCGGTGGCGAGAAGGATGCGCATGCGGTCGGACGGCCGTTCCTTTGAGGTAGCCGTCCTATAGGGCGCGTCGCGGCGCCTTCCAACCTCGGGACTGTGACAGCGGCCTAGCCGCCGCCGAGCATTGACTGGCTGACGCGGTAGGCGGCCGGAAGGATCAGCACGCCCAGCAGGCAGGGGAAGATGAAGAGGATCAGCGGCACCATCAGCTTGGCCGGAAGCGCCATCGCCTTTTCTTCCGCCCTCAGCATCCGCTTGGTGCGCATGTCGTCGGAGAAGATCGACAGGGTCTCGCCAAGGCTGGTGCCCATCTCTTCGGCTTGCCGCAGCATCGTCGCCATCTGGCGCGACTCGTCGGTGCCCAGACGCTCGGCGAAAGCAGCCCAGCATTCCTTGCGGCCGCGACCGGCGCGCAGTTCCAGCGTCAGCAGGTTCACCTGCTCGGCGAGGTTAGGATAGCGGCGCACCAGCTCGTCGCCCACGCGGCTGACGGCGGCATCGAGCGAAAGGCCTGCCTCCACCGAGGCGACCAGCAGATCGAGCAGGTCCGGGAAGCCGTCGTTGTACTCGTACTGCAGCTTGCGTTTCTTGCCCTCGATGAACTTGTCGGGACCCATCATGCCCGCGATGGCCACGGCGCCCACGGCCGCGACCACGCCGAACCCGAGCTTGCCGCCGATCGCGAAGGGCACCAGCAGAACGCCCGCGATAACCGCCGCGCCCAGGCACACCGCCCGGCAGCCGAGGTAGATGATCACCGCTTCCTTGTTGAAGTAGCCGGCGTGCATCAGCTTGGTGCGCAGAACCGACAGCTGGGCCGGATCCTGCAGCGCCATGCGCTCGCCGAGCCTCTTGATGCTCTTGAGCGCGCGTTCGGCGGTCTTGTCCCTGGCCTCGGCGGTCTTCGGTCCGCTCGCGGCGGATTGACCGGACAGGCGCTCCTCGCGCTTCGACCGCGCGTTGGCTTCGCGCAGGGCGACAAAGCCGCCGCCGCCGATCGCGAGCGTCAGGCAGACGGTCGCGGTGACCATCAGGATGGTTTCGAGCATTGAGGCGTCCATGGGCTAGATCCTCATGTCGATCATGCGGCGCATGACCATGTTGCCGAGGAACATCCAGACCCCGAACACGCCAAGACCGATCTGAACGGGGCGCTCGTTGATCACATCGCCGTAGAAGTGCGGCGACATCACCGACAGCAGCAGGAGCACGGCGAATGGCGCGGAGGTCAGGATGATGGCCGACGCGCGGCCCTCGGAGGCGGCGGCCTTGATCTTCAGTCGCATCTTGTGGCGCTCGCGCACGGCGCGGGCGTTCATCTTCAACAGGCCGGTGAGGTTGCCCCCGCACCGCTCCTGCAGGCGGATGGTGGCGGCGAAGAGGTCGACGTCCGGCTGGCGGCAGCGATCGGCGATGCGGGCCACCGCCTGCTCCAGCGTCGCGCCATAGGCGATTTCGTCGCCGGCCATCCCGAACTCGGTCCCGATCGGGTCGGGCATCTCACGGCCCACCAGCGCCACGGCGGTCGGGACCGGGTGGCCGGCCTCGAGGCTGCGCACGATGATTTCAAGCGCGGCGGGGAGCTGCTCGCCGAGCATCTTGGCGCGCTTGTTGGCGGCGAAGTTCAGGACGAAGAGCGGGCCGACGATCGCCAGCAGCGGCCCCATGACCAGGCCCGCCCAGGGGTTGTGCATCAGCATGAAGATGGCGAGCCACACGCCGATCGCGCCGCCCGCGGCCATCAAGGCCCAGCGGCGAGGCTGGAAGTTCAGGCCCGAGCGAACCACCAGGTCGTTGAACCACAGCCAGCCCTGCCTCTCGCCCGCGGCGTTGAGGCCGCGCTGCTTGCGCAGTTCGACGACGAGGTCGGCCAGCGACGAGGTCTTCTCGGCCACCGCGAGGCGCTGGTTGACCTTCCGGCGCGCGCCCGCACGGGTCATCAGACCCGACATGGCCTGCACGAGCGTGAAGGCCGCGGCGAAAATCAGGATGAGAACGATCAGACGAGGGATATCGCCCATCACAGCACCTTACTGGGGTCGAAGTTGTTGGTGTCGTATTCGATGCCCCGCCGATGCATCTCCTCGAGGCAGCGCGGGCGAAGGCCGCTGGCGCGGAACTCGCCGTGCACCGTGCCGTCGGCGTCGGTGTGGGTGCGGTGGAAGGCGAAGATCTCCTGCATCTGGACGACGTTGCCTTCCATGCCGGTGATCTCGGTGACGCTGACCACCTTGCGCTTGCCGTCCGAGAGGCGGGAAGCCTGGACGACCATGCCGACGGCCGAGGCGATCTGGCCGCGCACGGCTTCCGGGCTGATCTTGATGCCGCCCATCGCCACCATCTGCTCGAGGCGGGTGATGGCCTCGCGCGGGTTGTTGGCGTGGATGGTGGCCATGGAGCCTTCGTGGCCGGTGTTCATGGCCTGGAGCATGTCGAAGGCTTCCTCGCCCCGG
>Ga0157373_10001390_pt1 | contig 18573 bp, 14 predicted proteins | sample C65metaG_FD_113460 | JGI IMG/M metagenome (GOLD analysis project Ga0157373, IMG submission 113460) | Corn rhizosphere microbial communities from Kellogg Biological Station, Michigan, USA - C6-5 metaG | ecosystem: Host-associated > Plants > Roots > Rhizosphere > Soil | place: USA: Michigan... | reverse complement strand
GAAGACCTGCCCCTGATCAAAATATTTACTGATCCATTGGTTACCCCGCTGGTTTGTGTGATCTGCAAACCGGCGACCCGGCCCTGCAGGGCAAGTAAAGGATTGATGACCGGCTGTTTTTCAATGTCCTTTGCAGTGACGGTAACGGTATTACCGGTAGCTAATTTTTGTGTTTCAGTATAATAGCCCTTATTTACAATGACCTCGGAAAGGTCATTGGTTGCGATTAACAGTCTAACATTCAGCTGGGAAGCTGCTTTTACTTCCCGGTTTAGATACCCGATATAACTGACGATTAACACATCAGCTTCTTCAACATTCTTTAAGTGGAAGGAACCGCTTTGATCGGTCGTCACTGATCTTTTCGTGCCTTTGACCGTTACTGTAGCACCGGCCAGCGGACGTTCATTCTCGTCTGTCACCTTCCCGGAAACATCGATAGTTTTGGAAAAATCGATGATCCTTTCAAATATGGATCTCTGCACTGCCCTAATCACCACGGCTTTTTCTTCTATGGCATATTCTAAAGATTGGTTGGCCAGGCATTTTTCTAGTACAGTTTCCAGGGGCTCATTGGTCACGGTAATGCTTACCGGCTTTTTGGTATCTAGCAGATCTTTGTTGTACAGGAAGTCATAACCCGTCTGGTTGTGGATTTCCCTGAAGATCTTTTCTAAAGTCGTTTTTTTTTGGTTTAGCGTAACACGCTGGGCAAGCGTGGCGGCGCTGACCTGCATCAGGCTAGCTATTAATATTACGGTGGTGAATCGCATAATCAGCCAAATTTGGTTGGTAAACCGGCAGGGCATACCAATTTTGTTAGTATAAATTTTATACATTTGTTTAGTTTGGTTCTTGCAGCTGCCTTTAAGTTTCGAAGCCTGGGGCACCTGCGTTTAAATAGTTGATTTAGTTATTGACGATGCCAAACATCGACCATGTCCCGATCACCATCGGGATTTGGTTTTTAAAGCCTTAGCTTTCCTGTCGTAAATATTCTTTCATTTTGGTTGGTTTAAGTTGATTTGATATAAACTGGTTATTTGCTTACATATACTTTCCGGCCATCTATCCGGAACCGGACAATGCCCGTTTTTTCCATTAACCTCAGCACGGTGGACAAGTTCCTTGTCCTGGATAAAAACCCACCAAACCGGAAGTTTTCAGGGGCATCTGATTCATATACGATATCGACATTATACCATCTGGCAATCTTGCGCATATTGGTTCTGAAATCGTCATTTTTGAACAAAAACTCATTGTTTTTCCAGGAAACGGTCTCGCTTGGATCGACCTCCTGAACAGTAACTCCATTATTGCTTACAGTGGCCTGCTCATTTGGTTTAAGTATTTTCCAGGTATCCGCGGTGCTGAGCTTAATACTACCCTCTAATAAGGTTGTCCTTAGAGCAGGTTCATCGGCATAAGCATTGATGTTGAAATGGGTACCCAAAACTTCTACTTTCTGTTTGGCTGTTTTGATGATAAAGGGGTGTGTTTTATCTTTAGAAATCTCGAAATAACCTTCACCGGAAAGTTCTACCCTTCGGTCTTTGAGGTTATTGAAAGAAGTTGGGTATTTTAAGGAAGAGGCCGCATTTAAAAACACAAGTGAGCCGTCAGGCAGGCGGACCTGCATCTGCTCGCCACGGATAGTGGTCAGCGTATTGTACTCTAATTTTCCAGAACCGTTGTCCGCAATTTCGTAAATGATCTGCCCATCTTTGTTCTTGAAGATCCTCACACCGGATTGAGTGGCTATTTTTCCAGGTTTCAATTCATCAATCGGGATCTTTTCGCCACTGGCAAGGGTTAGTGTTGCTTTGTTTTTTCCTGGTGCAATATCATTTACATAATCAATTTTTAGATCAGTTGTAGGATAAGCTACGTAAAAATAGAAGCCTATACTTGCAACCAATAAAACCGAGGCGGCAGCAGTAATAATTGACCAAAGACGTACTTTTGTACGCTTTATATGTGTTTGATGTTGAAAAACATTTCGTAATACAGCAGATTTTTGATATTCAGTCAATCCGCACTCCTGATGTGGACGCTTATAATCATTGCTAATCAATTCTTCGATCTCATTAGCAAATACCGGATCGTTTACGTAATCCCACAATTCATATTTTTCTTCTTCTGATGCCTTTTGATCAGCATATAAATTGAAAATTTCACGAAGTCTGTTATTTGTCTTATCCATCAGGATTGGTATTAAGGTGAGTGTATCTTAATCCTTTACTAATGTTGACTTAAAAAGTGGGAGTGTAGGGTTAGTTGTAAGTCTTTTTTTTTAATAAAAAGATAGCAATCAGTTGATGTTCAATGTGTTTAATTTAAGCAAAGCAGCTATCAACATCGGGTATAGCAAGGCATGCTTTCTGAAATGTGAGCGAATTTTTCGGAGCGCCTGTTTCATATGCGCTCTCACTGTTTCTGTTGAGATATTCATTTGCAGCGCGGCTTCTTCATATTTCAAACCATCCTGATGACAAAGCTTGTAAGCCAGCCTTTGCTGCGGAGCAAGCTCTTGTAAAGCAATGTTGAGGATATTCACGGCATCGTTGTAATCAAGCAATTGTCCGGTTGAATCATCAAACTCTGTATGATTTTTTTGAAAATTAAGGTTAGACTCCGCCTCATTAGACAATTTCCTAAGTACATCAAAAATATGGTTGCGGACGGTACGATTTAAATAACCGCCAAAATTATCTATAGTTTTGAGCCGGTTCCTGCCTACCCATATTTTAATGAAGATATCTTGCACTATTTCCAGCGCCTGGTCTTGAGAATGTGTCAATCGCTTACTATGGACAAACACATCACTTTGATAGTGGTTGAATAAAATGCCAAATGCGTGTTGATCACCTTCAGCTATTTTAGCTAATACAGCTATTTCATCCTCCAGGGGCTTTACTGCCATTGATAATTAACTTCTACTCTTAAATTTATGAAACTCAATTCCAATGATAATTATAATTTTCGGATTTCTCGAAAATGTTATTATCGTTGATTTGAGTTCCGCCCGGTTTTAAGATTGGGTATTTAGCCAAAAATGGCCACTTGTTCCGCAGTTAAACTGACCTTCTATTCAGTGCGTAACTGACAATTTATTTCGGGCAAAGGTGACTATTTTTAGGCCAATAGCGTAGGCATACAATGATAAAGATGTTGGTAGCTGTTTGATTATCACCTTAGAGTGTTTGATTTGAACTATTTATATCATCAAGTATTTGTTAATTTTGAATATAAATTAAAAGGCGATATGCCTAAATTAAATGGAAAAAGCTAGCCGGTTAGTGGTGATTCAACAGGTATAGGTGCTGCTATTGTTTCATAGGCGGTAAAGCAGCGCACCTGTATCTTTGTATATGAAATAGGTAGCATGGGGATCAATGTGATTTGATCGTCTGGTTAATACGGTGCTATGGCTTGATTTTTTTATTACCTATAATAGCTATAATGATAATCATGAAAGAAATGGAATCACTGGAAGTGTTCTATCGGGATAAAATGGGCATTCTCCCCAGCGATATTTTTCGTAGAACGGGACACTTTAATGTATTTACAATGGAAGATTATACGGGTCCTAAACCTGCATATCCTATGCCGTACAGTCGTAAGGATTACTACAAAATTGCGCTGATTAAGGGAGCGCATACGGTAGAGTATGCTGACCAGACCTTTGAAGTTCAGTACAATATGCTCATGTTTGCCAATCCTCAGATACCGTATAACTGGACTCCTTCGAATGTTCAGCCAGTTGGGGCTTTTTGCGTGTTTACTGAAGATTACATGAAGGGATTTGGAAGCATTACAGACTATCCGCTTTATCAACCTGGCGGAACTCCCATATTAGATCTTAACGATGAAGACGCTGCAAAGGTGATGGAATTATTTCAACGAATGTTCGCTGAAATTTCTTCAGATTACATTTATAAATATGATGTATTACGAAACCAGGTATTCGAACTCATTCATGTAGGTCTTAAACTAAGACCGGCATTAACAGTTAAGAGAGAAGTGGAGTCTAATGCAAGTAATCGTATTGGTTCTTTATTTCATGAACTTTTAGAAAGGCAGTTTCCTATTGAATCTACGGTACAACAAGTGAGGCTAAAGACCGCTGGGGAATTTGCAGGCCAGCTCAACGTTCATATCAATCACCTTAATAGGGTATTAAAAAATACAATAGGCAAAACCACTACACAGTTGATTTCAGAGCGTCTGGCTTCCGAAGCAAGGGCCTTATTGAAACATACCAACTGGAATATCGGGGAAATTGCCTGGTGTTTGGGGTTCGATGATACCTCTAATTTTATTAAATTCTTCAAAAAACAAAATCTGACTACGCCTCATCAATTCCGATCTTAAAAGGCATAGTCGTTTATTAAAATTGTTTGTTATGCACTATTTTTAGTTTGAATGAGCCTTTTTCTGGCTTTCGTTGACCACTAACTTTGCTTCTATATTATTACTACTAATTTAAATAATAAAAATGGAAGCTTATATTTTAGAAAAAAACGGAGGATTAGAAAACTTAAAAAAAACCACTTTAGCTACACCAACAGTCAAAGCTGGTGAAGTGCTGATTCAGACTAAGTCGATTGGCATCAACCCGATCGATATTCAGGTCCGTGGTTCAAAAGATATTCTTGGTATGATCACTGGAGGTGTTTTTCATGAGCATGTAATTCTGGGATGGGATGTCGCGGGAATTGTTGAACAAGTTGGAGATGGAGTAATTGCTTTTAAACCAGGAGATGAGGTTTATGGTTTATTAAACATGCCTGGGCTAGGCAGTACATATGCTACTAAAGTAGTGGCGCAGGCTGATCAGTTGACACATAAGCCAGAAAATTTGTCTTTCACCTCCGCAGGAGCTACCCCAATGTCCGCTATGACAGCTTGGCAAGCGGTAATTTCTCTTGCTAATATCCAAAAAGGCGATAAAGTACTTATCCATGCAGCCTCTGGAGGTGTAGGCCACTTCGCTGTACAATTTGCAAAGGAGCGTGGTGCTTACGTCATTGGCACGGCTTCAGGTAAAAATGAAGAATTTGTACGCAGTTTAGGCGTAGATCAATTTTTGAATTACACAGAAAGCCCCTTTGAAACCAAAGTGAGTAATATAGATGTAGTGATTGATACTATCAACTCTGTCGAACATGTCTTGCGCTCGATTTCTGTAATTAAAAAAGGAGGACGTTTAGTTTACTTGCAACCGCATTTTGCAGAGTCACTTTCGGCAAAATTGGGAGAAAGCGTTGTAAGTGGCTTAGGTGTATTCGTGAATTCTTCGGGCAAAGTACTTACCGAAATCAGTACCCTTATCAAAGCAGGCAAAATTGCGCCCAAAATTACGCAGGTATTTCAATTTGATCAACTGCCAGACGCGCAAGCTGCGGTAGAATCCGGAAGAGCAACAGGCAAGATAGCTGTTGAAGTAAAATAAACAATATTTTATTTATGTGCGGAGCAATACGAAGATTATCTCGTGATATTTGGGAGGCAATCGACCGATTATGATTTATATGCACCTAAAAATAAGGCTTTTTAAAGCTAAATGGATATTACAATAAACCTATTATTTTATAAAAATCAATGATTACAGATCAAACAACAGATGGCTTAGCGAAAGCTTTGACCCAACAGGAAATCGATACCTTAAAAACATTTTATGGCTTATTCAGTAAACGTGATTACAGTGTGATCGAACAAATTCTAGCTCCGGATTGGCAGGATATTCCGCTAGGCCCAAATCAGCAGGACGGTCCTGCAGGATTTAAAAGTTTAGTACAAGGATTTACCGAGGCCTTTCCTGATGTGATCGTTAACGTACATGAAATCTTTGGCACTCACGAACGGGCAGGCGTACGGGCAGAAATGGTATTTACTCATGGCAATGAGTTTATGGGTATACCACCGACCAATCAGAAACTCACTATTGCTATCCATGAATTTCATCACTTGAAAAATGGGAGACTGGAAAAGACCTGGCACCTGGAAGACTGGTTGACTATGCTGCTGCAAACCGGTGCATGGCCCGCGAAATCAAATTAACTAACTAAAATTAACTAACTAAAGAGATTTTATTATATATGTATCCGGAACTAAAAGGAAAAGTTGCATTGATTACGGGTGCTTCCAAAGGCATCGGGAGGGGCATAGCTGAAAAATTAGCTTCTGAAGGTTTACAGCTCATACTTAATTATAGTTCAGATGACAGGGCCGCTCATGAAACTGCAAAGCTTATGGACGACTATGGAGTCAATTACCATTTAATCAAAGCGGATGTATCAAGCCTGACAGCGATTGAAAGATTGTACCAGCAGGCATTGAATAAATTTGGTCATATTGATATTGTAGTAGCAAATGCGGGTGTGGAGCTGGTAGATAGAGCATTTATTGACTACTCAGAAGAAGACTTTGATAAAATCTACAATCTGAATGTCAAAGGGACTTTCTTTGTCATGCAACAGGCAGCAAAATATCTTAGAAAAGAAGGCAGAATAATTCTGATCTCCTCTACTCAAAGCTTAAATGCTGAGACCGGTGCGGCGGTTTATGCATCTAGCAAAAGTGCAGGGAAAAAGTTTGTAGACATTCTAAGTAAAGAGCTCGGGAACAGATATATTACTGTTAATTCGGTTATGCCGGGTGTCATCGACCAAGCAGGGGTTATTACCGAAATCTCTGAGGAATTCAAACAACTTGTTCGCGACAATTCACCATTTGGACGCCTTGGTACCGTGGCGGACATAGGAAGAGTAGTTGCCTTTCTGGCATCTGATGAAGCCGCTTATATCAACGGTGAACATATTAAAGCGAATGGTGGTTCCAATTTTTAAGTCTATAGTCCACCCGCCATGCGGTTATGAAAATAGGCTAGATCTTAACCATGTGTTTCTGAATCTGAATGATTCCAATTCTTATTCTGGTTTTCACCGTTCCAATGGGTTGTTGAAATGTCCTGCCATTCATGCAGATCACAAATGTAAACAACCCTTCGTAAAATGTGCTTATGTCCTCAATTCCCGATCTGACAGGTGTCGAATCTGGAGCTGAATTGAGCAGTAGATATCATACCTGACATTTGATTTTTTCACAACCGTAAAACTCGTGAGTTCAAATTCTTCTGCTGCTAATGCTTCACATAGAAGAGGCCAAGGAGTCCAGTGAGTCCGTGATCAACATTGAAATGGGTCTTAGTTGCGGAAGCAAACAGCTAATTAGCGATAACCAGGACGATTACAAGGACTTTTTAACTCAGCATTCTGCAATCAAAAGCAAGGGCCTCCTTTTAGAAGAACGCTATATTGAAGAAGAGATAGGTAATGAATTGTATACCAAATACAAGTCAAGATACGATGTTGAAAAGTTTGAAATAGAGGGGAATTTGATGAAGTTGTCAAATCAAATATCTAACCTTAAAGAATCCGTTGATTTAGCTGTCGAATATGCCACTGATTACCTTTAAAGTGGCTTTCTGGCAATTGCCATACTAAGCAACAATTACAGCATTTGCTGTTTCGCCAAGGTATATTTTACAATAAGAAAACGGATGAATATCGAACCAATGAAATGAACTCGGTGTTTTTGTATTTAGCTTATTTTCAGAAAGTTACAAATTAAAATAAAAGCGGAACACCCGATTTATGTCTCGAATATTCCGCTTTTTCAATTTCGTAGCGGGGAGCAGAATCGAACTGCCGACCTCAGGGTTATGAATCCTGCGCTCTAACCATCTGAGCTACCCCGCCGGGCTCTTTTTTCTAAAGAGTTGCAAATATAGAATAAATTACTTTTCTTTAGAAATATATTTTTAAAAAAAGTCCAATCAATCAAAGTATAAGGGTTTTATCGATGTCAGAAAAGAAGAAATTTACGTTAGAATATGAATTGAGATCGTCTCCACGTATTTGTTTAGTTTTATAAGTGAGCCAAACGGCTTGTCTCAATGGTTTGCTGACGACGTGATTTTCCGGGATCAGGTGTATACATTTACATGGGATGATGAAGTGCAGAAAGCAAAACTCCTTAGCGTAAAAGAAAATAAGCTGGTCAAGTTTAAATGGGTAGACGATGAACCTCATTGTTATTTTGAGATGGAAATCGTACAGGACGAGCTGACCAATGATGTGGCTTTAGCCATCACGGACTTTGCGACCGATGAAACCCTCGCTGAGCGCAGGCAGATCTGGGATAACCAGATTACCTATTTACATAGCGTGCTGGGTGCCTAGATTTTTTCGCTTGCTTTGATTACCTTTGTGTATTGAAAAAGATCCACGTACTTCTGCTCAAAGCATTCATCAGGCCATTCTTCGTCACATTTTTTATTGTGATGTTCATTCTATTGATGTTCTTTCTTTTTAAGTACGTAGATGACTTAATCGGAAAGGGCTTTGAATGGTATGTGATCCTGGAGTTGATGTATTATGCATCCGCCGCTAACGTCTCCATGGCGCTGCCATTGTCGATCCTGCTCTCCTCCATCATGACCTTCGGTACCTTAGGGGAAAATTACGAGCTGGTAGCCATCAAGTCTGCCGGCATCTCCCTGCAGAAGGCGATGATGCCCTTGCTGGTGCTCATTACCTGCATCTCCATCAGTTCTTTTTTCTTTTCCGATTATATGCTCCCGAAAGCCAACCTTAAGTTTGGTTCTCTTTTGTGGGACATCAGGAACAAAAAACTTTCATTTCTGATTAAAGAGGGAGTCTTCAACAGCAGTATCCCCAATTACTCCATCCGCGTAGATAAAAAAGGTGCTGACGGTGTTACCCTGCATAATGTGATGATCTATGATCATACCAGCAACAATGGGATCGCCAAGATCATCATTGCCAAGGAAGGGAAGATGGCCAGTGACGACAAATACCTGCTGCTGAAATTGAAAGACGGCGTACGTTATGAAGAGTCCAGCGGCAAAAATGCATCTTACAACCCCAGGCAGGAGCTTACCCGCATGCGCTTTAAGGAAACGGACCAGAAATTCGACATCTCCAGCTTCAATATGAAGCGGACAGACGAACAGGGCTTCCGCAACAATACGCAGATGCTCAACCTGAAGGGGCTTACCAAAAAGCAGGACTCCCTGACCAAAGACCTGGATAGTACCAATAAGTATAACGCCACCGTAATCAACAATTACTTCAAACAAAATACCTACGTAAAAGGATACACCAGGGTGAAAGCTATACCGAAGGTGATCAAAGGAGATCTGCTGAATATGGTTCCGCAACCGCAGAAGCGCTCGGTGATCCAGAGTGCCTACGATCAGGCCAATTCGGTCAAGCAGAACGTCTCTGCACGTGTTGGCGACTTTGAGGAGCGTACCAAGAACATCATTAAGGTGCAGATTGAGTACCAGAAGAAATTTACACTTGCCTTTTCATGTCTGCTGCCGTTCTTCATCGGGGCTCCCCTGGGGGCGATCATCAGGAAAGGCGGACTGGGGCTTCCGGTGGTAATGGCAGTCGTGTTTTTCCTGATTTACCATGTGATCAGTACTGTAGCGGAAAAATCGGCGTTGACAGGTACCTTGCTGCCTTTCTTCGGTCCATGGCTGGCCATAATTGTATTGTCTCCGCTGGGTGCATTCCTTACTTATAAGGCGACAGTAGATTCGGCTTTATTTGACATCAGTGCCATCAAACAATTCTTTATCAATCTTTTCAAAAAGAAAAAATAAGCGCCTTTATTCCTTACGTATATATGATACTAGGAGCGTGGAAATTGCTCAGGAAGGTTGTAACTTTGTACAGTAATCTAAGAAAATGGAAATCAAATTAAATGCGATAGAAGAAGCTGTCGCTGACATTAAAGCTGGTAAAGTAATCATCGTTGTTGATGATGAAGACAGAGAGAACGAAGGTGACTTTCTGACCGCCGCTTCTAATGCAACCCCTGAAGTGATTAATTTCATGGCTACTTATGGTAGAGGATTAATTTGTGCTACTTTAACAGAACAGCGATGCGATGAGCTCAACCTGGAGCCTATGGTGGGCAAGAACACTGCCGCCTATGAAACCAATTTCACCGTTTCGGTGGATCTGCTGGGCCATGGCTGTACTACCGGGATCTCTGCATCCGACAGGTCAAAGACCATCAAGGCATTGATTGACCCTAAAACAGATCCCGCTGAACTCGGCAGACCCGGACATATCTTTCCGCTTCGTGCTTTAGACGGTGGCGTGCTCAGAAGGGCAGGGCATACTGAGGCCTGCGTGGATCTGGCCAGACTTGCGGGTATGGAGCCCGCAGGTGTGCTCGTGGAAATCCTGAAGGAAGATGGTGAAATGGCCAGGCTTCCGGATTTGATAAAAATTGCCGCTCAGCATCAGCTGAAAATTATATCGATCAAAGATCTGATTGCTTACCGCTTAAGTAAAGAAAGTCTGATCAAACAGGAAGTAACCGTAAACCTGCCTACGCAATGGGGCGATTTCAAAATGACTGCCTACACACAACTGGATAATGGTGCAACACACCTGGCCATCAGTAAAGGCGAATGGACAGTGGACGAAACCGTAATGGTAAGGGTCCACAGTTCTTGTGTTACTGGCGACATCTTTGGCTCCTGCCGCTGCGACTGTGGTCCTCAGTTGCATAAAGCAATGGAGATGATTGACAAAGAAGGCAAAGGACTGATCGTTTATATGAATCAGGAAGGTCGCGGTATCGGGCTGATCAATAAACTGCGTTCTTATAACCTCCAGGATGCTGGTTTTGATACCGTTGAAGCCAATATTGAACTCGGATTCAAAGGTGATGAACGTGACTATGGCGTAGGCGCTCAAATCCTTAGGGCAGAGGGTATTTCCAAAATGAAACTGATGTCAAACAACCCCACGAAACGTGCCGGTCTGATCGGCTACGGTCTTGAAGTGGTAGATAACATTTCTATTGAAATTGAAAGTAATGTACACAATGAGGTGTACCTGAAAACTAAAAGAGACAAAATGGGGCATCAGATTATGAAAGGATAGCCCCGGCTATTTCTTTTGATTCTTCTGCTGCTCAATTAGTATGGCCTCTCTGTTGATCAATTGTTTGGTCTTGGCAGGGAGGCCTTCTTTTGCCTTCTTCTTTTGAGCTCTGCGGTATTCTCCGGTAATCTTTTGCAGGAACTCCCTGAAGCTGTCAAACTGTTGGGTATAAATAAGGCCCATCGAGGTTACATTGTTGTTTTGATTGACACCGGTATTGGTAAAGATGGTCTGCTGTGTCGGCGGTTTGTTGGCTAACTTACCAATCAGGGTACCGTCTTTTTTGATCAGTCCCAGGATCTCGACCTCACCACCTACGTTGTTTCTGCTGAATCCCGATAGCGACAGGTCATTTAGATTCCCCCTGTTCACAATTCCGGCATTGAGGATGATCCTGTCGTTGAAAAAGCGGAATGAGGCATTGGCTTCATTGAATGAGCGGATGTTTATATCCACAAAGTCCAGGTTCAATGAAGACAATACGTTGTTGAACTGATTGAACAGCAGCTCTGTAGCTGTGCTGGTTACCCCAGAAGTCAGCTGTCGCCCAAGATCTTCCTGTCCGGTTCCCGGTGCGAAACTTCGCCTGATGATCAGACTCAGTGCCTGCAGGTTCAGGTTGTTGGAATCATTGAAATAAGTTTGCATCTCTTCCTTGATGGCGGGATTGGAAGGGAAAAAGATGTCCAGCTTGATGTCGGGTTTCATCAGCAGTCCGGACAAGCCCATCTCCACCTCGGTAGGTATCCTGTCGTCACTGCCACCATCTCTGTTTGCTGCTGTGTAAAGGTCTCTCAAGCTCGCTCTAAGCGCATATATGGCTTTCAGCTGGATCTGGGCCATCGTCGGATTTCCCGTCCAGCGGATGGTTCCTCCCTGGCGGATGGTAAATTTCTTATTGATGACCTCCTGCGCGGTGAAATCAAAACTTCCGCTTTCAATGATGTAATCACCGGACATTTCAAAATCTCCCAGACTATTGATCTTCAATGTCAGGTCGGTCGCATTTCCTTTTCCGCTGAGCTTTCCAAGACTGGTGTATATGTTGGCGGTGCTGTTGGGGTCAACATCCAGTTTCAGGTTCATGGTGAGCCCATCAAAGCTGGTTTGTTTTCTGACAATCTTGGTTGTGTCCCTGGACACGAAAGTGATAAAATCTTTTGTGGAAACGGTCTCCGAACTATTGAGAGGAAGGTTGAAAACTGTTCCTTTTTCCGTTTTAGCGTCGATGTCTATCGACATCCTATTAGTTGGCCCCTTGAAAATAAAAGTACCACTGCCATATGCCTGACCAAAATAAACAGGGTTGTCTTTTTCTGTTGTATTGAGCGCCATGAAGTTTTTAGCCTTCACGACCACATCTATAGTAGGCGTATTGATGTTGTTCAGATCTACAGTGCCATTCGCTACCGCTTCGTTACGGTCCTTGTCCAGTAATTTCAGGTCTTCAATTTTAATGACGCTGTTGTTTACCGTAACTTTGTCGTTTAAAGTATAGGCGGTCTGCAGATAATTGATGGTCATATTGCCCTCAGTAAATGAGATGTCACCATTGATTTCCGGCTTGCTGAAAGGACCTTTGACAGTAAGTTCAGCAGAAATGTCACCCTTCAGGTTGGAAACCAGTTGTTTTACAAAAGGTTCCAGCACAGCAAGTTTACTCTCATTGAGCTTCACGGCCAGGTTAATTTCTTTCTTTTCCAGATCCAGCTTCCCCTTCGCACTCAGGGTTTCCGAGTTGTCGGCAATGATGGAGGTGTAGATGTTGGCGGCATTTTCTTGCTGATCAAAAGAGGAGGTATCGGTCAGCTCTCCAATATAGGTGTCATTGAAGGTGAGGGAATCAATCTTGATGTTGTCGGAGATTCTGGGCGCCTTTAAGATATGGTGCAGTTTTGTTTCTCCATTGACACGGCCCGCGAGTTTGACGCCCAAGGTCTTAACAAAGGGGTTCAGGGTTTTCAGGTCGAACTTCTTAAAGCCCAAGGTGAGCAGGTCATCGGGGTCTTTCGACAAAGTGCCGTCGATCGTCAACAGCTGATCGCCGTTGCTCAGGTCGAAATTGCTGATTTCTGTTTTTCCGGCATTGAAACTGATGCGTACCTTCTCCTGGATCTTCCAGTCTTCATTGTTGATTTTAAGTGTGGAAGGGAGAATGCTGACACGCCCTGCAGTATCCGCACCGAATTCTACCAATCCATTTAAATCCAGTTGGTTATCATCTTCCGCATTGGAAAGTTTGACATTCAGCGTGAGGCTGTCATTACGGAGGATATTTGAAATGTTGACATTCTTGATGTAAAGACTGTCGTTCAGGTCCACCCGGTCTGAAGTCACAATGGCTTGCAGCTGATTGGTGGTCGTGTTCTCATCCACGATGATGTTATTTAGGACTATCCCTTGATACTTCAGCTTTTTCACAAATCCATTGAGGGTGGCAATGTTGTTGGGCGAATCGAAATTACCAATGAATATCGCTTGTTCATCAATTTCAAGGCCGGGCACCAGCAGTGGCGCGATGGGTTCAAACTTTTTGATGGCAAGGTTGAACTGAAAGATCTGGTCCTTATATTTAAAGATGTCTGTCTTTAGTGAAGGGATGTATTGCTTGGCCAGTGCTTTATAATAGGATGGAAGCGTATTCAGATCGTACTGGCCTTTGATGCTTGCATCGAGGATATCGGAGTTGATGGTCAGGCTTCTTTCCTTGCCCACACCATTGGCAGAAAGCTGCACTGAGTCGATATGATAAATCCCCTTTACGTTATTGAGCAGTATATGTTGCACCAATAGTTTTCCCTGGATGTTGTCGAGGTTGTTACCGGTAAAGTTGGTGCTAAACGTAGCGTCAACCTGAAGCGAGTCTTTGTATAATTTTAGCGCTCTAAGCCTCGCTTGTTTGATCGTTGCCTTGAAGTTAAAAGCAGGAAGTTCGTTGTTGAGGTTTACACCGCCGTCGAACACCAGTTTTAGATTTTTATCATTGACCCTCAGTTGTCCGTCGAAATACCTCTTTTCAAAGGTTCCATCGATGGTGACATTCCGGTACCTGTATTTATTGAAGTCCAGGTATTGAATGTCGCCATTTAGTTTTTCATACAGGTTTTTCAACTCCGTGCCGCGGCCCTTAACGTTTAACGAGGCCGTGATCTGGCCGAGACTTTTTTCATTGATCAGATCACCGATGTTGAAGTCGTAGGTTTTGACATTTCCTGAATAAGAAGGCGTTCCGGACTTATCGATTTTCATGTTGACATCTGAGACCACTCGTCCGAGCTTCGTTTTGAACTCTCCGTAAGCGATGAAGTCATTCTGAAAGCCAGTGAAAGAGCCGTTGAAGTTGATGTTCCCGAACTTGTTGATGATATCCGGAATCACTTTTACCGGCTTGCCGGTCACGCCGCGAAGCAGTTGATCCAGGTCTTTCTTATTGGTGCCCGCCATTTCAATTTTAAGGTCCATAAAGGTCTCTTTAAAATAGGGCAGGCCTTTCAAATTAAAATCTCCTTTGATGTAGGTTGCCTGGCCGCCTTTGATGCTCAGCTTTTTCGCCCTGAGGTTGTTGACTAAACCGGTTACCTGACCATCAATGTCAAGCTCCAGATTCATCTGGTCAAGCGCCGATGTAAAAAAGGAGATGTCTTTTGAAGCAATATGGCTGTTTTTGAAGTTCGCCTTCATCCGGATTTTATTGAAGTAGTCGTTAAAATCCTTAAAGCTGTTGTAGCTCATGCTGAAGTAATCGGTCAGGTGACTCCTGTTTGTCTCCAGCACCAGTTTCTGCAGTTCGATTCTGTTGGAATCTACAGTCGTAAAAGCACTCAGGTTTTTAAGGTAAAAGCCACTTTTCTCTTTAAAACTCAGGTTCTTGATGTCTGCCTGTAGAAAATGATCGGTGGTATTGATCTTTTCGAGGATGCCGTTGAGGTTGCTCAGGTGTACATCTTCAAAGTTCACGCCCTTAATGACGGTATCTATTTTCAGGTTTTTATATTTGAAGGACAGGTTGTTGAGGATAACCCTATCGAATGTGATTTCAAAAGGTTTGCTTTTCTTTTTAACAGTGGGCTCTCCGGAACTGAAATAGTTGATGATGAAACTCAGGTTGGTAGATTCATCTTTGTAGGACTTCAGGAAAAATAAACCGTCATTCAGCTGTACCGTACTGATGTCGATGACCCTTTCCTTAAGTGAGAACTTGCTGATGTCCACCATCAGTTTAGGGCTGCTCAGTAAAGTATCTTTCTGTTGATCCAGAACCAAGAGGTTTTCCAGGACGACAGACTTGAATGGTTTGATATAAAGTCCGCTAAGTGATACGGTGGTATTGAGCTCTTTGGAAAGATAAGAAGCTGCTTTTTTAGCTATAAAAGTCTGTACTGGCTTGAATTGGATGGCAAATAGAAGCACTACAACAAGTAATAACACTGATGCGACAATCCAAAGAAGTATTTTTAATAGTTTTTTAATAGTTTTGTAGCTTAATAATAATCATTGTGCCAGTAATACTTGCTATCGAATCTTCTTGTGATGAAACGTCAGTTGCTATCTGTAACAACGGCAAAATTACTGCCAATGTTATTGCCAACCAAACAATTCATGAAAATTATGGCGGTGTAATCCCTGAATTGGCTTCAAGGGTACATCAGCAAAATATCGTCCCCGTGATACAGCAGGCATTAAAAGATGCTAATGTAACTAAAAAGGAGCTAAATGCGGTCGCTTTTACACGCGGACCGGGATTATTGGGTTCATTGCTCGTCGGTGTGTCCTTCGCAAAATCATTTGCGCTGGCGCTGGACCTGCCCCTGATTTCGGTAAACCACATGCATGCGCATATCCTGGCCCACTTCATTGATGATCCAAAGCCTTCGTTTCCTTTTCTATGTCTTACCGTCTCTGGTGGACACACCCAGATTGTGCTGGTGAAAGACTATTTTGACATGGAGATTGTTGGCGAGACATTGGATGACGCTGCCGGTGAGGCTTTTGATAAGACCGCTAAGATTTTGAACCTTCCTTATCCTGGTGGTCCGCTGATCGATAAATATGCAGCATCGGGTGATCCTTTGGCTTTTAAGTTTCCCGAGCCGCAGATCAAAGACCTGAATTACAGTTTCAGCGGACTGAAAACAGCAATCTTATATTTTATCAGGAAACAGGAGCTGGAAAATCCTAACTTTATTGAAGAGCGACTGGCGGATATTTGTGCTTCAGTGCAGCATAGCATTGTGTACATCCTGTTGAACAAGCTGAAAAAAGCAGCTAAGCAATATGGGATTAAACAAATTGCGATTGCCGGTGGGGTTTCAGCGAATAGCGGATTGAGAAATACGCTGGCCGCAACCGCAGAAAAAGAAGGATGGGAAGTGTTTATTCCTGCTTTTCAATATTGTACAGACAACGCAGGTATGATTGCTATTGCCGGTTACCAGAAATACCTGAAGCAGGATTTTGTGGGACAGGAGGTATCACCAATGTCAAGAATGGAGTTTTAATAGTCCCCTCAGGGAATGATATAATCAAAAAAATTATGAATACAACGAGTTTTATCTTTTTCGGTCTGATGCTCATCCCATTTGTCATCTTTATCATTTGGTTGGTGAAGCAGGATAACAGGAAAAACTATCTTGGACTTGCAGTACTTGCGGCTGCAATCATTGTTGCGGTGATTGTTGCGATCTATGTAGACGCCAAGTTTATGAATTTGCATCAGCAGCTAAAATAATCTGTTTGCTGTAATGACGTCATCATCATGGTGGTCCCTTTCCTACCGCTGATATGATGGGGAATTAAAGCATACGTCAGATACCATCATGTATAAAAAAAGCCGACAGTGCTGAAAACGCTATCGGCTTTTTTATATATTACTAAAGGTTATTCCCCTTTTTCTTCCAGTTTCTCACCGGTTACCTCTGCTCTGATCTTTGCTTCGATTTCTTCAGAAAGCTCAGGGTTGTCCAATAACAGTTGTTTTACCGCATCTCTTCCCTGACCCAGTTTCGTATCACCATACGAGAACCATGAACCTGCTTTCTTGATGATGTTAAAGTCAACACCCAGGTCAATGATCTCTCCTGTTTTGGAGATACCCTCACCGAACATGATGTCGAACTCTGCAATCCGGAAAGGAGGGGCCACTTTATTTTTAACGATTTTCACTTTTACCCTGTTTCCTGCAACCTCATCAGAATCTTTAATCTGTGAAGTTCTGCGAATGTCCAGACGTACTGAAGCATAGAATTTCAAAGCGTTACCACCCGTTGTGGTTTCCGGATTTCCGAACATCACACCGATTTTCTCACGCAGCTGGTTGATGAAGATACAGCAGCATCCTGTTTTAGAGATCGTACCTGTCAGTTTACGCAAAGCCTGTGACATCAGACGTGCATGAAGACCCATTTTGGAATCACCCATTTCACCTTCGATCTCCGCTTTCGGAACCAATGCAGCTACAGAGTCAATTACAATCACGTCAATTGCTCCCGACCTGATCAGGTTGTCTGCAATCTCCAGCGCCTGCTCACCGTTGTCCGGTTGTGAAATCAACAGGTTGTCTACATCTACACCCAGTTTCTTTGCATATCCTTTATCAAAAGCATGCTCCGCATCTACAATCGCTGCAAGACCACCCTTTTTCTGTGCCTCAGCAATGATGTGTGTAGCCAGGGTTGTTTTACCGGAAGACTCCGGACCATAAATCTCGATGATCCTTCCTTTGGGAACACCACCAATACCTAAGGCAATGTCCAGGCTGATGGAGCCAGTGGAAATAGATTCAATAGGCTCTACAGGATTGTCCCCTAATTTCATTACGGTACCCTTGCCATATGATTTCTCTAACTTGTCTAAAGTCAGTTGTAGTGCTTTTAATTTGTCTGCGTTTGCGCTCATATTGTAAATTCTGTGAGTAGGAGTGCTAATTATGTTAGCAAATATAAGTTAAGGTTTAGTTCCTGACAAGAGGTTGGTAAAATATTTTTTGATTGTTATTAATTTTCGCTAATTATTTTAGTTAATTTATTATTCTGCTGAAAATATTTGCAAATATTGGTAATCTCGCACACGTTGCATTTCGGCGATCTGGCTACACATACATAACGACCGTGAAGGATCAGCCAGTGGTGAGCAATGTGTATGGTATGCTGAGGCAGGTTTTTAACCAAATCTTTTTCTACTGCTAAGGGAGTCTTTCCTGCTGAAAGGCCGATTCTTCTTGCCACACGATACACATGGGTGTCTACCGCCATGGCCGGTGCATTATAGATAACGGAGGCAATAACATTGGCCGTCTTTCGGCCCACACCTGGCATCTTCTGGAGCTCCTTCACATCAGAAGGCACTTCATTGTTAAAATCATGCAGCAACATGTTGGCCATTCCTACGAGGTGTTTTGCCTTGTTGTTGGGGTAACTTACACTTCGGATGTAATCAAATACAATGTCCGGTGTGACATCCGCCAGGGCCTTTGCATTTGGAAAACGCTGGAACAGCGCAGGGGTGACCTGGTTGATGCGTTTATCCGTACACTGTGCAGAGAGAATGACTGCTACAAGCAGCTGAAAAGGGTTGTTGTAAT
>Ga0157373_10001385_pt1 | contig 18586 bp, 10 predicted proteins | sample C65metaG_FD_113460 | JGI IMG/M metagenome (GOLD analysis project Ga0157373, IMG submission 113460) | Corn rhizosphere microbial communities from Kellogg Biological Station, Michigan, USA - C6-5 metaG | ecosystem: Host-associated > Plants > Roots > Rhizosphere > Soil | place: USA: Michigan... | reverse complement strand
GTCGGCCGCAGATCAGGTAGTGGTGGGAGATGTTACCCCCAAATATATGGGGACTTTCGGTGCCAACCTGCAATACCAGGGACTAACTGTCAACTTCGCTTTCAGCTACAGGCTGGGTGGGCAGCTTTACAATTCAACGTTAGTGGATAAGGTAGAAAATGCCGATATCAACAAAAACGTGGATGTACGCTTCCTTACTGAGCGATGGAAAACTCCAGGACAATACTCGCTGTTCAAGGATATCGCCGACAACTCATTGACGAGGCCCACTTCCAGGTTTGTGCAGAACAACAGTGAGGTGATCTTCTCTTCTGTCAACATCGGTTATGACTTCAGCAAAATGAAGTTCGTAAAGGCCTTGAAGATGAGCACGCTGAGCGCCACGTTGAATGCAAATGACCTTGGTCGCATTGGCACTGTGAAAACAGAACGCGGTCTGGACTATCCATTTGCAAGAACCATTTCCATGTCCCTACAAGCTAACTTTTAACCGCTGAACTTATGAACATAAACTATAAAATATACTTTCTCCTTGTTGCTGTTGCCGGGTTTTCATCCTGTAAAAAATGGCTGGATGTTAAACCAAAAACTCAGATTGAATCTGGTGATCATTTTAAGACAGAACAGGGCTTTCAGGATGCGCTGACAGGGGTATACCTCAACATGGCCAAGCCGGCAGTGTACGGTAAGGAGCTGAGTTATGGCCTGGTCGATGTGCTGGGAAAGAACTATACACAGTTTTATTATTCTGAAGATTATCTGAATGACTCCAGATACAACTATGCCTTCAGGTCCACAAAGGCACGTATCGATGCCGTATGGAAGGAGAGTTACTTCAGCATTGCCAATGTCAATAATCTGATTGCAAACCTTGAGACGGCGGACCGCAACCTGTTTGAGGGCGCGAACTATAACGTAATCAAGGGTGAGGCTTACGCATTGCGTGCCTTCAATCATTTTGACCTCCTGCGCTTATTCGCTCCGGCGCCCTCCGTTGCTGGCGGCAATGTGAAAGCCATTCCTTACCGCAGCAGCTTTGAAAATGGAAATGTGCAGGTAGGGACGGTTGCGGAGTTCATCGCCAAACTGATTGCTGATCTTGAACTGGCATCTTCCTTACTGAAAGATTCGGATCCTATTGCCTCAACTACAAATGCTCCAGCGGGTGGCTACCTCAGAGACCGTACCTTCAAGCTGAATTACTATGCCGTGCGAGCCTTGATGGCGCGTATTTACCTGTATCAGGGTGACAAGGATAAGGCGCTGGCCTGTGCGAAAGAGGTGATCGAATCTCAGAAGTTTCCGGCAACATCGGTAAGCCAAATTGTTGCAGGCAACAAGATCATGTCTACAGAGGTGATTTTCAGTTTGTATAAAAATACGCTGGCTGCAGACTACAACTTCAGCTTCTCCGGTGTGCCCACCAGCACCGGGATGTACCTGAGCAGCTCCGAATGGTCTGATGTGTATGAGCTATCAAATGGTGGTTCTTCGGATTATAGATATTTGTATCAGACAGAGATCGTTAACTATAGTCGCTATACCACGAAGTTCCGCCCTGCGGCGAATGGTACTTCTGGTACGGCCTGGGAAAACAGGCTTCCACTGATGCGTGTATCGGAGATGTACGACATCGCCGCTGAATGCCTTGCAGAAACAGATCCGGGAAGCGCAGTAGGATACCTGAATGCCATAAGGGCTACCCGTAACCTGCCCGGTTTGCCAAATGGCTTGACGACCGCAGTCATCCAGAACGAAGTATTTAAGGAGTACAGAAAAGACTTCATCACTGAAGGACAACTTTTCTTTTACTACAAGCGACTGAACAAAGCACAGATTGCCTTCTCTCAAATTCCTGGAGATGCCAAAGTGTACGTGTTGCCACTCCCTGATGATGAAATCGAATTCGGTAATCAATAAACTTAAAGAAAAGACAATGAAATTTTATACCAAGATATTTTTTGTACTGATGCTGATCGGCAGCATTGGAACTTCCTGTAGTAAGGACATCATGGGCTACGAAGATGAGCCCGCTGTATATTTCTTTGAACGTTTTGCCATCAATGCCACCAATGTCTCGGAGGTATATGAGCGTTCTTTCTCTTTCGTGCCTTTTCCGGAAACAGTAACGGATACTACCTTATACATTAAGGTGAAGATCATGGGTAATGTGTCGGCAGCCGACCGTACGTTCTACGCTGAGCCGGCTGATCCTGCGACAAATGCTATTGCGGGTACTGACTATGAGTTGTTGCCAGGTACTATTAAGGCCAGCCAAATGGAGGGGCTGCTCCCAGTGGTATTACATCGTACCGAAGCCATGAAGACGGAAATCAAAAAGCTGAAATTTAAAATTGCAGACCGCGGCGATTTCAAGATGGGAACGGTAGAACGGAGCTTTTTTACGCTCACCTGGAATGATGCTTATCTGAAACCTGACAACTGGGATACCTTACCGGGCATAGCGCAGTATTTTGGCGCTTACAGCATTGCGAAGTACAAGTTTATTATTGAGGTGCTGGGCATCAGCCAATTTCCGATGCAGACAGCGGGATATAATCCTGCACAATATTCGGGTGCACAGATGCAGGATTTTAAAGCACAGCTGAAGTCGGCACTACAGGTATATAACAATACCCACAGCACTCCGCTGATGGATGAATTCAACAATGCCGTCACTTTTCCATAACCCCAACTGATACTGAATATGAAATCTTTAAAAATATATGCATTGTTGCTTTTTTTCTGTATCGCCGGAATCTGCGCCTGCAAAAAGGATCTTGGCAATTACAATTTTACTGATGTGGATGCTCCGACAAGAGATACATTGGAAATACCAGCGGCCTATAACATTGAGCAGTTTGCTGATTTTAAGGTCGATCCGAAAATAAATTACCAGGGTGATGAAGCAAATTTAAGCTACCAATGGCTGGCTTATCCTAAATCGTCTTCCGGCGCTACAGCGGGTGTGCCTACGATCATCTCCGATCAGAAAATGTTAGATGTGAAGTTGAACCTTGCTCCCGGGAATTACTACCTGGAGCTGGTCATTACCGACAAAACCAATGGGTTGAAGACCACCAGCAGAAACCTGCTGAATGTACTGGCCCTGATCGAAAACGGATGGCTCGTGCTGCATTCTCAAAATGCGGAAAGTGATGTGGATTTCATCACCAACGGCAACCTTTATCCGGGGGCTGTCGCTAAACGGCTGACGAATATCCTGTCGGCACAGAACGGTGGGAAAATGAAAGGCGAGGGGCTGATGATTGGCTACAGCAGAAGGGTGAACACGGCATTCAACTGGATCACGGTTAGTACCGAGCAGGAGCTGAAAAGGTTCAACAGTTTTAACTTTACCTTCCTCTCAGGGGGGCAGCAGCTGTTCAGGCGCACGCAAACGGCATTTGACTTCGCTTTTCACCTCAATAACTTCGGCAATGAGCTGATCATCGGCAGAAATGGTAAGCTCTTTGGCATGACATGGACGCTGGTGCAGGAGGCTTTATACCCTGGTGTATTCAATGGTGATTATAATCTGGCGCCATACATGGCCTTCAATGACTTCGGTCCGCTGGGTGGACTGGTTTATGACCAGAAGAACAGCAAGTTCATGTATACCACCCAGATTCCTGCAAACCTGACATTGGTAGACTTCAGGCCGGCGGTGTCAGGTCAGCCATTCAACCTGGCAAATGTAGGTAAGGACATCTTATTTATGGACCGTGGTTTTGGCAACAATGCTTATGCTTTCTTTAAGGATAAAACCGGTAATGGCAGATGGTTCTATATAGTGAACCTCCAAAAGCCCGATGCGGGCGACCTGGCACTGGCTGCTCACGACATGACGGCGCTGCCGGAAATTCAGGATGCGAAATTCTTCCAGGTGGGCGACCTGGGTAATGTGGCCTTGTATGCTACAGAGCGCAATATCTACAGTTTTGACTATTCGGGATCACAGACCGCTACTCAGGTTTTTAGTGGTATCCCCGCCGGAGAGGTCATCACCAGCATGAAAATCTACAAACCTAAACTGAATGGCAATAATATCGGGAATGATTTCGCCACCACGAACAATACCGTATTGTACGTGGCGACCTGGAATGGCAGCGAGGGTAAGCTGTATGAGCTGCGCATGAATGTGGCCAGCGGCGCACTTTCAGCCACTCCATTGAATGTGTATACCGGGTTTGGAAGGATCAAAGACATGATTGCCAAGTTCAGGGGAACAGGCATCTAAAAAATGAAAGAAATAACTGACGATCATAAAACAACTAACAATCATAAAATGACTATCAAGAGCGTATTAATGACAATGGCCCTGACCGCAGCCGCTGCTGCGGTGCAGGCGCAATCGGATCGTGTGATCTCACAGAAAGAGAAGGATTACAATGTGTCCTACCATGAGCCGGATTCCATGAAGGCCCTGGCTGTGGGAGAGAAGTTCCTGAAAGATTATCCGGTATCGAAAGCGGATGCGAAAGATGACCGGGCACGGGGGATAGGCTATCACCGTGTATATTATAACATGATCGCCGCTCGCCCTTCTCTGGTAGACGCCAACATTAAGCGTTTCTATGATGAGCTCCCATTTTTAACAGTGTCAGAACTGTACTACCGCAAGGTTCAAATGTTTAATCTCCATAAACTGGCCAAGCCTGAGGAGCTGGTAGGCCGTTCAACGACGCTGATCAATAAACTGAAAATGTTCCAGGGACACCAGCCGGCCGATATGGCTGATCTTTCTGCCCAGGAATGGGAGAAACGTTTCGATGGTGTATATTTCCCATCGCTGTTAACGCACTTCAGCATATTAAAAGACACGAAAAAACTGAAAGAGGCTGAACCTGTTGCTGCCGAGCTGCTGAGTCGTTATGGATATGGGATAGCCTCGTTTAATGAAGACTATGTGAACTACCTGTCGCTTGCAGGTGAAAAAGAGAAAATGATGAAAGCGCTGCAGTCTAGCGTTAACGCTAACCAGGCGAGTCCGGCCATGCTGGAAATGCTCAAAAAAGACTACCTGGCAAAAAATAAAGATGCCAATGGCTTTGAGGCCTACATAGAGTCTTTGAAAAGTCAGGAGGGCAAGGTTAAACTGGAAAGTGAAATGAAGGCCCAGATGATTCGAAAAGAGATTCCCGGTTTTAAAGTGTATGACAGTAATGGAAATCTGGTGAACTCCAAAGACTGGAAAGGAAAGATTGTTGTGCTGGACTTCTTTTCGTCCTGGTGTGTGCCTTGTAAGGCTTCTTTTCCAGGGATGAAGATGGCAATGGAAAGCCTGGCGAACGATAAAGATGTGGTCTTTTATTACATGGACAACCAGGAACATAGCAAAGACTACAAGACTACGGTAATGAAATATATGAAAGACAACAACTTTCCATTCAACGTGCTTTTCGATAATGAAGGGGACAAAGGGGTTAACAATGAAGTATGTAAGCTGCTGGGGGTGACCGCCATTCCGCGTAAGATGATCATGGACAAGGAAGGTTACGTTCGGTTCGATATGGACAGTTATTACGGTAGCCCAACGAAACTCGCAGATGAGATTAAAATTATGGTGGAACTGGTAAAGAAAGGTAAATAGGAAAATGAGAAGATTAATGATGCTCCTGAGCTGCCTTTTAAGTACGGTAGTGATGGCAAATGCCCAAGGGATTAATTTCCAGAAAAACAAGAGCTGGGATGAGGTGGTTGCCCTGGCGAAGAAAAGTAAAAAGTACATTTTTGTGAACTGTTATATGTTAGAAGGGAAGCCTTGCATAGAAATGGCAGAAAATGTTTTCCCAAAGAAGGTGGTCGGCGACTTCTACAATAAGAACTTTGTGAATGTGTCTATTGATATGGACATCGCAGCCACAGACGCGGTATCAACGGCAAGAAAAGCAGATGCGGATACCATTCGCGGCAGGTATCATGTGAATGGTTATCCCAATTACCTGTTTATTAATCCGGAGGGAAAGATTGTACATCAGTATATCGGATCGCAAAGTCCGGAAGACTTTATCCGTACAGGAAAGGATGCGCTGAATCCTAAAAAGCAGTTGTACACCAGAATTGATGCTTTTAAGGCAGGTGCAAGAGATACCGCGGTCATGCTGCAGCTGATTAAAGAGACCTCTAACCTGAGCATGGCGGAAGCAAAGGAGCTTACCGAAGCTTACCTTGCCCTCAAGTCAGATGCCGAGCAGGCAAACCCGCAGGACATCAGCATTATTCAATTTGTGCTGAGAGATCGCGAACGCGCACAAAAGCTCGCTGCGCAATATATTTCAGGTTTAACACCAGCACAGAAAATGGAGGCCGGAAATGTGAATTTTATCCTCTTCAATGACCCTGATCAAGAGTCGGCAGTGAAACTGGCTACGGCGTTTGTGGATCAGGCGCCGGATAGTCTGATGCTGAAAAACTCCCAGAATGTGAGAACGGCCGCCCGCCTGGCTACCTTGCAGGGGGTGAATAGTGCCAGCTTTAAGTTTCTGCAGCGCAATCGTACCGCTGCGGAGAAGGTGCTTGGCATGAGCGGATCACTGAACGGCATGATGGACAAGCTGATTTTTGCTGAGCTCGTGGTTCCTGTGATGAAACCTGCCAGCACCAGCGGTGTGGCGGAGATGGACTGGCTGCAATTGGAGAAAGACCTGGCCGAGAAAGTTTCGGCAACGGACGCAAACCGCAATGTGATGGGCGCGAAGATTGAATGGTATGCCTTCAAGAAAAACTGGCCCGAGTTCACCAAAACCATTGTATTGATGGATAAGAAGTACGGTGATATGTTAGCGGATTATGAGGTGAGCAGTAAAGTAGCCTTTCCGATTTTTATGAGAAGTAAACAAGAGGAAGAGTTACAGTATGCGCTTGGCCGACTAAGCCCGATTGTGAAACATGCTTCCGCCTCTCCAGGTCAGTTACATGCCTACGCGAACCTGCTTTATAAAACAGGTAAGAAAGACGAAGCGATTCAATATGAAAAGAAAGCGCAGTCGTTAATGCCAGATAACAAATCTTTTCAGGATGCATTGGAAAAGATGAATAGCGGCAAACCTACCTGGGAGGAAAATTAGGAATTGATACCTACTACTGCAGTGGTCATTGATATCAATAAAGGCGTATCAGTTTAAACTGATACGCCTTTATCTTTTTTATCTGCCTCTTGGCAATGTTTGTTACCGGTAAAACCCAAATAAGTTACAATGGATTCTGACTGAGGTTGTCCAGGTTCACCTCGCGCTGAGGAATCTGTAGCAGCAATTTGTTTTCTGTTACCTGATAAGAGCCGGCAGGAATGGTAGTTGGTTTCAGGGCAATTTCCCGTTGTCCATGGGCGTTCATGACCGCGACAGCTGTTCCTGTACGAACGAGATCATACCATCTGTGGTTCTCAAAGGCAAGTTCCACCTGGCGTTCGTGGTAGATGGCCTCCCTAAAGGCTTGTTGGGAGGTTACGTTCAGGGCAGGGACCGGGTTTCCGGAGGTTTTAGCGCCCAGACCGGCACGTAGCCTTAAGGCGTTCAAAAGATTGAAGGCTTCTCCGTTAGCAACAAATCCTTGTTCATTTAAACATTCTGCAATCATCAGGGTCACATCTGCATAACGGATGATGGGAAAGTTGACATTTGTTTGTCCGGGTTGGATGAAACCATGGTTGTACTTTTTGATGTAAGGGGCGGCAGTAAATGTTCCGCCGATGGTGAATCCTTCTGCCAGGGAAACGTCTTTTCTGACGTCACCAGGTTCGTAGGCAGCAATCAGGTCTGCTGTAGGGGTGTTCCATCCTGAGTTATAGTTGAGGTTGGTTCCTGGATCCTGTGTAACCACATTTCCTGAATTGAAAGGTGCAAACTGGTACAGGAAATTGCTGGCCAGATCAGGCACGGAGCCAAGGTATTGTATTTCAAATACTGATTCCGTGTTGTTCTTGTTGGTAGGGGTGAAGATGCTGGCATAGGTACCCATCAATGAATATCCGGTTACCTTTCTAAGTGCAGTGAGGGCATCACCAAACTTCTTCTGTGTCATGTACACCTCGCCGAGGATGGCGTTGGCAGTACCTTTGGTTACACGTCCTTTATCAGCTGCAGCATAGTCGCCCACCGCAGGTAGTTTTTCTGCAGCATCAGTAAGGTCAGCGATGATCTGCTTGTATATTTCGTCTACCGGGGCGCGACCTTTGGACTGTGCGTCCGCGGGAACTTTGACCACGTCCAGACGCAATGGTACAGAGCCAAATTGCCTGACAAGGTTAAAATAATGAAATGCGCGTAGTGTTTTCACCTCGCCGATAGCCTGATTCTTTGCCTGGTCGGACATCGGGATGCGGTCGACGTGGTCGAGGACATCGTTGCAGCGCGCAATTCCGTTATAACTCTGCTGCCAGAATCCTTGCAGGAGTGTGTTGGTAGAGTTCAGTTGAAACTGGTCGACAAACTCCCGGTTTTCCTGTCCGCGTTCCGGTGGATTGTATTGAAAGGTGGTATTGTCGGACCTCATTTCGCCAAACATCCAATAGTTCAGCAAGCCCAGGTCGCGGAGGGTACGGTAGGCACCTACAACGCCCTGTTTCAGGTCGGCTTCTGTGCGCCACCAGCTGGCGCCATTCAGTTCTGATTCTGAGGGTTGTTCCAGTAAATTCTTTTTGCATCCCGAGATGGAAAGACTGATTCCGAGCAGGGATAGGCAGATATATTTAGTGTATTTTTTCATGTTGTGTTTCATTTTAAGATTAGAAAGTCATGTTGAGACCGAAAGTCATCACCCTTGGCAAGGGGTAGCTTACAAAGTCGCGCCCCGGGGTCAATACGCCGGAGTTTGCAGTGGTTGCTTCCGGGTTGGCGCCGCTGTAGTTGGTGAAGGTGACCAGGTTCTGGACACTGCCATAAACGCGCAGGTTTTTGATGAATTTAGATTCTGTAATGAACTTTTGTGTGAAATTGTATCCTAAAGTGATGTTTTGAATTTTCAGGTAGTCGGCATCTTCAATCCAGGAGCTGTTGACTTCACGGTAGAGGGTACGGCCGCCGTTTGTGGTTGGTGTAACACCGTCGCCGGGATTTTCCGGAGATCTCCATCTGTTGAGCACCTTGCGGTCGACATTGAATACACCATCAATGTTGGTCAGGAACTCGTTCGCAGTTTTCATCAGCTGTCCGCCTTGGGAGCCTACCAACAGGATGCTGAGGTCAAAATTTTTGTAGTTGAAGTTGTTGGTGATGCCGTAGATGAAGTCGGGCTGCGGGCTGCCGATGACGTCAAAATCTTTCACTGCTTCGATGATGCCGTTGCCATCCACGTCTTTATATTTTGCAGATCCGACGATGGAGGAGCTGTGTTTAGGGGAATTGTCCAGATCAGCCTGATCTCTGTATACGCCGTCCACAACGAAGCCGAAGAATTGCCCCAGAGGTTTACCTACTTCTGTCTTATGGGTGAAGTTGCCTTCGCCACTGCGTCCACTGTAGATCGGATCATTTTTGTAGTTCAGGGAAACGACTTTGTTTCTGTTGAAGCTGATGTTGAAGTTGGTGTTCCAGTTGAAAGCACCTTTGATGTTTTCTGAGTTGATGGAGAACTCGAAGCCGGTGTTGCGTACTTCACCTTCATTGATGAGTGCGTTGGAAAAACCCGACGACAGGGGTACTTCGGAATCATAAAGCATGGCATAGGTAAGCCTGTTGTAGTAGTCGGCAGTAAAGCTGATGCGGTTGTTCAGGATGCCCAGGTCAAATCCGATATCAAAAGAATCTGATTTCTCCCAGGTCAGCTCATCATTGGCGATCGAGCCTGCTGCGCGTCCGTTGGCCAGCTGACCACCAAAAGAGTAGTTGGCGCTGGTGATCGATGCTGCATAGCGGTAGTTCCCGATGTTAAAGTTCCCCGCGCGACCAAAGCTGGCCCTGAATTTCAGGTCGCTCAACCATTTGCTGTCTTTCAGGAAGGCTTCTTCTGATACTCGCCAAGCAAATGCTGCAGAAGGAAACAATCCATAGCGTTTTGCGGAGCCGAAACGTGAGGATCCATCTGTACGCAGTGTACCCGTGAAAAGATATCTGCCTTTGTAGGCGTAGTCGATACGTCCCAGGTAGGACAGCAAGGACCATTTGTCGATTCCTGCACCTTGACCATTGAGCAGTGTCGCTGCGTTGATGGTTTCCACGAGGTTATCGCCGTAATTGGTTGCGTTAAAGTTGTACCCTTCGCCACGTTCTTCCTGTGCGGTATATCCGATCAGGGCGTTGATGTGGTGGTCTTTTCCAAGCTGTTTGTCGTACGTGGCTGTTAGCTCAGACAGCCAGTTGGTGCTGCCGGAATAGGCAGTACTGGAGTTGGGAATAGAGAGGTTCGGATTCTGGTTGCCGGTCTCACCGATGACGAAGTTAGGTCTGAAGACGAAGTTGTTGTTGTTGACATAGTCGACATTCAGGCTGTACTTCACTTTTAGTCCTTCGATGGGCTGGTACTCTGCAAATCCCGTAGCCAGTCCGCGGAAGTACTTTGCTTTGGTGCTTGCAAATTCAAGTGTGTTGAGCGGGTTGCCGGCGCCGATGGCTCCAGGTGAGGTGATGAATACCGTCCTGTTGCCGTTTGCATCGGTGATGGGCACAATTGGACTTAACCAAAGTGTTCTGGTCAGGATGTCGCGCTGTCCCGTTTCAAAGGAGTTTCTCACCTGTGTGCTTGCCGTAGGGGAGAGGCTCATGCCAACTTTAATTTTCTTGCTCAGGTCGGATTCGAAGTTCGCCTGAATGGTATAGCGTTCGTAGTCCGTGTATCTGATGGTTCCTTCCTGCGACAGGCGGCCAACGGAGAATGAATAACGGGTGTTTTCAGATCCACCACGCACACTGGCGTCGATATTGTTCTGCATGGCACTTTGGAGCACCGCATCATACCAGTTGGTTCCTTCACCATACTGGCCTGGATTCCTATAGGCTTCCGGGATGTCTGCATCCGTAGGGATTCTTCCTTGATACCTCGCAGCATCTTCCCTGATTTCTTTTTGAAACTGGGCATATTCCGCACCGTTCAGCACCTGTGGACGTCCTTTTTGAGGGATGGCCTGGCTGCCGATGTAGCTGTTTACAGTCACGACTGGCGGGCCTGATTTGCCTTTTTTAGTGGTGATCATCACAACGCCATTGGCTCCCCTTGAACCATAAATGGCAGTGGAGGAGGCATCCTTCAGGACGTTGACACTTTCGATGTTGTCGGGACTGAGGGTGTTCAGCGGGTTATAATCCTGTCCGGCGGTGTTGGTGATCGCAAAACCATCGATGACATACAATGGGCCGTCACCAGCGCCAATAGATCCGGATCCCCTGATTTTCATGGTGGTACCACCACCCGGGGCACCGGTAGGTGAGCTGATTTGTACACCGGCCAGCTGACCGATCATCTTTTGTTCCACAGAGGCTACCGGCAGGTCTTTCACCTGGGCGGAGCTTAACGAGGCTACCGATCCGGTAAGGTCTTTCTTCTGCCTCGTTCCGTATCCGATAACCACTACTTCGCTGAGCTGGTCGTTCTGTGCGGCGAGAGATACATTTATGCTGGGCTGGTCTGCGACCGTGACTTCTTTAGGGGTGTAGCCAATGTAGCTGAAAATGAGCACTGCGCCTTTTGCAGCTTCGATAGAGAAGGCTCCATTTCCATCGGTGATGCCACCTTTCTGGCTGCCTTTAACTTTGATGGAAACGCCGGGCATTGGGCCGCCATCGGCTGCATCAGTCACTTTTCCACTTATTTTTGGACCTTGGGCGTGTGCCGTGCTGATCCATAAGCAGAAATACAAAAAGAGCATTACAGACCCTTTCTGAAAATTACTTAGTAATTGTTCTTTCATAACATTTAAAATTTGGTTTTTACCACCCGGTTATTTGGTGTTTGCAATAGGAGGACAGATGGTATTGCGGGCAAGGTAGAGAACCACTTTTTTATTCCCATCCTGTACTGTACTGTTTGCCTTATCGTGTTTTAAATGTTTTAATGACGGTTGTTGTAAGTGTGATTAGGAATGCTTTTATCTTTTTATAATGGAAATAAAAAGATTTAACCTGTTAGTTATGAGGTTTTTATGTGTTGTCTCTCTGCTGGGGGATGACATCCGGATTTTCAATCGACAATGGCAGTTGGCGGAGCATATTTTTGTGCAAAAAAAAATGCGCAATTTTTGCATTTCAAAAATTAGTGCAGGATTTATCTTCCTTTTATCCAGTCTTTGATCTTTTTGAAGATGTCTTTTTTTAACGGTTTTGGCTTGCCATCATGAGTGATCTGTTGGTCGTAGTGGTGTTGTAGTTGCTGACCATATTGTGCTTGTTGAGGGTCGGCTTTGAGCATCTGGATGAATGGCAATGCCCTATCGTTTAGCGTGGCATTTTGGGAGACAGTACTATAGGCGCTGCTGATTTGCTCGTCCTGGTTTTTGTGGTTGGGCAGGTGGCCATTTTCGCAGAAAAGATCGATGTGGTAAATTTCAGGATTCAGCTTTTTCAATCTTTTGGTCCCCTTCCTTTCATTTCTCCAGGGGTGTTCTCCAGGAAGAAGTTGTTGTTTCAGGAAAGCTTTGTTCCAAAGCGTGGCCTGGTGCGACATTAGGAAGCCACTCGCCTGATTGTCAAGTAGACTAAGGTTCAGCCCTTCCAGGAAAAGGTCACTTTGTTGCGTTTTAAATACTTCAGAAGAGTTGAGCTTTACCTGTTTCCATTGGTTGGAAATGGATAGTTCAATGAGCTCTGCCATTGCTTTTCCACTCACAGGTTTACTTAGCCACATGTCTTCCTGAAGATAGATGACGTACTCTTCTTCCACCAGATCCAGTAGTCTTGAAAGCCTGTCGCTCCATTCTCCTTTTCCAGACTGGATGTTGCTGAAGTTTTCGAGCGACACGCTCAGTTCTTCAGTGGCAAAATAACAGCTGACAGCTACATCAGAATTCCAGTATTTATTGAAAAAGTAACCAAAGGCCTGGTAAAGCAGCTGATAGCGGTCACAGCTGTGTACGATTAAAGCGACCTGGTTTGTTTTCATTGAATTGGAATAGGTATGTTTTTGAGTTTCAAAGATAGAAAAAAGATTCAAGCGGCAGGCGGGGGGCTGCGCGAATTGGTCAAATGGCATGGATTGTATTTAAGTATGATGAAATTACTGATGTGTGAAGGCTGTTTTTATTTCATTATACCATCTATGGTATAATTATTTTCTTTCGTAAATCTAAAAGTATTTTATTGTTTAATGATGTAGGTTGATTAAATGATGTGTATTAACAGTTTGAATTTTAGAAATGTTAGAACGGGTAGCGAGTGAAAACATCAAAATTATCTGATCATCATTTTTGTAATCAATATTATGTGATATTGGTGTTTAAACGTTCGGTTTTATGCTTTTTGTGTTAAAAAAAATGAATTCCCTAAACGCTTGATCTTAAATTTACTAGGCTTCCATTTATAGCAATTTTCTGAAGTTTCTCTGACTTATTTATTTTTTTTCAAAACAATGAGGAACAATTTCTGTTTTTGTACAAACTATGGTAATAGTAGCCATCTCAGGCCTTGTTGTTTCCCCTGAATAAAGGGGGGCCGGAACGGATCATCCTTCAGAAATTTAGATTGATTGATATCTGGTACTTCAGCTTGTTTGGGATGAAAAACTAAAACGTTTTATTATTTATTAATGTCTATCCAAATATCCCCTAAACCACCACAACAGAGGCAATTCCCTTGCCCTGGATACACGTATTTTACAAATTTCCAATTATATAACCTAAAGAACAATGATGAAACGAAGACTAACTGAGTTCATAAGGCCAGGTTCGGCTTTATCGGCCAGTCTGATGTTTGTTGCCCTGGGACTAAATGCCACGAGCCTGGAAGCAGCAAATCTGAAAGTAATGCCGAGTCCTATCAGAACCATTTCAAACTTCAAGTCCCAGGAGATTACCGTTACCGGAGTCGTTAAAGATGAAAAAAACTTGCCCCTGCCCGGTGTAAGTGTAAAAATTAAAGGTCAGCCGACCGGGGTTTCTACCGATGCCAATGGTAAATTCTCTATTAAAGTGTCCAGCAATACTTCTATTATCGTTTTCACTTTTGTGGGCTATAAGGCAAAGGAAGTGGTGGTTGGAGACCAGAAAGCAATGGACATCAAGTTAGATCCGGAAAGTACTACACTGGAGAACGTAGAAGTGGTAGCCGTTGGTTATGGTAACCTGTCGCAAAAAGAGGTGACTTCCTCTGTAGCTCACGTGGGTACCGAGGATTTCAGACAGAGTGGCGCGAGAAATCCATTAGATCTGGTGCAAGGTAAAGTCGCAGGTTTGCAATTGTCCAGGCCGGGAGGTTCTAATCCAAATTCCTCTGTAAGTGTTCAGTTGAGGGGCGCCGTGTCAACCAGAGGGAGTGCAACGCCTTTGTACGTTATTGATGGTATCCCAGGGGGTAATCCAAATCTTCTTCAGCAGGACGATATAGCATCTGTTGACATTCTTAAAGATGGATCTGGTGCCGCGATTTATGGCACAAGCGCAAATGCGGGGGTAATCATCATCACTACTAAAAAAGGAAAAACAGGGCCTCCAACTCTCGACTACTCGTCGTATGTCAGAAAAGAATATCTGCAGAACAGACCTGATTTCCTTACAGCTGATGAGTTTAGGCAAAAAATTGCATCCGGTGAAATCAATCAACCTGATCGGGGAAGTAGTACAGATTTTTTCGATGGATTGATTAATAAGTCGAATATTTCTCATAATCATAACTTAGCCCTATCAGGAGGAACTGAGCAGACTACTTATCGTGCGAGTCTCAACTACAGAAATCTCGAGGGATTAAGCAGAGAGAATGGAAGAGAAGAATATAACATTCGTTTTAACCTGAACCAAAAGGCATTCGATAATAAATTAAATATCCAGATGAATCTGGTGACCAATATCAATCGGATCAATTTACTCGGAGGAGGAGGTTGGGAAAGTGAATCTGCAAAGAATCCCACTTTGTCAAATTATAATCCGGATGGTTCTTTCCGATACGATCTGACCAGCACAAATGAATTTGCAAGACTAGAGCTCGAGACTAATAATAGAAAACAACAAATATCTTCCGCTGATGCAAAGGTTGATCTGGAAATTCTTCCTGGATTGAAAGGCTCAATTTTTGGATCTGTTACACGCGATAGTTATACTGACGGTCAGTATCGATTCCTTCGCAGTGAAGATTCAATGGAAAATTCTTCTTTTCCTGGGGGTGGATATGCTTATAAAGGAGATTTCCTTTCTCAAAGATACGCTTTGGAGCCTACTTTAAGCTATTCTAAGAAATTTGCTGATAAGCATGATCTTACGGCAATTCTCGGATATAGCTACCGATATGATATTGAAGAGTCATTCAGTGCCTCGAACAGAGGTTTTTTGAATGACCAGTTTCATGAGGATAAAATAGATGCAGGAGCTGCTCTGGGTGCTGGTAAGGCTACTTTAGCGGGTGCCAAGTTCGACAACACTTTGATTGCATTTTTCGGTAGGGTGAATTATTCACTTAATAACAAATATCTGGCGCAGATAATCCTCAGACGTGAAGCATCAGCTAGATTTGGTGCCAATAACAGGTGGGCAAATTTCCCTGCCGTTTCACTAGGCTGGAATGTTTCAGAGGAAGATTTTATGAAAGATATCAAATTTGTTAATTATCTGAAACTTAGAGCTGGGTATGGAGAGACAGGAAATTCGCCTGGTAATGATTTCCGTAATGTATCAGAACTTGTCTACACTACTGGTGGTAAATATCTTTTTCCAGATGGCAATTATTATCAGACTTACGGACCTGAACGCAATCCAAATCCGAATTTGCAATGGGAACGTAAAAGAGAGTACAATATTGGTATAGATTATCGCTTACTTGATAACCGACTTACCGGATCTATCGATGTGTTTAAAAGAAAAACAGAAAATCTTCTTGACGAGTATTTGACTCCATTGCCTGCGTATGCACGTGAGAAAATCATCACAAATGTCGGCTCGATAAACTCACAAGGTATTGAATTGGGGATTGGGTACCATGCAATACGTGGAGAACAATTCAATTGGAATGTTGATTTGACAGCGAGCACTACTAGAAACACACTCGAAAGTTTCTCAGATGATATATTTAAGGTCAATTTCATTGAAACAGGTGGAATTGGTGGAGCAGGGGATTTAGGTAATGCGTTTACTACTTTCGAAGGTTCAAAGATCGGTACTTTTTTCGGTAAGCGTTTTGCGGGTTTTACACCTGAAGGAAGATGGCTCTTTTACAACAGAAATGGCGAAGCAGTACTCAACGATCAGCTTAATAATTCAAGAACGGATTTGTCGGCTACCGATCTTGCTCCAATCGGAAATGCGGTACCTAAATACTATCTGTCCATGACCAACAACTTCACATACAAAAATTGGGACTTAAGGATATTTATGAGAGGTAAATTTGGTTTTGATGTTCTGAACACTACTGCTTTAACTTATGGTAACAGAACATGGGCGGGCAATCTGTTAAGGGATACCTTTACAAAATACAAAGACATCAGGGATACCTATATGTATTCAGACTATTATCTGGAAAATGGCAGTTTCTTGAAGATCGATGAAGTGACGTTGGGCTATAATTTTAAGTTGAAGACTAAAGGACTGCGTAATATGCGTGTTTATGCGACGGGTCAAAACCTTCTAACTTTCACCGGTTACTCGGGGAATGATCCGGATTTTATCCTTGATAACGGAATCGGAAGAACGGAGATTGATGGTAAAGTACTTGGTTTAGATACGAGAGGACCTTATCCAAGTTCCCGCTCGATTCTTATTGGACTAAATGTTGGATTTTAAAAGATAACAAATGAAAAGAAAATATATATTATATGCTGCATTCGCAGGGATATCTATCCTAGGTGGTGCATGTACAAAGTTGGAGGAGGGTGCCTATGATGTGGTACGTGCCGATGACTTCTATAACAACAAAAATGAAGTGATCTCAGCAGTATTAAGGCCGTACACTCATGCTAATGCCTGGGTAACACCATCAGGACAAGACAACTGGTGGCGAGCCTCAGAAATGTCTGCAGATCAACTGGCATGGCCTACGAAGGGGCGTCACGGTGAAGATGGAGGTAAATGGAAGAGACTTCATTATCACACTTGGACGGTAGATGAGGCTGGATTGAATCAAGCCTGGATACTTCTCTTTGGTGGTTTAGGATACTGTAATTCTGCCATCGAAAATATTAATCTTAATGATCTGGCTAAGATGGGTATTACGGAAGAAGAAAAGCAATCTTTCCTTGCTGAATTGAAGCTGACGAGAGCTTTCCATTACCTTAAAGCGATTGACTTATGGGGCGGCCTTCCTATAGCTACAAATACAAAGGATCCGTTAAGGCCTGCTACATCTTCCAGAAAGGAAGTTTTCGATTTTATTGAAAAGGAAATTAAAGATAACATAGCTGCAGCGCCTAAACTGTCAAATACCATGACAGGACGAATGACGCAAGCGGGAGCTTATGCAATGCTTGTGGAACTTTATTTAAATGCAGAAGTCTGGACTGGAACACCGCGCTGGGATGATTGCATTGCTGCGGCCGATGCATTGATTAGTGGTCAGGGGGGGGGGCAAAATGGAGCTATGGCCCTGGATCCGAATATCACGGATCAATTCAAAACTACAAATCATCTTTCAAAAGAGACCATTTTCTCCATCGCATATAATTTCACCATTGGCGATTTCGAACCATCTTGGCCGGGCGAATTCTATCATTTCAAACAACGCGAGATCTATGGTGGAGGCAGGAATGGTAACGACGGTATCGTACTTATTCCTGGTGTATACACTACGTTTGCAGACAATGATCTTCGTAAATCCCAGTGGTTACTTGAAGGTCCTCAGCTAAATTTCACTACGGGTGCGCCAGTTACAGGATCTGAGGAGTATGATGGTGAACCATTGGTATTTGTAGATAATATCAGAAAAAACAAATCGGGTTCGACCTTGTCAAACATGAGTGAGGGAGAGGAAAATAGCGGGGTGAGATTCAATAAATACAAACTTGGTAACCAGGCGCCAGGATTAGGTGGTATAGCCGCCGATCCGGAATACAATAACACGGATTGGAACGTATACCGTTTAACTTGGGTATATTTTGCTAAAGCAGAAGCACTGATGCGTAAAAATGGCGGGATCGCAGATGGAGTAGCTTTGCAATTGATCAATGATTGTCGTTCACGGGCATTCTCACCAGCAAACCAAGCCGCCGCAGCTTATACTGCTGCTACTTTAACTATGGATGAATTGCTGGCTGAACGTGGAAGGGAATTTATTTTTGAAGGGTTCAGAAGACAAGATTTGATTCGATGGAATAAATTTACTACTGCTACATGGTGGGACCATAGTGCTACAGCTGCAACAAAGTCGCTGTATCCCATCCCACAGCAACAACGTAATTTGAATCCTAACTTGACTCAGAATCCTGGTTACAACTAGTACTGGCATTTTCTCTCGATCAGTATTCAATCGAGAGTAGCTTAAAAAGGTGTTTGAAATTTTCAAACACCTTTTTTATTGGAACT